>Ga0209253_10003404_pt1 | contig 14004 bp, 8 predicted proteins | sample FrelakmetBRP12BR_FD_187145 | JGI IMG/M metagenome (GOLD analysis project Ga0209253, IMG submission 187145) | Freshwater lake sediment microbial communities from the University of Notre Dame, USA, for methane emissions studies - BRP12 BR (SPAdes)... | ecosystem: Environmental > Aquatic >...
GACGGGCAGGAGGTGGTGCAGCAGGCGCACAGGATGCACTTGGTGGTATCGTCGAAACGCAGGCGCGCTTCCGGGCTCTGGAAGCGTTCCTTCTCCGGTTCGGGTTCGTCATTGATGAACCAGGGTTTGACGGAGCGGTAGTTTTCAAAAAATACCCCCATATCCACGATCAGGTCCTTAATAACAGACAACCCGAGGATGGGTTCAACAATGATTTTCGTCCCCACGTCGCGCACCAGGGTCTTGCAGGCCAGCCGGTTCATCCCGTTGATCCGCATCGCATCGGAACCGCAGATGCCATGTGCGCACGAACGGCGGAAGGAGAGCGTCCCGTCCTGGTAACCCTTGACCTTTTCGAGCAGATCCAGCACGCGGTCGGTCTCGATGCCCTCCAGCTTGTAGGACTTGTAGGAGGCTTTCTTGTCTTTCTCCGGGTTGTAGCGGAAGATTTTGAGGGTGACTTCCATGTCCGTCTCCTAGTACGTCCGCACTTTTGGCTCGAAACGGGTAATGACGACCGGCTTATACTTCAGATCGATCCGGCCATGCTCACGCACCCAGGCAAGCGTGTGCTTGAGCCATTGCCCGTCATCGCGATCGGGATAGTCCTCGCGTGAATGACCGCCCCGGCTTTCGGTGCGGGCAAGGGCTGAAACAGTGGTAAGTTCGGCCAGGTCGAGCAGGTTGCCCAATTCCCAGGCGTTCATCATTTCCAAATTAAAGATCTTACCAGTATCCGCCACGGTGACATGCTGGAAGCGCTGCTTGAGTTCACGCACCACATTAAGGGCGTTCTGCATGCCTTTGCCGCTGCGGAAGATGCCCATATCGTCGAACATGATTTTCTTCATGGTCGTGGCAATGTCAAAAGCATTATCCGTGCCATCTGCCGTACGGATACGCTCAAACTGCGCCTGGACGAATTCGGTTGGGTCATCCGGCAAAGGCTGGAAGGAGGCACCTTGGACGAATTCCGCCGCCCGCAGGCCGGCATGTTTGCCGAAAACGACCAGGTCGAGCAGGCTGTTCGTGCCGAGGCGGTTGGCTCCGTGGATCGAAACGCAGGCGCATTCCCCGGCTGCGTACAGGCCGGGTACAACGGTGTTGTTCTCATCCGAGAGGACTTCAGCGAACTTATTGGTGGGGATGCCACCCATGGCGTAGTGCGCGGTAGGCTGGATGGGCATGAGCTGCGTGACCGGGTCCACGCCCAGGTAGACGCGGCAGAAATCCACGATGTCGGGCAACTTGGCCAGGATCTCCTCACCGGTTACCGTGTAAGGGGAACCGTCCAGGTTCTTGCGCCCATCCAGGGCGGCGTATTTGTTGACGCTTTCCGGGCGCACATCCAGGTAAACGTAATTCTGTCCGTTCACGCCGTTGCCATCGCGGATCTCCATGTAGATGGCGCGGCTGACCACGTCCCGCGAGGCCAGGTCCTTGACCCTGGGGGCGTATCTCTCCATGAAGCGTTCGCCCTTGCCATTGATTAGGATGCCGCCTTCGCCGCGCACACCTTCAGTGATCAGGATGCCGAGCTTGTAGATGCCGGTGGGGTGGAACTGGAAAAATTCCATATCTTCCAGCGGCAGGCCGCGGCGCATAAGCATGGCCGGGCCGTCGCCGGTGAAAGCGTAAGCATTGGAGGTGATTTCCCAGATTCGCCCATGCCCGCCGGTGGCGAAGATGACCGCTTTGGCCTGGAAGACGTGCAACTCGCCAGTGGCAAGTTCAACGGCGACCACACCCGCTGCAATTCCATCGACCATGAGCAGGTCAACCGCCTGGAATTCATCGAAGAAAGTGACATTGTTCTTCATGCACTGCTGGTAGAGCGTCTGCAGGATCATGTGACCGGTGCGGTCAGCCGCATGGCAGGCGCGCCGGACCGGTTTGCCGGTGACGTTATTGGTGTGCCCGCCAAATGGGCGCTGGGAAATCCTGCCGTCCGGCGTCCGGTCAAAGGGCAGGCCCATGTGTTCCAGTTCGTAAACGGCCGGCACGGCCTCGTTGCACATGAACTCGATGGCATCCTGGTCGCCGAGGTAATCCGAGCCTTTGACGGTGTCGTAGGTGTGCCATTCGGGATGGTCTTCCTCCTGGCTGCCGAGCGCCGCGCCGATGCCGCCCTGGGCGGTGCCAGTATGGGAACGGGTGGGATAAAGTTTGCTAATGATGGCTGTTTTGGCAGTCCTGGAGGCATACAGACCAGCCATCAGGCCCGCCCCACCGGCTCCAACCACGAGTACTTCGAATTGATGCGTTTTCATGCCGCGGCTCCTTTAGTGCCCAGACAAACTGATAATGCTTGTTCTGATCGTACGTGCTTCAGAGAAAGAATTCAATAGTGGATCCATCTGCTTCTTCTTGTCTGGGTACTAGGCCGTCCAAAGTACGTAAATACCGATTGCGATCATGGTTAAAGTCAGCACCAATCCCACGATCCGCAGGATCCTGCGTACCATGCGATTCCTGAGATAATCTTCGATCACGCTGAGCAGGCCGTGCAGTCCATGCGATACGGCAAAGGCGATGAACGTGCTGCCCATAAACTTCCAGAACAGGCTGGCCCAGGCATCACTGTTGGCGATGTTGTTGAGCGTGGTATTCATCAGCACGTGGTTGGAGTTGGGCATGAACGTCCAGCGGATCAGGTCGGCCGGGTTTACCTGTGTGCGGGCGCCCATGATGAGCGCTCCCACCAGGCCGATCAAGGCACACAGGTACATCGCCAGCGCCGAAAGGCGGGTGAACAGCCACATGAAGATCTCAAAATCGAAACCTCGCTTGGCGAGGGATAAGGTTCTGTGCTTTGCAGCCATGCTTAGCCTCCCAATGCCGTGCGGACGATCACCAGCGCTGCCATACCGTAGATCGGCAGGAAAACTGCCCACTCGATCCAGATGGCTTCCCGCTGATGTTCGATGAGCTTCGGCCATAAATCAAGGATGACGATGCGCAGACCATTGATGACATGGAACAGGGCGCAGAAGAATATGACGATCTGGAAAGCCCAGTGCTCGTAAATCAGGTTGATGGAGCTCCCAATGTCACCGCCCACGAAAGAAGCCAGGATATGCATTCCCACGAAGGTGACAATTCCCAGGCCACCGATGCGGTGCAGGATATAGGTCAGCATCGGACCGTTGCCCTGGTATCGCAGGGCATCCTTCAGGCTGACATTCCTTTTTAGGCCCATTCACGCCTCCTTAACATTGTTGTGGCGACTTCCCTGGCACCGCCCGCCACCTGTACCTGCTTCACCCTGGATTGGCCGACAGGGCAGGCAGATGCAGGCAAGGCAGGTGTAGTCGCCCTTTTTCAGAACGACTAAAGTCGTTACTACCTTCGCAAATTATGGTCTATTATCCCATTTTCAATTCAGTCAGGAAAAGTGACAATACTCACGGAATATTCGTTCCAGACATCCTCATGGGGAAGACTGCTACATCCCTTATAATGATGCATTATAAAGGTTTATGGTAAGAAAAGTATAGCTCGGGAGGTTTGCATGGCAGGTTCCAACCATATCAGCCGGCGCGACTTCATCAAGCTAGCGACTGTCGCCGTGGGAACTGTTATCGGGGTGGGCGTCGGCCTGCCGGCGATTGATTTTCTGATAGCGCCGGCGCTCAAAGTGACCAAATCGGATGCATGGATCCCACTGGGGAAAATAGAAACTTTTGAGGCAGGCAAACCAACGCCGGTCTCGTTCACACGCAGCCAGGTCAACGGCTGGGAAAAGACCGTCACCAGTCATGGCGTCTTCGTGATCAAGAAATCGGATACGAATTTCCTGGTGCTCTCCAACAAGTGCACCCACCTGGGATGCAGTGTCAGTTGGAAAGACGACCGGCAGGAATTCCTCTGTCCATGCCACGATGCCCAGTTCGGGCTGGATGGTTCGGTCCTGGGCGGCCCCCCGCCGCGTCCACTCGATTCGTTTTCCGGCGATCGGCTCAAGGTCGAGCAAGGCGTGTTGTTGTTCCATTACCAGGAAGGCTGACCCACCTGTACTGCGGCGAAATTTGAATTCAAATCACAATTCGTCTCTTCTAATGGATAAATTTCGCTCTGATATTATCGCAAGGAGCAGTATGTTCAAAAAACTCTTCGACTGGCTGGATGAGCGTCTTGGCCTGAACGATATATACAAGGCCGTCCTGGATCGCCCCGAACCAAAGGGCAACTGGTGGAATACGCTCGGCAGCGCCAGCATGTTCCTGTTCGTGATGCAGGGGCTGACCGGTATCTTCCTGAGTGTCTATTACACGCCCTCGCCCGACCATGCCTACGATAGCATCCAGTACATCATGAATGATCTGGCTTTTGGCTGGCTGATCCGCGGTATCCATCATTGGGGTGCTTCGCTGATGGTGATGGTCGTTTTCATCCACATGATCCGGGTCTTCGTGACTGCCTCGTACAAATACCCGCGCGAGCTGACCTGGCTGATCGGCGCCGGATTGCTGCTCTGCACCCTCGGGATGGGCTTTACCGGTTACCTGCTGCCGATGGACCAGAAAGCCTTTTGGGCCACCACAGTGGGCACCTCCATCGCAGGCAGTGTGCCGTGGATTGGATCATTCATCCTGAAAGCGCTGCGCGGCGGGCCGGATGTGAGTGCCCTGACCCTCAGCCGTTTCTTCGCTGCGCACATCTGGATGCTGCCAGCTGCTCTGGCGGGATTGATGGGCCTGCACCTGTTCCTGATCATCAAACACGGCGAATCCCAGTTCCCTGGCAAGGATGACTAAAGGAGCGGAGTGATGAAAGACGATACCAAAAAGTCCATCCTTGAGAAATACAAGCTTGCCCTGCAAAGAGGCGAACGTTTCTGGCCGGATAGCATCTATAAAGACCTGGTAATGGCGCTGGCCATTTTCGTCGTTCTGATCATGCTGGCGACCTTTATAGGAGTACCGCTCGAGCCCAAGGCCGACCCCAGCGATACCGCTTATGTACCCAAGCCGGAGTGGTATTTCCTTTTCCTGTTCAAGTTCCTGGCGCTGTATGGACAGATCCCAGTGCTGGGCAAGATCGAATGGATTGCAACGGTGATCATTCCCGGCCTGGCAGTCGGGTTGCTTTTCATCCTGCCATTGATCGACCGCAACCCAGCGCGTGCCTATTCGCGGCGCGTGCTGGCGTTGACCGTGATGGGTGTTTTCCTGGTCAGCGTGGTGACCCTGACCATGCTGGCCAATATCCCCACCACCATTCTGCCGCTGTTGCAGTTCCTGGCCGGACTGGCGCTACCGGGGCTGACATTCCTGCTCCTGTTTGGCCTGTCCCTGCTGGCGAAGAGGGCTGTTCGCAAGGTCGGGCACGCCCAAATATGGGTTGCGGGGGTCGCCGCCTTGGTAATGATCGGTTTGTCCCTGGCGGTGCTGGCACTGGCTCCACCCGCCGCCGCGACCGAAACCCAGGTGGCGGGAACTCTGCCGGAGAAGATTTCCCAGGGGCAGGACCTGTATTCCATTAACTGCGTCGAATGTCATGGCGCAGATGGCGAAGGTGGGCTTATCAAAGGAGTGGAAGGGCTGGAGGATTTCAATATGAAGGCCATCCACAGCCAGGACGAAATGTACACACGCGATGACCGGACGTTGGCGGACATCATCGCATACGGGCAGCCAAACCTGGGTATGCAGCCGTTTGGCAAAGCCTATGGCGGTGTGCTCTCGCCAACAGAGATCGACTCTTTGGTGGCCTACCTGCGCTACAACTGGGATGATCGCGCTGAACTGCCCGCCGGGGCAATCTCATCGATCCCTGCGCTGGCTGCAAACGAGCTGCCTTCCTGGGATGTACACATCCAGCCTTTGACGAAGCGCTACTGTGTTTCCTGTCACCGGGCCGGCAAGACCAACAATAACTACCTCGAGACTTCCTACGAGGAAATGCTGAACAGCGGTGATAATGCCCCGGTGATCAGCGCCGGTGACCCGAATAGCCTGCTGCTCCAGCTGATCAACGGGCACGAGGGCACGGATCCCAAGACCGGCAAGACCATCCGGCAGATGCCGCCAACCAAGCTGCTCAGCCAGCAATACATCGATATGCTGACCAGCTGGGTCCTGGCCGGGATGCCAAGCACCGCCGAGCAGGCTGCCGCCAAATCGCCAACGCTAACACCCTCGCCAATCCCAAACCCATAGTAAGGTTGCTGCCGAGGGAATAAAGGTGACTCGGAATGTACATCAACCTTTACGTGGAATTTCCCACCACCGGACAGGCAGATGCCTGGAAATTCACCTACAGCACGTTACCGGTTATGTCCCATATCGTTCAGGGCGTATTGATATTCCTGCTAGGTATTAGCCAGCTGGTGCGTTCGATTATCCGAAAGAACCGCCATTGGATCATTGCCGGAAGCATCGGGGTGGCGGGCTCGTTCCTGGCCGCATTCAGCGGAGGAAACTTCATCACCACACAAGTCGAACTGCACTCCTACCTCATGGCGGTTGGTTTCCTGACGACATTACTGGCGCTTGATTGGGGCTCTTCCACGCATTAAGTTTCCGTCGGCTGACCAGATCATTTTCCCAAACACAGACTCCCGTTCAACCCGGCTTCGCCCAGCATGGCAGCCGGGTTATATTGTTTTAACTGGTTTTACAGGCGGCAAGATCGGTTTTCTCGTATACACAACGCACTTCCGATCCATTCAGCCTCCCCCAGCCTGAGAAATCATCCAGCCAATCACGGCTGGTTGAGTGTCAACGACTTGAGGCAGGCTTGCAGGAAAAAAAGCCTTGACAGCCAGTTGGAACAAAACGATAATCAAAGTGGTCATTACCACTTCCTTACATACGACCCTTTGAGAGGAATGCCATGCCCGAAATGATCGACCCGGACGATTTCCTGCCGCGCTATTACCAACTGGCCAACATCCTGCGCGAGAGCATCTCGAATGGCAGGTTTGAGCCGCACCAGCCCATCCCCTCCGAACGCCAGTTGGAAGGCCTGTATTCCGTCAGCCGGACGACCATCCGGCAGGCGATTGGTCTGCTGATTCGCCAGGGCTTCCTTTATCGTGAACACGGGCGCGGCACCTTTGTCTCACCGCAAAAGCTGCAGAAGGGCATTTCAGAGCTGACCAGCTTCACCGAGGATATGAAACAGCGCGGTCTCCTTCCGGGACAGAAAATCCTGGAAATCGGTTATATCGACCCTCCCGACCAGGTGCGTGCCCACCTGGAGCTGCCGTCGAACTGCAAGCAAGTCTTGCGCATCGAACGCCTGCGCTTGGGGGATGATGTGCCGATGGGCTTGCAGACTTCTTATTATCTGCTTCCGGAAGGGCAGACGATCACGCGCGCTGAGTTGGAAGAGTATGGCTCAATCTACAAAATGCTGCAGGAGATATTCCATCTCATTCCGACCGAAGCAGATGAGACCCTGGAGGTGACGCTGGCAACCCCACGTGAGGCCTCCCTGTTGCAGATTCCACCCGGCAGCCCTTTGCTGCTGAGTGAACGCACCACCTATTCACAATACCGGCGTGTGATCGAATTTGTAAAAATCTTATATCGGGGGGATCGGTATCGCTATATCGCCAAGCTGACACGTTAGTATTTCGCAGGTCGTGTAAACCTGCGTGAGGGGATTCTATCAAACGCTCATAGAATATCCACATTGAGTGGGAAGGTACAGCCGTGCAAGCCGGATTCCAGGGTATTTGGGTGGAAATTATTGCCGGGTGGACATTGGTGATCAAAATGAAATTAAACCCTCCCTTTTTCCAAACTAATTTCCGAAAATCAGTTGAAATACTTTGATATTTTCTGAAAATACTATATAATGGGACTCTAATATTATTTTAATCTTGCCTCTGAAGATCTTCCCGAATGCCTGTAAATTACCCCAAAAGACTGTAAATCCCCCCAAAGGTGGATATTTTTGTATTCAAGGATGATGAATAATGAAAAACCAATTGATCCCCAAGTTCGTACTTTCTCTGATGAGTGTTATGCTCATACTGGCGGCTTTGCCAGCAATCCCAGTGCACGCGGCGACGTATACGGCCACTAACACTGGAAACTGGAACAGTGCAGCCACTTGGGGGGGAGCCGGTGTGCCAGGTTCAACCGATGATGTGACCATAAACAGCGGGGTTACAGTCACCGTCATCAGCGGTTTCACCGCTGCATGCAAAAGCATCAACTTCACTCAAGGGACGGCGGGTGCCTCCTCGATCACCCTGGCTGACAGTACCTCGTCATTAACAGTAAGTGGTGCCGTAACGATACAAGAACAAGCCAGCGGTGTCAACGTAAACCAGATCAACATTGGGGCCGGTACATTCTCAGCAGCTTCGGTAGCGTTATTAGCAACGACCGACGCTTCCCGGTTCAGCCAAATCCTTATCTCCACGGGAACTGCCAATATTTCCGGCAATATCACCTCCTCGGGTACTGCTTCACGCATCACGTTCTCTGGTTCCGGCAGGCTTAATGCTGGTGGAGATTTCTTGAGCGGCACTGCCGGCACCTTCACTCCATCCGCAAGTACAGTCAATTTCAACGCCAATGGCGCACAAACGGTTGGAGCATACACATTCTACAACCTCATTTTTTCCGGCAGCAACCTCAAGAGCATGCCATCCGGCGCTTCTGTAACCGGCAATTTGAATATATCCGGAAGCGCAAAAGCCAGTGTGGCAGCCTTTCAAAATCTCAGTGTGGGAACCCTTACCCTGGGCGGCCTGGGGACCGCCAGCGGCACTTGGGGCTCCGCCGGTTCCGGCGCCACCCATCAGACAGATACCTACTTTGATTCAACGACCGGTTATCTGACCGTAGCAACAGATACACGCACACCCCAGAATAGCCTGGTTGTGACCGGGCCTTCCAGCATAACCTACGGATCAACCGGAACGATCACCTACACGGGTGGTTCCGGCACGGGTGTGATGTCGTACAGTCATGGTGCATCCACGGGCTGCACGGTGAACAGCTCCACCGGCGTGATCACGGTGATCAATGTTCCCGGCAGCTGCACCGTCACGGTCACGAAGGCGGCAGACAGAAATTACCTCGCAAGCACCTCTGACGGATTTGGCGTTACGCTCAATCGGCTTGCGGTAACATTGACTGGCAGTCGTGCGTACGATACAACCAATGTGGCTGCGGCAGGCATCCTCTCCATAACGAACAAAGTGGGAACAGATGATGTGACCATCTCAGGCAGTGCCACGCTTGCAAGTGCCAATGTTGGAACGCAACCAATCATCTCAATGGGCAGCCTGGCGCTTGACGGCGGGGCTGCAGCCAACTATACCCTTTCAGGAGCATCCGGCTCGGTGACAATAGGCAAGGCCGATCAAATACCCATGTTTGTGACCGGGCCTGCCAGCATTACCTACGGGACAACCGGGACGATCACCTATACGGGCGGTTGCGGCATGGGCGCGCTGTCGTACAGCCAGGCTGCATCCACGGGCTGCACAGTGAACAGCTCCACCGGCGAGATCACAGTGACCGATGTCTCCGGCAGCTGCACCGTCACGGCCACGAAGGCAGCCGACATTAACTACAACTCCATAACCTCGCCCGGATTTCCAATTACGCTCAACCCGCTTGTGGCAATATTGACTGGCAGTCGTGCATACGACACAACCGCCGTGGCTGCGGCAGGCATCCTCTCCATAGCGAACAAAGTGGGAGCGGATGATGTGATCGTTGCGTCAGGCAGTGCCACACTTGCAAGCGCCAATGTTGGAACACAATCGATCACCTCAATGGGCAGCCTGACCCTTGGCGGCGTGGCTGCAGCCAACTACACCCTTTCAGGAGCTTCCGGCTCGGTGACGATAGGCAAGGCGAATCAGACCATCACCTTCACTCAGCCTACCAGTCCGGCGACGTTTAACAGCACCTTCACGGTCTCCCCGACATCCAGCTCCGGTTTAGCCGTTACCGTTACAGCGAGCGGAGTATGTTACATCCTTGGCAGTTCCGTCACCATGACCAGCGGCACGGGCATATGTTCTCTCACTGCCTCTCAGGCTGGTGACACTAACTACAATCCCGCCAGCAATGTCGTGCGCACGGTGACTGCACAAAAAGCCAATCAGAGCATCACCTTCACTCCGCCTGCCAGCCCGGTGACGTACAACACCTCGTTCACGGTAGCCCCAACAGCCAGCTCCGGCCTGACCGTTAGCGTTGCCGCCAGCGGCGCGTGCACCATCCTCGGCAGCACCGTCACCATGACCAGCGGCACGGGCAACTGCATTCTCACGGCCTCCCAGGCGGGCGACACAAATTACAATTCTGCCTCCAATGTTGTACACACAGTGGCTGCACAAAAAGCCAACCAGACCATCACCTTCAATCAACCTACCAGCCCGGCCGCCTATAACAGCTCGTTTACGGTCTCCCCGACCTCCGACTCCGGCCTGGGTGTTACCGTTACCGCGAGCGGGGTGTGTACCATCAATGGCAGCACCGTCACCATGACCAACGGCACAGGCACATGTACTCTGACCGCCAGCCAAGCCGGTACCAATAACTACAATGCCGCCAGCAATGTAATGAGGACGGTGACTGCACAAAAAGCCAACCAGACCATCACCTTCGTTCAGCCTACCAGCCCGGTCCCCTATCACAGCACCTTCACGGTCGCCCCGACCTCCGACTCCGGCTTGACCGTTACCGTTACACCCAGCGGAGTATGTACCATCCTTGGCAGCACCGTCACCATGACCAGCGGCGCGGGCACATGTTCCCTGACTGCCAGCCAGGCGGGTGATACCAACTATAACGCCGCCACCAACGTAGTGCGCACGGTGACTGCACAAAAAGCCAATCAGACCATCACCTTCGCGTCGCCTGCCAGCCCGGCAACGTATAACAGCACGTTCACGGTCTCCCCTACCTCCGATTCCGGCTTGGCCGTATCCGTTACGCCCAGCGGAGTATGTACCATCCTTGGCAGCACCGTCACCATGACCAACGGCACGGGTACATGTACTCTCACTGCCTCACAAGCTGGTGACACCAACTACAATCCCGCCGTTAATGTTGTGCGGACTGTGACTGCACAAAAAGCCAACCAGACCATCACCTTCGCGGCGCCTACCAGCCCGGCGGCCTATCAAAGCATGTTCACGGTCTCCCCGACATCCAGCTCCGGCTTGGCTGTTACCGTGACAGCGAGCGGCGTATGTACCATCCTTGGAAACACCATCACCATGACCAGCGGCGCGGGCACATGTTCTCTGACTGCCTCCCAGGCTGGTGACACCAACTACAATCCCGCCAGCGATGTTGTGCGCACGGTGACTGCACAAAAGGCCAACCAGAGCATCACCTTCGCGGCGCCTGCCAGCCCGGCGGCCTATCACAGTACGTTCACGGTCGCCCCGACATCCAGCTCCGGTTTAGCCGTTACCGTTACACCGAGCGGCGCATGTACCATCCTTGGCAGCACCGTCACCATGACCAGCGGCACGGGCACATGTACTCTCACTGCCAGCCAGGCTGGTGACACTGACTTCAATCCCGCCAGCAATGTTGTGCGCACGGTGACTGCACAAAAAGCCAATCAGACCATCACCTTCGCGGCGCCTTCCAGCCCGAATATTTATCAAAATACATTCACGGTCACTCCGACCTCCGACTCCGGCTTAGCCGTTACCGTTACAGCGAGCGGCGCATGCACCATCCTCGGCAGCACCGTCACCATGACCAGCGGCACAGGCACATGTACTCTGACTGCCAGCCAGGCTGGTGATGATAACTACAATCCTGCCAGCATTGTTGTGCGGACGGTGACTGCACAAAAAGCCAATCAGAGCATCACCTTCCCTGCGCCTGTCAGCCCGGCGGCCTATCACAGTACGTTCACGGTCTCCCCCACAGCCGACTCCGGTTTAGCCGTTACCGTTACGCCGAGTGGAGTATGTACCATCCTTGGCAGCACCGTCACCATGACCAGCGGCACGGGCACATGTTCTCTCACTGCCTCTCAGGCTGGAAATGATAACTACAATCCCGCCATCAATGTTGTGCGCGCGGTGACTGCACAAAAAGCCAACCAGGCCATCACCTTCGCGGCGCCTGCCAGCCCGGCGGCATATCTAAGCACATTCACGGCCGCCCCGACCTCCGACTCCAGTTTAGCCGTTACCGTGACAGCGAGCGGAGTATGTACCATCCTTGGCAGCACCGTCACCATGACCAGCGGCACGGGTACATGCACTCTCACTGCCAGCCAGACTGGTGATGATAACTACTATCCCGCCAGCAATGTTGTGCGCACGGTGACTGCACAAAAAGCCAATCAGACCATCACCTTTGCGGCACCTGCCAGCCCGGTTACATTTAATAACTCGTTCACGGTCTCCCCGACATCCAACTCCGGTCTAGCCGTTACCGTGACACCCAGCGGAGTATGTACCATCCTTGGCAGCACCGTCACCATGACCAGCGGCACAGGCACATGTACTCTCACTGCCAGCCAGGCTGGTGACACTAACTACAATCCCGCCAGCAATGTTGTGCGAACGGTGACTGCACAAAAGGCCAGCCAAGCCATCACCTTCGCTGCGCCTGCCAGCCCGGCTACGTATAACAGCACGTTCACGGTCGCCCCGACCTCCGACTCCGGTCTATCCGTTACCGTTACAGCGAGCGGCGCATGTACCATCCTCGGCAGCACCGTCACCATGACCAGCGGCACGGGCACATGTACTCTCACTGCCAGCCAGGCTGGTGATGATAACTACAATCTCGCCAGCAATGTTGTGCGCACGGTGACTGCACAAAAAGCCAATCAGAGCATCACCTTCGCGGCGCCTGTCAGCCCAGCCGCCTATCACAGCTCGTTCACGGTCTCCCCAACCTCCGACTCCAGTTTACCCGTTACCGTGACACCCAGCGGAGTATGTACCATCCTCGGCAGCACCGTCACCATGACCAGCGGCGCGGGCACATGTACTCTGACTGCCAGCCAGGCTGGTGATAGTAACTACAATCCCGCCAGCAATGTTGTGCGGACCGTGACTGCACAAAAAGCCAATCAGACCATCACCTTCGCGGCGCCTGCCAGCCCGGCCGCCTATAACAGCACGTTCACGGTTATCCCGACATCCGACTCCGGTTTGACCGTTACCGTTACACCCAGCGGAGTATGTTCCATCCTTGGCAGCACCGTCACCATGAACAGCGGCACGGGCACATGTACTCTGACTGCCAGCCAGGCTGGTAATGCTAACTACAATCCTGCCAGCGATGTTGTGCGCACGGTGACTGCACAAAAAGCCAATCAGGCCACCCTGTCAGTGACCGGACCTGCCAGCGTTACCTACGGAACCACCGGGACAATCACCTATACGGGCGGATCCGGCTCTGGTGCAGTGTCGTTCAGTAATAGTTCATCCACAGGCTGCACAGTGGACACCTCCACCGGCGTGATCACAGTGACCAATGCTTCCGGCAACTGCATCGTCATAGTCATGAAGGCGGAAGACAGCAATTTTAACGTGGCCACCTCAGCCGGATCTGTTACCCTGAACAAGGCCACCCAGGCGACCCTGACGGTGACCGGTCCGGCCAACGCGACCTACGGGACATCCGAAACGATCACAACATCGGGCGGTTCCGGTAATGGCGGATTATCGTACAGCCAGGGTTCATCCACAGGCTGCATTGTGAACACATCCACCGGCTTGCTCACGGTCACTAATGTCACGCTTACCTGCACCGTCACGGCCACGAAGGCGGCAGACAACAATTACCTGGTGACAACCTCAGCTGGATTTGGAGTCACCCTGCATAAGGCTGCCGGCTCGGTGAGCATTAGCAACATTCCTGTCAGTGGGATTTACGGCAAGAGCTTCACACCGACCTTCACCAAGCTCGGTGATGGAATGACCTATGTTGGCTCGCTTTCGCCAGGCATCTGCACGGTAGGTGGAATCGTCGTCAACTTTGTCAACCTGGGCACCTGCACTCTCCAAGCCCTGGTGTTGGAGGGAACGAACCACCTGGCCGC
>Ga0209253_10003405_pt1 | contig 14003 bp, 14 predicted proteins | sample FrelakmetBRP12BR_FD_187145 | JGI IMG/M metagenome (GOLD analysis project Ga0209253, IMG submission 187145) | Freshwater lake sediment microbial communities from the University of Notre Dame, USA, for methane emissions studies - BRP12 BR (SPAdes)... | ecosystem: Environmental > Aquatic >...
CCTTTTCTAGAATAACTTATGCAGGTGCGACGCACTTGCGAAGGACAGGTGCAAGGCACTTCGAAAGTGCCTTGCACCTGGATAGCTTATTGGATCACACCCAGGGCATGCCCGACTTTCCGGAAAGCCGCCAGGCCCTGATCCAGATCCGCTTTCTCATGCGAAGCTGAGATCATCACCCGGATGCGGGCTTTGCCGCGTGGCACGGTGGGAAAACCGATTGCCATCCCAAAGACGCCGTTTTCGAACAGCTCGCGGCTGAATTGCTGAGCCAGCGGAGCCTCGCCCAGCATCACCGGGGTGATCGGGGTGGTGCTTTTGCCGGTATCGAAACCCATGCTTTTCATTTCGGCCTTGAAATAGCGCGCGTTCGCCCACAGCTTATCCACCAGCTCGGTCGATTCTTCCAGCAGATCCAGCGCAGCCAGGCAAGCGGCTGTATCCGGGATGGTCATGGCGGATGAGAACAGGAACGGGCGGCCGCGCTGGCGCAGCCATTCCACCACCAGCGGGTTGCCGGCGACCACACCGCCCACCACACCAAAAGCCTTGGAAAGCGTGCCGACCTCGATATCCACTTTGCCGTGCAGGTCATAATGGTCGACGATGCCACGCCCGCCGCGCCCGAGTACGCCCTCGCCATGCGCGTCATCTACCATCAAAATGGCCTCATATTGGCGGACCACTTCATAGATCTGGTCTAATGGGGCGACATCACCGTCCATACTGAACACACCATCGGTCACCACCAGCAGGCGCGGGAACTTGCTGCGGTTTTCATCCAGCACGCGCTTCAAATCCTGTGGATCGCAGTGGGCATAGCGGATAATCTGCGCCCCAGACAGCCGCGAGCCATCGATGATGCTGGCATGGTTCAGTTCATCCGAAATAATGGCGTCGTCCTTCCCCACCAGCGCCGGCAAAGTCCCCAGGTTAGCAGTGAAGCCCGATTGGAAGGTGATGGCCGACTCCACACCCTTGAAGGATGCCAGGCGGCGTTCCAATTCCAGGTGCAGCTCCGTTGTACCCGCGATCGTGCGCACCGCGGCCGGACCTACGCCGTATTTCTCCATTGCTTCCCGCGCGGCTTTCAACATGCGCGGGTGGTTGGCCAGTCCCAGGTAGTTGTTGGAGCAAAAATTCAGCACGCGCTTTCCATCTACGACCAGCCATGCGCCCTGAGGGGAGCTTAAAGTCCGGATGCGGTTGTAAAGCCCCGCATCTTTCAGGCCCTGGAGTTCCTTTTCGATCCATTGCAATTTAGCTTCCATATTTTGACCTCGGGTAGAATGATTATTTGGTTTTTGGTTTCTTCCCCATTCCGAACATCCGGCCAAAAACGCCGGGGGTCTCGGGAATCGGAGCCTCTTCAGCTCCGTCGCCCCAATTACCCGTCTGGCGCTCGGCCCACCAGATTGCGCGCCCTTCCCGGGCGCGCACCAGACATTCGCTCAGGGCTTTTTCATCCTTAGCGTCGATATCGCTGCGTATGGCTGTCAATGAAGCAATCGCACTGTCGAGCAGCCGGAGCAGGTTTTCCCGGTTCAAGATCGAAGCGACGCCCAGCGATTCCGGCTCGTTTGCCAGATGAGCGATCGGCGCGCTGGCTTCGGCATAGGCCCGCCCGGCAACTTTCCTGGCCTCGCGCCAGCCGGGCTGGTCGATGGTGGCGTCCAACAATGCCGCCGACATCAGCTGAGGCAAGAGGTGTGTGGCAGACATCAAGCCATCTATCTCTATTGGATCGGCAAACAATGGATTGGCTCCCACCAGGCGGGTCAGGTCTGCCGCCAGCTTAATGGCTGCCGATTCGGTCTGGTGGGGCGTCACAATTGCCATCAAACCGCCCTGGAACAGGTCTGGGTGAGCGGCCTCAATCCCCGATTCCGTGGCGTGCAAATAGCGGGGATTGAGCACAGGCGTCAAACCGATGTAATACCTGCCGGCCGGTAACAGCTCCTCCGCCCAGGCAGAGGCGATCTCTTTGGCTGGGCCAGTATCCATGACCACTGCGCCTTCTTTTAGATCCTCGGCGATCAGCTGCATGGTTTCTTTAAGCTGTCCAACCGGCAAACAGAGCAGCGCCACGTCGGCTTCGCGCACCGCTTTATGCAGATTTGCCTCCACACGGTCAATGGCTTTAATTTTCTCCGCCTGGCGGGCAATGCTGAGCTCTTTATCATGCCCGACCCGCTTGATCGACTCCTGCTTGGTCTGCAATGCCAGCCCAAAAGAAGCGCCAATCTGTCCCAGTCCGAGAATCGTGATTTGAATGGTCATCTCATCCCTCAACTATTATGATCAAGAATTTGTAAGCGCTGTAACAACCTGTCCTCCGGTTCGACCAGTCCGACAGCTAGCGGATCGTGGTGCCGCCGGATCAGCTCTATGGTCAACTGCGAAGCGCCGCACGCGGCTGCCATCTCGGCTCCCCAGCCGGCATGCCGTCTGGCAACGACAAACGGGCGTTTCCAACCGCGCGGCTCTGCCTGCCCCCAAAGTTCGGTCTGGCGCAACGCCAAAACCCGGCCGATTACCACGACCACCCTTTCCCAGATGTGTAATGGATAGCGGCTCTTGCCGATATCATGCAGCAAGGCGGCTGACAGCAAATCCGGTGATCGTTCACCCTGGTCGCACAACTGTAGGAAAACATTCAAGCTATGTACTTGCTCGCTGGCTGTTTGGTTCAAAAATAAAGCCATCAACTGCGGTGAGAGCATCTGGCTTGCCCGGTGCACATCTTCAGCTGCCGGAGTGGCTGTCAGAGCCTGCCAGAACTGGCGAGCCCGGTAGAACACGCGCAACGTATTAACCTACCAATAAGCCGAATAACGCCCGTAATGGCGGCATGATAATCATACCGATAATATCTAACCCAAACATTGGCCCAACCAGCACCAAAACAATCAGGATGACCGGCCCATAAGGGCGGATATTTTCGAACACTTTTGCCATGCTGGGCGGCAGAAAATAATCGAGGATCTTCTCGCCATCCAATGGAGCTAACGGGATCAGGTTGAACAGGCATAACAACAAGTTGATCGTGATAAACTGGACCAGAATCAGGGATGGATTCGGCAAGATCGCGCGTGTGTTGGTCATCCCTGCCGCCACCGAAACCAATCCCATCCGGAAGGGCACCGCTGCCAGAATAGCCATCAGCAGGTTGGAGAATGGGCCAGCCAGGGAGACCCACATCACACCTGCCGGAGTACGCCGCAGCAAAGCATAGGGATTGATTGGGACTGGCTTGGCCCAACCAAAACCAACCAACAGCAGCAAGAGCGAGCCCATCGGATCGAGATGGGCGAGTGGGTTAAGCGTTAACCGTCCATATTGGCGTGGGGTTTCATCCCCCAATTGGGTTGCAGACCAGGCATGCGAGAACTCATGAATTGTAAAGGAAACCACCAATACAATCAGACGGGCAATTAAAGTTGCCGGACCAAGACTGAACATCCACAGTACTCCTCAACTGGTAATTATACCATCCGGCGGTTCAGCTATTCTGGGGTGAGGGCAATACACGAAATCATGCACTGTGAGGCGCTGCTGCAACTTGCCGTGAGGCAGCAGCCCGGTCGCGCATGTTATAATGCCGTTTGTGTTACCCGATTTACAATTGGAAGATGTTGTGCGCCTGCGCAAGCCCCATCCATGTGGCAGCAACGATTGGAAAATATACCGTTTGGGCGCAGATATTGGCTTGGAATGTTTGCGTTGTGGTCGCCGCGTCTTACTTCCCCGCCGGACCCTGGCCCGGCGGCTAAAAAGTATCTTACCTAAAGATGAAACAGGATGAAAAATAAATCTTTCGTTACTTTTAAACTGATAATTACCCTCTTGTTTGGGCTGTGTGGGCTGGCTGCCTGTAACCTTCCGGGTAACGCAGCCAATACAACTGCAACCTTAAACGTCACCCAGGCTTACGAGACCGTGGCAGCGCGCCTGACACAGGCCGCACTTGCCTCGCCGCCTGCACCTACGATCGCCTCTCCCGTAACAACCCAGGCAGTCGCACCGACCCAGACCGACGCGGCGGTTACGCCTTCGATCACACCCAGCCCGAAAGCCAGCTCGACCCCGGCGGCAAAGGCTTGCGACCAGGCTGAGGCGGGCACACCGATCGATGTCACCATCCCGGATGATACCCAGATGACGCCCGGTCAGACCTTCACCAAAGTCTGGCGCTTGCGCAACTCGGGCACCTGCACCTGGTCTAAAGATTATTCGATCGCCGTCTTTTCTGGCGAAGCCATGAGCGCTCCCAGCAGCGTCCCGTTGCCGAATAAGATCGAGCCAGGTCAAAGCATGGATATCTCGGTCGACCTGGTTGCGCCTGCCGCGGCCGGCACTTACCAGGGCAACTGGAAGCTGCGCAATGCCTCTAGCACCTGGTTTGGCATCGGCCCGGGCGGCAGCTCGCCTTTCTGGGTGCGCATCAACGTTGTCGGCGATGGCACCATCACGGTCACCCCAGGCACGGCTACTCCTGTCACAGCCACTCCGGCAACCCCCACTTCACCCAATCCGTATCCCCCGGCAACGGATTCGGCCAATCCGGGCATCCAGGTGAGCGGAAATAACAACCTGATCCCGAACGACCGGATCAATCTGGACACCAATCAGATCAACGCAGGCGGCGAAGACCTGTCTTACCAGCCAAATGCCAAGGGCAAGCTGGCGCTCTCCCCGATCGGCAATGTCGGGATAGCCGGGTTTGGCGGCAACACGCCCTCTTATTCGGAATGCAAATCGGTGCCTCTGGGCGGCGGATCAGCTACCGTTGCGAACCTGGGTGCGGGTTTCTACATCTGCTATCGCACCGACCAGGGTCTTTACGGTTGGCTGCGCATCTTGGGCTATAATTCTGGCACCGGCATGCTAACGTTGCAGATCAATACCTGGGCTTTACCCTGAGTGGTGTGGGTACACTATATCTGGTCGCGACGCCGATTGGCAATCTCCAGGATATCACCGGGCGAGCCCTGGAAATCCTGAAGCAGGTGCGGTTGGTAGCCGCCGAGGACACGCGCCAGACCCGCAAGCTGTTCGACCATTATCAAATCCACACCCCACTGATCAGTTACCACGAGCACAACAAGCTTGCGCGGCTGGCTGAGGTGCTGGCGGCGCTGGACGAGGCGGATGTGGCCCTGGTTTCCGACGCCGGCACGCCGGCGCTCAACGACCCAGGCTACGAGCTGGTGAAAGCGGCTCTGCAAGCCGGTTACCAGGTCAGCCCCATACCGGGTCCCAGCGCTCCGCTGGCCGCTCTGGTAGCCTCCGGGTTGCCGACCGACGCCTTTCTCTATCTCGGCTACCTGCCCCGCAAGACCAGCGAACGCCGAACTATGCTGGGGAAAATCGCCGGTCTGCCTTACACGCTGGTCTTTCTGGAGACGCCTCACCGGCTCTTATCTGCCCTGCAGGACCTGCAGTCTGTGCTGGGCGACCGCTCGATCGCCGTGGCGCGCGAGCTGACCAAGCTGCATGAAGAGATCCTGCGTGGCAGCCTCAGCCAGGCGCTGGCTCACTTTAGCGCCCAGCCTGCGCGCGGCGAGATCACCCTGGTGATCGAAGGAAATAAAGCTCAGGTTGCCTGGTCTGAAGAGCAGGTACGCAGTTCATTGGAGAAGCTGCTATCTGAAGGTTACTCAGCCACACAGAGCGCGGCTGAGGTCGCTGACCGGTCGGGATGGCCGCGCAGAACCCTTTACCGGATGGTCATGGAGCTAAAAAAGCGGTCAGAACAATAGCGGGATGATCCAGAGGACCGCCAGCCCGATCACCAGACCCAACAGCGCTCCGGCCAGCACATCCGAGAGGAAATGGACGCCCATCGCCACGCGCGCCAGCAGCACCAGGGGCGCCCAAACCAATAATATGACCCCAAACCAGGCCGGTCCCATCCCCAGGCCTAAAACCGCCAGCATAATCGCGCGCGCCGCATGTCCGGATGGAAAGGAATGCGGGTCTGTGCGACGGTAGATGGCTCCCCATTCCCCTTCCGGGCGGCGTCTGCGCACCGTGAGCTTAATCGCGAAGACGATGAGCGCGGTGAACACGATCCCAACCAGCATCCAAACACAACGCTCGCGCCAGCTGGGGGAACCAAACCACCATAGCAAGACCAATCCCAGCAGCCAGAACCACGAATCACCGGAATGGGCGAACAGGATCGCCAGGTTACGCAACGCACCCGGTTTATCCGCCACCCGCATCCGGCAGGTGTAGGTTTCATCCAACGCGAGGAGATTGTGCAGCATCGCCAGGCAGCCACCGCATCAGCCGGATTGCGCCCGTTTACTCAATTCTGTGCGCATGATCTCGAGCTGAAACGGCTTATCGACATCCATCCCGATCTCGGCATAAGGGCAGAGCAGAGCTCGCCCGGTCAGGTGGATACGTTTGGCGACCCTGGCTACTGCCCCTGCCAACGTGACCCGGCGAAACAGCAAAAGGAACAGCGTATCGTAGCCGATCAAGGCTGCTTGCTTGAAGACGTTCTTGCGTGATGCAATAATCTTGTCCCATAAAGCGTCCTCACCGGTCACGCTTCTGGCGCGCGCGATATTCAGATCGCCGCCGCACACTTCGACATCTTTCAAGCGCGTATAAGAACGCTTCGATCCCGGAAAACGCTGCTCCATCACTTTGCGCTCGATCACATTGTAATAAACATCGAGGTCCGACTGCATGGCCGTATTGACCACCCAATCGATCTGTTCGGGCAGAATGGCTGGGATATCGGCGGATACGATTGCCACGTGGCCGGCCTGGGGGTGGAATTTCTGGATTCGCTCTACCCCGAGGCGGATATTTAGCAATATGCTGCCCTGGTTTTCCCCGTAATCCCTGATTTTTGTGCTTTTCAAGTTGCTTTCCGGCGATAATCCCACTACCACAACCTGGTCGATGGTCTCGGCTTTTTCAACGGCATCCAACACCCACTGCACCATGGGCTTGCCGCAGATATCGACCAGCGCCTTCGGCAGGCCCTGGGTGAAGGGATATAAAGGTTCGTCGGGCTGAGGGATGCCACCTGCGATTACGATTGCGTCCATAATGATTATTCCTGATTGAGTTGTTGAAGCTGAGGCTTAAAACCTAGCTGATCCAGGAGTTCAGCGTACTCCTGGCTGGTCAGCTTACGGTTCTTGCCAGAGACTGCCACCAGGGCAGCCTCCATCATATTTGTGCCGAATGAACGGCCCTCCAGCACGGGCGTGCTGGTAACCAGATAACGGATGCCGGCCTGTTTGAACATTTCCACGTCCGCCTCGGTGGTCGTATTGGTGACGATGACCTTGCCATCCAACCGGCACGGCATATGGCGTTTGATATACAGGCAGTCGCCGGCAATCACACTGGCCCATTCATAATACTTCTCCCATTTCGGCTCACACTCCTCCTGCTTTTCCCCGGTGGGATAGAGCCATTTGAAAGGTATCCGTCCGACAACCGGCAACAGGATCGCCGCCAGCCGCTTCAAAGCCTTCTCGGTGTGTACCGGGAAAGGCAAGCCCAATCCAAACATCAGGTCGCCGAAGACACACTCGTACCCGCTATCCAGGAAGGATTTTGACATTCCCCAGCGATCGGCTCCACTCACCACCAGGACTTTCTTGCCAAGTTGCCTGACATAATCGCCGATTTCCTTGTCGATAAAAGGGGCCAGTTTATTTTCCAGCGTGTTTTTTAGACCCGCGCCATCCACCAAGGGCGTCTTTTGGACGAAACGTACCATTGGCTGGACCGAATAAAGCGGATACCACTTGTCAGCTACTTGAAGTCCCAGGTCAGCGCCACCCACTCCAAACGCATCCACCTTGCCGTCCAGCTCCTTGTAAAGCTGGGCTGCCTTTTCCATATCTCCATCCGTGCCAATCCTTTCGATCGAGACCTTCTCTCCCAATAGCTCGATTTCTACGGCTTTATTCCTGGTTGACGAACCGATGCTGATGCTGACTGCGCGTTTCATGGCAGGCAGTCTCCTTTCATCAAAAAGAGAATGCCCTGGTCTGAACCTGTTTGGATCGGTTTTGGGTTATGATCAGGGAACATATGAAGTTGAGTATACCCTCATCTAAGAAAATTCGAAACCCCCGATCTAAGCAGATAGTCAAAGTACGCGGGGGTTATTCCTTTTGCGAATGTTATAATCCGGCACACGAAACGATGTTCAGTACTGCCGTTTTCAGTTGATCCTGCAAAAAATTTTCGGGAGGCACTGGAATGGATTTTCCTACATATGCATATTTCTCTGGCAAGATCGTCCCATACGGTGAAGCCAAAGTGGGGGTTCTGACGCATGCATTGAACTATGGAACGGCGGCTTTCGGTGGTCTGCGCGCCTATTGGAACGCTCAGCAGGAACAGCTTTACCTATTTCGTCCCCGTGATCATTACCGGCGTTTTCTTAACTCTGCCAAATTGATATTGCTGGAGGTTGACCATACCCCAGATAGCCTGGTCAACATAACCCTTGAACTGCTCAGGCTGGAAAATTACCAGCGCAATATTTATGTCCGGCCTCTGGCTTTCATGTCTGATGAGATCATCGGTGTCCGCTTGCATGATCTGCACAGCGAGCTTTCGATTGTAGCTATCCCGATCGAACGTTATATCAAAAATGACACCGATGCGCATGTCACCATTTCCTCCTGGCGGCGCGTGGACGATAATATGATCCCGGCGCGCGGGAAAATTGCCGGCGCCTATGCCAACTCGGCGCTGATCAAGACAGATGCTGCCCGGTCTGGTTTCGATGAAGCCCTGGTGCTCACCCAAGACGGGCATATCTCGGAAGGCAGCGCCATGAACGTCTTCATGGTACGGGAGGGTGTCGTGGTCACCCCGCCGGTCACCGAAAACATCCTGGAGGGCATCACCCGCCGCTCTGTGATCGAGCTGCTCCAACAGGAGCTGGGCATGCAAGTCGCCGAACGACCGATCGACCGGACGGAGATCTATATCTGCGATGAGTTCTTTATCACCGGCACTGCTGCGGAGGTTACGGCTGTCACGCGTGTGGACCATCGCCCGATTGGCAGCGGCAAGATGGGACCTGTCACGACTCAATTGCGCCAGGTATTTGCGGATGTTGTTTATGGTCGAAATTCGAAATACCAGCATTGGAACATGCCGGTCTACACTCAAGAGCCGGCTGCTGCCCGTTAGCTAATCCAGCGTCACAATTTCCCCAAGGACGTTTCTTTTGTCCCGGATTTCGCTCCCATCCTGGATGTGCAAAAAACCCAGGCTGGGAGCGAGGTTTTTTTTGCTGGGAAAGTGGGGCGAGCCGGGATTGAACAGCAACCTGCCGTCGATCCACTCGTTTAGCGGCAGGTGACCGTGCCCGAAGACGATCACCTCAGCCTGCCGGAAGCCTGCCAGCAAGCGCGGCAACAGGCGCTCGTGCCGGTAGCCGTACAACATAAAATAGGGACGGTCCAAAAAATACCGCCACCAGGTGCCATGCCCGTGCGTCATGGCGATGGTCACACCCGCAAAGGTCATCATCCGCTCGAATGGCAAGTGTCGCAGCCACAACCAATCGCGGTTGCCGCGCACTGCATACACCGGTGCGATCTGTTCCAGCGCAGCCAGCACGCCCGGCGATGAGACATCCCCGGCATGCAGGATTGCGTGAATATCCCTGGAGCGCAACATTTCCAGCACGCGGGGGTCCAGGCTGCGCCGGCGGTCCGGCACATGCGTATCGGCGATCACGCCCAGGGTCAACATGCCCCCAAGTCTACCACTATCAAGACCTTTCGAGTCTTTATAGACCCGAAGGGAGTGGTGCGTAGATGTTATAATCCCTCCACCCACCCATTCCGAAGGACGCTAATCACATGGACGATCAAAGCCGATATTTCAAGCAAGGGCTTAACCTGGCAGTCTACCGGCGCATCCAGGAGCAACAACAACATTGGGAGCATCGCTGGCAAGGCCTGAACCTGGACAGCCTGTTAAAAAACGCCCGCCGCGGTAAGCTCGGCGAGATGGAGCGGCCCTACAGGCAATACCTGCCCAAAGACGGCCCCATCCTGGAAGCCGGTTGTGGTACGGGACGGGTGGTGTGTGCCCTGCAGGCGCGCGGCTATACAATGGAAGGCATCGACTACGCTGCCGACACCATCCAACGGGTGCGCCAGGTCGACCCCAGCCTGGAGGTGCGCGTTGGCGATATCCTCGCCATTGACCGCCCGGATGGCTATTATGCCGCCTATATCTCACTGGGGGTGTTAGAGCACCATCTCGAAGGCCCGCAAGCTGGTTTGAAAGAAGCCTGGCGGGTGTTGCGCCTGGGTGGAATTGCCTTGATCATGGTGCCTTATCTCAACCGGGCTCGCCGGCGCACCTATTCCCGCGCCCCGGAATTTGATCCGCAGGCAGTTCCAGCCGGTTACCGCTTCTACCAATACCTGGAAGATATCGGCGATTTCAACGAGCAGATTGCCGGGGCCGGCTTCGAGATCCTGGAAGTTATCCCCGTCCAGCTATTCGAAGGGCTGACCAGCGACTGGCGCCTGGGTCGCTGGCTGGAGAAACGCCATTTCTTTTCCTGGAAAGTCAGCCAGGCGCTCAAGCGCCTGTGCGACCGCCTCCCGGGTGGGCTGCAGTTGGGGTATTCGCATATGCTGTTGTTTGTGTGTGTGAAGCGCGATTAATACCGCCCGCGCTCCAGCCTAACCTCTGGGTTTGCAAGTTGATCCGGCCGCGCCTGGCTGAGCTTCACCGCGCAGGCTTTAAACTCTGGGATGAGCGCCTGCGGGTCGAGCGTATCGATGGTCAGCAGGTTGGCAGCCGCCTCAGCGAAGTGGAAAGGGATGAAGACCAGCCCAACGGATGACTTTTCGGTGACCTGGGCGCGCAGGGTGATCTCGCCGCGCCGTGAGGCCACGCACACTGGCGCGCCATCGGCGATGCCCAACATCTCGGCGTCCAGCGGGTGGATTTGAAGCAGCGCCTCCGGGTAGAGGGCGTCGAGTTGTGAGCGGCGCGTCATCGTGCCGCCGTGCCAGTGTTCCAGTACCCGCCCGGTAGTCAGGATGAAGGGGTATTCATCGTCGGGCTGTTCGACTGCCAGGACGAAATCCAGCGGGTAGAACTTGCCCCTCCCGCGCGGGAAGCTTTCGGCGAACAGGAAGGGCGTGCCGGTGTGGTTTTCATCCCACACGGGGGTCTGTAAGCCAATTTTTTCGATCCGCTCATAGGTCACACCAGTGTAATCGGGTACATTGCGCCCCACTTCTGCCAAAATCTCCGAGGGATGCGAATAATCCCAGCCGGCCGAGCCCGGTCGACCCAGCCGGGCTTCGATCCGGCAGGCCAGGTCGCAGATGATCTGCCAATCTGGGCGAGCCTGGCCGCGCGGCTCGATCGCCTTGCGCACGCGCTGCACGCGCCGTTCGGTGTTGGTGAAGGTGCCGTCTTTCTCGGCAAATGAGACCGCCGGCAGGATCACATCCGCATAGGCACCCGACTGATTGATAAACAGATCCTGCGACACCAGGAACTCGAGCTGTTGCATGTGGCGGCGGGTCTGGTTCAGGTTTGGCTCGCTCATCATCGGGTCTTCGCCCATCATAAACAGGGCGCGCACTCCGCCAGGGTGCGCATGGCTGAGGATTTCGGTGGTGGTCAGGCCGAGCTGCCGGTTCAGACCGCCCGGCTCAATATTCCAGGCTTTTTCCCACCTGGCGGCATTCTCGGGGTTGTCGACGCGCTGGTAACCGGGGTAGTGGAAGGGCATGCCGCCCATATCCGATGAACCCTGCACATTGTTCTGGCCGCGCAGCGGGTTCAGACCGGTGCCCTCGCGCCCGATGTGCCCGGTCAGGAAGGCCAGGTGGATCAGCGCCAGGGCGCTGGCGGTGCCGTGCGCCAATTGCGAGATGCCCATGCCCCAATAGATCGCGCCGCGCTCGGCTCTGGCAAACAGGCGGGCAGCCTCTCGGATTTGCTCCGGTTTTACGCCCGAGACCTGTTCTATATACTCGGGGGTGAACTTATCAAGCGAGCGGGCGAATTCTTCGAGGCCCTCAGTGCGTTGGGCGACGAACTCCTGGTTCACCAGCCCTTCCTCAATGATTACCTTTGCCATGCCACTGAAGACCGGTACGTTGCTGCCCGGCTTGAGCGGCAGCCACAGTTGGGCGTAATCGACCAGCTCCAGGCGGCGCGGGTCGACCACGATCAGCTTGGCCCCATATTTTTTAACTGCGGCGATCATCATCTGGGCGATGATCGGGTGGTTCTCGGTGGTGTTTGAACCGGTGACGATGAAGACGTCCGGGCGTCGATTTTTATCCGGGTTGATCAGCTCGGCGGCAGTGTTGCTCATCGCCGACGAGCCGATCGCCTGTTGCAAGGCATTCACCGAGCCGGCATGGCACAACCGGGTGCAGTGATCGACGTTATTGGTGCGGAAGAGCGAGCGATAGAGCTTTTGCAGCACGTAATTGTCCTCGTTGGTGGCTTTGGCGCAGACGTACACCGCCAGCGCCTGCGCTCCATCCCGGCGGTAAATCTCGACCAGCCGGTCAGCCACCAGATCCAACGCCTCGTCCCAAGAGACCGGGCGCCATTCCGACAGGTCGAAGGCTTGTGTGCGTGCGCCGGCTTCCTGCGGCGTGCAGCGCACCAGAGGAGTGGTCACGCGCTGCTTGTGATAAATAAAATCGTAACCGAAGCGCCCTTTGACGCACAGGTTGCCATGGTTGATTGGGTTGTCGAACGGCGAAGTCACCTTGTAAATGTAGTCGTCTTTCAGGTGCAACTCCAGATTGCAGCCAATGCCGCAGTACGGGCAGATAGTCCGAACACAATTATCTTCAGCGATCATGCTTCACTCCGTTTCAAGTTTCACGTGTCAAGTGTCATGCGTCGCATTTCGCCAGTTACTTGATATCTGATACTTGACACCTGGAACGTGACACTTATTCTTTATCCGCCGGGCTTGCTTCCGGAATTAAACCTTTTTCCAGCAGCCATTCGCGTCTCGGTTTCAGAGCGTTGGTCGGGCAGACACCGACGCATTGCCCGCAAAAGACGCAAGTGGTGGCAGGCATCGACCGGTCGAAAAAAGTGGCGATATGCGTACTAAAGCCACGCCCAGCGAAGTTTATGGCGTATGCAAACTGGGCATCTTCGGCGCACACCTGGACGCAACGCCAGCACAAAATACATTTTGCATAATCTCTTACGTACATCGGGTTGTCATCGATGAGGGGAATTTCACGGCGCTCCGCTCCGGGGAAGCGCTCCAGATTGGCAGCACAATCTTTCAGCATCTGTTGGATCTCTGGCGCCTCTGATAGATCCACCGCAGAGTGAAGCAGCTCAAGGATCGTGCGACGGCTGCGCAGGACTCGCTCCGACTGTGTGTGCACCACCATCCCTGGTCCAACCTGCGTGACACAAGCAGCCGCCAACAATCGCCAGCCTTCTACTTCGACCACGCAGGTCCGGCACAACCCATTGGACTTGCAGGCCGGGTGGTAACAGATGCTCGGAATGTAGATGCCTGCTGCTTGTGCGGCCTGCAAAATGGTCATCCCGGAGGAAACAGAGACAACCTGATTGTCGATGGTGAGTGAGATTTCATCCAGCATTGTCATCCCTCTTCAGAACCAGAATACTTTGAACGGAAGGTCTCAGGCCAGAGACGCATCGCGCTGAGCACAGCAGAAGCGGCAGTCTGACCCAGTCCACACAAAGAGGCATCGCTCATAGTCCAGCCCACATCGATCAGCCGTTCCGCATCTCCGGGTAATGTTTTCCCGGCAGCTATCCGCTGAAGAATCTCGTACTGGCGCTGTGTCCCAAGCTGGCAAGGATAACATTTGCCACACGATTCATGGGCAAAGAAACGTCCTACTCCAAGCAAGATCTGTCGCAGATCCCGGGTTTCATCGATTACTAACACGACGCCGGAACCGAGCGGTATCCCGGCCTCGCGCAGACCATCGAATGACATTTCTACGTCA
>Ga0209253_10003406_pt1 | contig 14002 bp, 9 predicted proteins | sample FrelakmetBRP12BR_FD_187145 | JGI IMG/M metagenome (GOLD analysis project Ga0209253, IMG submission 187145) | Freshwater lake sediment microbial communities from the University of Notre Dame, USA, for methane emissions studies - BRP12 BR (SPAdes)... | ecosystem: Environmental > Aquatic >...
ATGATGAGACATCAAGTGTAAATTGGAGAAGCCTATAAAATAGATAGAGCCATTTTAAGGGTTCAACTGGATTGGTCAACCTCTCTGCTCCGGCAATTTCAACCTCTGCCTTCGCGTTGGCAGGATGACCAAATACCCTTATATGGCTCCATAATAACTTGCGATCTCAGTTCCGGGATCCCTCGAGCTCTTTCTTCTAAGTGGGTGCTTCGGTAGATGCCTTTAGGTTTCCTCCTCGCTGCTGGAGTCTTACTCACGGGCATCTAACTCCTGCTTCCCCTACTAAGCTTGATCCTCAGGTTTAATCCCGCCCCGAGTATCGCAATCTCTTTTACTTGCGAACTCAGATCCGGAAAACCTTGAGCTTTCTAAGAGGCTTCGGCAGATGCTTCTTTCCTCCTTTGCTGCTTTTACTGCAGGAGGCTGATCACCGCATCTAACTCCCGCTCCCTTTACTGCTTATGATTCTCAGGTTTAGTCCGTCCTGAGTATCGCAATTTCTTCCCTTGATTATAAGTTTACTCTTTTTTAGAGATATATCAAGAGCTGATTAGATGATAAAAATGATGCTTGCAGTTAATCTATTTCGGATAATAATTGTTATTGATTAATATCCCTCACAATCATTAGTTTTTAAGGTTTTTAAGGCTTATATCGAGAATCAGTCAAGGCTTTTCCTAATTGTATAAAATAATGCTCCCACGGTGAAGTATGCATTGCGCTGTACTTCCTATAGCAAACAGAAATAAAACCTGATATGATACTGCTGAGTACAACAGCAAATCAACATACAATAAGGGGGTATCTAAGCCTGCTTATGATTACGGCTGTAAAGACCGCAGCAAAGCATTCAAGATTCTTCTTTCTGATAAATCAAATAAAAATAATATATGGAAAATACTTTTGAACCTTTTTGAGGTGAATTGCTACTAAATAAGTAAAGTAAAGGAGGTGAGTGAGATTATAATTTGTAGAAGGAGGGGAAACGTATAAGAAGCTTCAGTAAATGGTCCTGACTGAAATAATGTATTAATTCTCTTAACGAAAGGAGTCGATATGAAGATGGTAAGGAAGATAGTATTAGGCATTATCACGGTCACAGCTATTCTCGCAATGGGGGCCACGTCATTCGCGGAGATCAAAAAAACGCCTTCTAGTGCAATAAGTCCAGCGCAACAGGCTTTACCCGCAGCAACACCGATCATTAACGCAACTATCAGCGGATCCATCACTATGGGCAATCAAGGCCCAACGACGATTTGGAACAATAAAAACTGCTCTGATATCAACGTAAAGGTTACACGCGTGACCAATCCCTACCAGTCAAACCAGCAATCCGAAACCTTGTTGACCACGAAGGCGACTGGGGGGTATATCAGCAGTGGCTGCTCTTATTCAGTAACGGTGAAAAAAGGGCCCGGAACCGTGGTTACCGCATCGTATCCCATCAGTCTGCTTAACCTTCAGAACGGGCCTAAGGTTATAAGCGGATGGCAAGGCCCATTTGACCTCAACGCCAACATAACAAAGAATATAGTTATGTATATGCAATTCTTTTAGAGTTGCAAGGCTGCGCCTGTTGCGAATAAGCCATGCGGAGGAAACAGTAAACCCAAAGGAGGGAGCAGAATATGCTCCCTCCCTGTTGCAACGAGCGTTCCATAATAGTATGCGGGTCAATGATGGGGTCAGGTCTTGTTTCTTGTATTCTGCAAGCCTTTTCGATGTAACAAAACCCTTTCCTATAAAGGACTAATTCTTCCCATCTGGTATAATGTGGTCATAGTCCGAAAGACCCTGTCAATGGGAGGTGAAAGATGTACTTTCCTCACATATTCGTGGAAGGAAAAATCGGGACGTGTGTTTTAAAAAACCGCCTTATCATGTCTTTATATCCGACAAAATACTCGACTGACAGCAAAGTAAACGAACGGATGATAGAATTCTACAGGGAGAAGGCACGCGGTGGTGTTGCCATGATTGTGCTTGATTGTCCATGCCTTGATTTTCCACGCGCGTATAAAGGTCCCAATGAACTGCGATTTGATATTCCCGAGTTTGCAGAAGGGATTAAGAGACTTCTCAATGTAATTCATTCAGAGGGTGCAAAAGCTTTTATGCAGCTTAATTACCCCAAGGAGTGGATCTTCGACCATGAGGTTCCCGGAGCTAAGCAGAAAGGGAATATATGGATTGCCCCTCTGATAAGAATTATGACTACTGACGAGGCAGAGGAGATATTGCAGATAATGGCGCATGCTGCAAAGCAGGCTATGGAGCTGGGATATGACGGAATAGAGATCCAGGCGAGTTACGGGGATCTTATATCACAGCTCCTTTCACCACTTTCAAACAAGAGGACAGATGAGTATGGCGGAAGTATTGAGAACCGTATGAGGTTTCTCATAAACCTGATAAAGCTTGTTAAACAGGAAGCCGGGAATGATGTTCCGGTAGTGGTTAAACTTGTCTGTGATGAGTTTGTTGACGGAGGGCTGACACTTCAGGAGACCACTGTTGTTGCTCAACATATAGAACGCGCAGGCGGCGATGCGATACTTGCAACTGGAGGGAATAAAGCCACTAAAAGGATGACCATACCTTCGCACTATCTTCCTTCCGGGCCTCTTGTTCACCTGGCAAGGATGATAAAAAAGGCGGTTACCATTCCTGTTATTGCAGTCGGAAAGATTCACACGCCGGAGCTTGCAGATAAGGTCCTTAAAGAACAGGACGCAGATTTTATTGCGATGGCCCGGCCGCTTATTGCTGATCCGCATCTGCCCAGAAAGGCAGAAGCAGGAATGACTGAGGATATTCGATATTGTCTCTCGGACCTTGAAGATTGCGCGGACAAGGGTGTGAAAGGATTAGGAAGGAGCTGCACAATAAACCCCTTTTCCGGCCAGGAATACCGCCTGAAAATAGCTCCGGCCTCAGAGAAGAAGAAGGTGGTGGTTATCGGCGGCGGACCCGCAGGTATTCAATGCGCAATCCTCGCGAGCCGTAGAGGGCACGAGGTTACCCTTTATGAAAAAGGGGAGTCCCTCGGCGGGCAGTTGCATCTTGCCTGCAAGGCTCCATTCAAAGAAGGGATAAATAATTTTTGCAGATATTTGAGACATTCCATCGGGAAGACGAATGTGCGGGTCATCCAGGGAAAGGCTGTTTCTCCCGAAGAAATCCTTTCTGAAAAGCCCGACGCGATCATCATTGCCACAGGTTCAAAGTCGTGCCTTCCGCGTATTCCGGGAATCGACCTGCCGTTAGTCGTCAATGTCAGATCGGTCTACGAAAGGGCATCTGTTCTGCCCGGTGTAAATATTGTTATCATCGGCGCCGGAGATATCGGTTGCGAAACAGCAGACATGCTTTCCTCGGAATCGAAAACCGTGACGATTGTCGAATTGTGCAATGAGCCATTGATGAGGATGAAGGAGATTCCAAGACAGGAACTCCTTAATAGACTGAAGGAGAAGGGCGTATCAATTATTACTACGTGCAAGGTGACGGCCATTGAAGATGGAAAAGTTCTCATAGAAGATAAAAGTGGTCAGGTAAAAGAACTGAAGGCTGATTCTGTTGTTGTTTCTGTCGGAAGCATTCCTGAGAATTCTCTCCATGACGTTCTCAAGAATAAGGTCAAAGAAATATACACAATTGGTGATGCAAAAGAACCCGGCAACATCGGGGAGGCATTGCGAAGTGCGACAGAAGTCGGGGTAAAGATATAGCCACAACCTTCAGGCTGCGCGCGGGTGCATACTTTTTGAATCTGTTGATTACGAAGACTGAGGCCCTCGATTTCCACCAGAACTGGTTTTTTCCAGTTCTTCATCTGACTAACCCCTTTCTTCAGCAAAGTTTAAACAGTATGGAGTAAAATATTTAGTTAAGGTTCTAATGCAATTTAGAGAAGAATCATCATGATAAGCGTAAAATTATTACAGCATCTGATTACTTATGGCCCTGCGGTTATATCAGGACTCCTTCTGGTATTGTGTTTTCCCACAATAGACTTGTTTCTTATCGCATGGATAGCGTTTGTTCCCTTCCTTTTATCCCTCTATGACAAAGCCCCCAAACAGGCGTTTAAGACCGGAATCGCTCTGGGCATCCCGTATTTCTTTGGAACCCTCTACTGGATATACCACTCAATAAACCATTATGGCGGCATCTCTTTGATAGCAAGCATTGCTATTGTTATTCTACTCTGCCTCTATCTCAGTCTATACACAGGTATCTTCGCATTTTTATTCTCAATAACTATCAGAAATACAAAGCTCCCAGCCCTTCTGCTTGCGCCGGTATTCTGGGTAGTCTTTGAATTCCTGCGTTCCTATATATTCACCGGCTTTCCCTGGTCAAGCATCGGGTATTCCCAGTATAAATTCCTCACCATGATACAGATCGCTGATGTAACCGGTATCTACGGGATATCTTTCATAGTCCTGGCATTTAACGGCGCTTTAACAGATATCTTACTTATAAAAAAGCGCACGAAAGACATGCCCCTCTTCCCATTGTCATATACTGTTCTCGGCTTTGCTCTGCTGTCTGTGCTAATCATCTCGGCAATTGTATACGGGCAGATAAGACTAAGAGAGGTCAGACCCGGGGAGCAGTTTAAAGCAAGTATTATACAGGGAAATATCGAGCAGGACAAAAAATGGGAGACTTCATATCAGAGTTCTGTTATGGAGATATATAAAGATCTCTCTTTGAAGGCTGCTGCTTCCTCTCCATCCATAATCGTCTGGCCGGAAACTGCAGCGCCGTTCTTTTTTCAGACAGAAAGAGTTTATACAGAAGAGCTTGTTGATTTCCAAAATCAGCTGAATGCCTATCTTCTTTTCGGAAGTGTCCTGGTTAAAAAGAAAACAGACAAACAGTCCCTCCTTTCAAACAGTGCGGTTTTGCTTGATGAAACTGGAGAGGTGGCTTATATTTATGATAAAATACATTTAGTCCCTTTTGGAGAATATGTACCCCTGCAAAAAATTCTCTTTTTCATCAATAAGCTTGTTGTGGGTATCGGGGAGTATGCCCGCGGGGATCGTTATATAAGGGCTGAGACCCCTTTCGGGGATTTTGCAACAGTAATATGCTATGAGATTATATTCCCCGGACTTGTGAGAAAGTTTTATACAAACGGTGGAGATTTTATCGTAACGATAACAAATGATGCCTGGTTTGGAAAGACCACCGGCCCTTATCAACACTTTAGTATGGCGGTTTTTCGTGCTGTTGAAAACAGAAAACCTGTAATAAGGGCTGCTAATACCGGGATCTCCGGATTTATCGACAGCAACGGGAGAATACTCTCAAAGACCGATCTTTTTCAAAAGGTGATCCTTACAGGAGATGTAAAAACCGATAAAAAAATCAGTTTTTATTCTAAGTATGGTGATCTTTTTATGTATATTTGTATAATCATTTCAATAATTTTACTTGCTCACTTATTTGGCAAGTCCAGAATCATTTAAGGAGGTAACATGCTTTTACAAGACGAATTAAAGGAAGAATTATTAACTCTCAGGGGGAAAATGGAATCCTTAAGAGGTTATCTTTGATTTAGCCGGTTTAAAGGAAGAGACCGAAAGGATTAAAAAAGAATTAGTTAAAGAGAAGATATGGTCATCTCCTGAGTTGTCCCGTGATTTATTAAAGAGAAAGTCAAAGCTTGAGTATATCGTATCATACTTTGAATCATTATCCGACAAACTCTCTTACCTGGAAGAATCAATAGGGATACTCGAAGAAGAAAGCGGAGACCTTTTTCTTAATGAACTAAGGAATGAGATAAAGGTCTTAAAAGAAGATTTAGATTTACTCGAGATCCAGAACCTGCTTTCAGGCGAAATGGATAAGAATAATGCTATTATCGCCATTCATCCTGGCGCCGGTGGCACAGAAAGTCAGGATTGGGCCCAGATGCTGATGAGGATGTATCTCAGATGGGCAGAGAGGCATAAATTCAATACCCAGATCGTCGAATTGCAGATGGGTGAAGAAGCAGGTATAAAAAGCGCCACTATCACTATAACCGGACAATATGCATACGGTTATCTGAAAGGCGAGGCAGGCGTTCACAGGCTTGTCAGAATCTCTCCTTACGATGCAGGAAAAAGAAGGCATACTTCTTTCGCAGCTGTGCTTGTTTTTCCAGAGGTTGAAGATGATATTGATATAGAATTAAAAGACGATGATATAAAAATGGATACATTCAGAGCCTCTGGCGCAGGGGGTCAGCATGTAAATAAAACATCTTCTGCTGTTAGGCTTACCCACATCCCATCAGGCATAATTGTAGGCTGTCAGAATGAACGCTCCCAGCATAAAAACAAGGCTATCGCAATGAAGATACTGAAGGCGCGTCTTTATGACCTGAGATTGAAGGAAAAGGAAAAAAAGATAGAGGGATTTGTAGCAGATAAAAAAGGTATTGCCTGGGGTAGTCAGATAAGGTCTTATATCCTTCAGCCATACAGGATTATAAAAGATCACAGGACAGATATTGAAACAGGAAATGTTGATGCTGTTCTTGAAGGCAATATAGATAATTTCATAAAGGCATTTTTACAGAAAAAATAGAGTTATAGTTCTTTCCTACTAATGTTTTTTTTCTAAGCTAAAATAGTAGTAATAATAGTAGGGGCTGTTGGGATGTTGAAAAGTGTTCTTTCTATAAGAATATAAAACATTTTTTCTGTTCATAAAGGGTTTAAGTTTGGGATAGAATTATGAACATTTTGTCATGACCGGGAGATTAACATTCTATTAAACAAATTAATAACATATTTTCTTGTCTTACCTGTTGGTATTTGGATATAATGTTACACCTCCCTCAAGAGTTATTAACATATGTTAGTAAATTGTTAATGGATTTGTGATTTCAATGATACTGGAAGATATATGGAATAGTAGCATTTCTAAAATCGAAGAGAAAGTTGGCAGCAGTATTCTCGATCTCTGGTTCCGGCCGATCAAACTCTCCCAGATAAAAGAACAGCAGGTTACTGTTGAAATTCCAAACAGGTTTTTTAAAGACTGGACAGAGGATAACTACCCGGATATCATTGCAGAAACCATCGGAGGTATATTGGGGTACCCGGTTACCATACGGTACAAAATAGCAGAGAAAGTTGATCCGGATGTTAAAAAAATGGATATGCGATTGGAAAACCGGAGGCAGAAACTTGCGAGCAGAGGTATATATCTTAATCCGAAATATACATTTGAAAATTTTATTATAGGACCAAGTAACCAGTTTGCCCAAGCGGCAGCAAAGAAAGTTGCAGAGGTTCCGGGCAGGGCATACAATCCTCTGTTTATCTATGGAGGGGTAGGGCTTGGCAAGACACACCTCATTACTGCCATAGGAAATGCGGTAATTGATAAGAGTCCGGAAATATCAGCGATATATGTGTCTGCAGAACAATTCACAAATGAGGTGGTATCGGCAATCAGGCACGAGAAGATGGGCGAACTCAAAGACAAATACAGGAATGTAGATCTCCTTCTGCTCGATGATATTCAATTTATAGCAAACAAAACACAAACGCAGGAGGAATTTTTCCATACATTTAATGCAATTTATGAGAAACAGAAACAGATCGTGATCTCAAGTGACAGACCTCCAAAAGAAATAGGCGCTGTTACGGACAGGCTCAGATCAAGGTTCAGTATGGGACTTATAGCGGATATTCAGCCACCTGAACTGGAGACAAGGGTAGCGATCCTGCAGAAAAAATCAGAGATGGAAAAGATACATATTCCTGAGGAAGTTGCTTATTATCTGGCATCGAAAGTAAAATCAAATGTCCGTGAATTAGAGGGATGTCTTATTCGCCTGGGCGCACAGGCGTCTCTTACAGGAAGGCCTATAAATAAAGATATGGCAAAGTATATCCTGCAGGATCTCATCGAGGAAGATGAGAAGCCGGTCACAACAGATCTGATCCAGAAAACAGTCTGTGAGCATTATGCCCTTAAATTATCTGACATGAAGGCAAAGAAGAGGACAAAGGAGGTTGCCTTGCCCCGGCAGATAGCAATGTATCTGAGCAAGCAGCTTACAAATTTGTCCCTCAGCGATATCGGAAAGAACTTCGGGGGTAAGAATCACGCAACCGTTATCTATGCCTGTAAACAGATTGAGGAAAAAAGGGCAAAGGATGAAGCATTTAACAGGATGATAGAGAATCTTTTAAGGAAGATAAAGGTGTGAGAAGTAATCTAACCAAAGGGTTTTAGACGAATTATGGAGGGGGAAACATGAAATTAAGTGTAACAAAAAATGAGATGCAGGAGAAACTTGCGAATATTCAGAACATTATCGAAAAGAAAAATACTATGCCTATCTTAAGCCATTTCCTTCTGAGCGCCGGAAAGAAAGGTTCGTATATAATCGCAACAGATATTGAGACTGCGCTTAAGGAGCCCCTCGAAGCAAATATTGAGAAAGAAGGAAAGCTCTGCATACCGGCACGGAAGCTTTTTGAAATAGTCAGGGAAGTGGATGGTGATATGTCGTTTGAGTCTGTTGATGAACAATGGCTTAAGGTAAAAGCCGGTGCGAGCGATTTTAAGATTGCATGTCTTCCGCACACTGATTTTCCTGCATGGCCATCTGCCCTGGGCAGTGGAGAAGTTGAAGAGGTAACGATTGATGGTTCCATGCTTCTGGAGATGATCGAAAAAACGATATACTCTGCCGGGGAGAGTGATACCAGATATACACTGAACGGTCTGCTATTTCATGCGAAACCGGAGAACAGATCTTTTACCGTGGTCGGTACTGACGGACACAGGCTCGCTTTGATCATGAGACAGATGGAAAGCGAGGTAAAAGAGGATAAGAAGCTGATAGTACCGCGGAAGGCAGTATCTGAACTGAGACGGTTTCTTAGCGCTTCTGATGAGGAAAAAGAAAAACAGAAGGTCCGGATCTCGATAGGTGACAAGCACCTCCTTTTCAGTGTTGATAAAATAGAGTTCTTAACAAGACTAATAGATGGTACATACCCGAATTATGAAAATGTTATTCCCCAGTCAAATGAAAAGAAGATGTCCATAGGCAAAGATATATTTATCAAAGTCCTGCGCCGGGCATCAGTCATGTCAAGGGAAAGGGCAAGCGCTGTCAGATTTGATCTTGAAGAGGAGAAACTAACTGTTTCATCATCAAGTCCTGATCTTGGTGAGGCAAAAGAAGAGGTTGGCGTTGACTATAAAGGTGAAAAGGTCTCTCTTGGATTTAATGCACGTTATATGCTGGATGTCCTCGGGGCAATGACATCAGATAAGGTTGTACTTGAGCTTCAGGACCCGTTAAGCCCTGTCCTTGTAAAAGAGGACGGCAGCGATGAATATAAATGTGTGATTATGCCGATGAGGATATAAGAAACAGGAAATAGTAAATAGCAGGCAGCAAAAAAAGGGAAAAGGAGTTGTAAAAAAATAGATGGAAAACAACAAGAACGGGAACGAGTCATATACTGCAGAGGATATTAAGGTACTTAAAGGCCTTGATGCTGTCAGAAAAAGGCCTGCGATGTATATCGGCACCACAGGCATAGAAGGCCTGCACCACCTTGCTTACGAGGTGGTGGATAACAGCGTTGATGAAAGCCTTGCAGGCTTCTGTAAAAATGTAGACGTGATAATCCACCTTGACGGGAGTTGTACAGTAATAGATGATGGAAGAGGCATACCAACAGACATGCATACCGAAGAGGGACGATCTGCAGCAGAGGTGGTTCTTACCGAGCTCCATGCGGGTGGAAAGTTTGAGTCCAAGGCATACAGGATATCAGGTGGATTACACGGCGTCGGCGTGTCTGTTGTCAATGCCTTGTCAGAATGGCTTGACGTGGAGATAAAACAGAACGGCACAGTGTATCAGCAGCACTATGAAAGGGGCAATCCTACAGGTCCACTTGCAGTAGTCGGAAAGACAAAGGGGAGAGGCACTAAGATAACCTTTAAACCTGATTCCGAGGTATTTGAAATACTGGAATTCAGCTGGGATATCTTATCACAGAGACTCAGGGAACTTGCATTTCTCAACAGAGATCTCAAGATCGCCTTGTCAGATGAAAGGACTGAAAAAAATCAGGTATTCCATTACAGCGGCGGGATCATATCTTTTGTTGAACACCTCAATAAGAACAAGACCCCAATCCACCCCAAGCCTGTCTATATATTAGGTGAAAAAGAGGACATTATAGTTGAAATAGCCCTCCAGTATAATGATGGGTATGCGGAGAACCTTTATACCTTTGCAAATAATATCAATACCAAGGAAGGTGGAACCCATCTCATTGGTTTTAAATCAGCCCTCACCAGAACAGTAAACAGCTATGCGACCTCCTCCGGACTCCTGAAAGACAGCAAAGAGGTACTCTCCGGCGATGACATCAGGGAGGGTCTCACTGCAGTAATAAACGTCAAGCTGATGAATCCACAGTTTGAAGGACAGACAAAGATGAAGCTCGGGAACAGCGAGATAAAAGGGATCGTAGAATCGATTGTAAATGACACCCTCGGCACCTACCTGGAAGAAAACCCGTCTGTCGCAAGAAAGATTGTCGAAAAGGCATTGCAGGCTGCAAGGGCACGCGAAGCAGCTCGAAAGGCAAAGGAACTCACGAGGAGAAAAGGGGCGCTCGAAGGTAGCGGACTTCCGGGCAAACTTGCAGACTGTTCGGAAAAAGACGCTTCCTTAAGTGAAATCTTTATTGTTGAGGGTGACTCTGCCGGCGGTTCGGCAAAGCAGGGCAGGGACAGGCGTACACAGGCAATACTTCCCCTCAGAGGAAAGATATTAAATGTCGAGAAGGCACGATTCGACAAGATGCTCAGCTCGGAAGAGATAAGGATACTTATAACAGCCTTAGGCACAAGCATCGGGCCAGAAGACTTTGACATATCGAAAATACGGTATCACAAGGTGATTCTTATGACAGATGCTGATGTTGATGGTGCGCATATAAGAACACTGCTGCTCACCTTTTTTTACCGGCAAATGCCACAGGTGATAGAGAAAGGGTATCTCTACATAGCACAGCCCCCCCTCTTTAAGGTGAAGAAGGGTAGAACAGAGAAGTACTTACAGAATGAAACAGAAATGCTGGGAATGCTTTTTGAGCTTGCATCAGATGACCTCGAAGTTCCTGTCAAAGGGCAATCTGTAAGAGGCAAGGCGCTCGTCCCATATCTCAAAAGGCTTTATAAATTCGAGTGGCTGACAGAATGGTTTGAAAGAAGAAGGAAAGACCCGGCCCTCCTGCGGGTTATTCTTTCGACCGGGATGAATAAAGAGACGCTTAAGGACAGAAGACAATTTGAAGAAATTCTCAGCAGGATAAGTGAAAAAGACCAGAGCATGCATATCGGTGAGATCCAGCTTGATGAAGAGCATCAGACATATGGAGTTGAGATCAGGAGAAAGAACTATAAACTCAACCTTGACACCAATTTCCTGAGGTCTCCGGAGTTCAGGGAACTCGAAAATCTCTTTACCATTATAAAGGATCTCGGAGATCCGCCTTATAAAGTACAGACGAAGGACGGGATAAAAGAGATAGGTAAAAGCAAAGAACTCCTTGATTTTGTACTCGCAACTGCAAAAAAAGGACTCAGCATACAGAGATACAAAGGCCTTGGAGAGATGAACCCTCAGCAGCTCTGGGAGACGACCATGGATACCGAGAAAAGAACGCTCCTTCAGGTCATGGTACAGGATTCTGTTGAGGCAGACAGCATATTTACCATATTAATGGGGGATAAGGTTGAACCAAGAAAAGAATTCATTACCACCCATGCACTGGAGGCAAGGAACATTGATATCTAAAACTCAGAAGATAACATTTTTCACAACAGCAACTTTTCTAAGTTTAATTATTTTAGGCGTATTTCTCACAGCGTGTGGGAAAAAGGAGGTCAAGCTGGTTTCGCAGGAGTCACAGTTAACACAGGAGGCCTTCAAACTTGCAGAGACCCTGAAAACCGCATATCTTAATAATGACCGGACAACTCTTGAGAGAAATGCTACAGCAAACGGCTATAAAGAACTTGCATCAGGTATCAAGGGTTTTGATAGAGCTGAATTAAGTTTTACTCCTACGTGGGTTGAGGTGCAGGATTCAACAGTCAACCTCACCATTTCCTGGAAGGGCACATGGGTGGTTAAGGGGAAGACAATTGAAGAGCGGGGCCTTGCGGTCTTTATACTTGAGGGAAAACCCCTGAAACTTGCCCAGATTCAAAGGTCAAACCCCTTCCGCCAGCCTGAATAGAAGCCGTTACCGTGCTGTTTATAGACACAAAAAATAATCCTCACTGACGCTTTGTGACATGTTATATATAACCCAGTATCAGATATAATATAAGCGAAGCCCTATCAATAGTTGTAACATATTGTAATATATACATTTATTATTACAAAGGCGACAAGAGATTTTTCTTGACAATGGTATAAATATTGCTATGTTTAGTAGTAGTAGGAGGTATCAATGAATACACGAAAGATAATTATCAATATACTTTTTTTCTTGGCAATGTGTCTCTTCGCATCTCAAACAGGGGCCTTCATGACAGGCTTGAGCACCGAAGAGCTCACTCGTTCATCAGAGGCAGTCATTGTCGGAGAGGTGGAAGATATCGAATCTCACTGGAACCAGGACGGAACATTGATCTTTACGACCGCTTCAGTAGTCGTTGATGAGATTATCCGGGGGGTCGTCGTACAGCAGAGGGTTACCGTTGAATATGAAGGCGGGGAAATAGGGGAGATAGGACTTAAGGTATCTGACGTGGCACCTTTGGAGAGAGGCGAAAGAGTGCTCTTATTTCTTAAATCCGGAAAAAGCAAAAGAGACGGCAGTGTCTACAATATCGTCGGAAAGGCGCAGGGGAAATACCTTATAGGGGAAGATGGGATTGCGAGGAAAAGAGGTTTTGCCCTCGGTAGTCGTAAGGATGTGGTCGAAAGCGAGATGCCTTTGAGGAGCCTGATCGAAAAGATAAGGAATGTACAATGAAAACTAAAAAGAAAATACTTTTTATAGCCATAGGTATATATCTTATCCTCGGTCTGTGCAGTATTAGTGCATTCGCGTTTGAAGTGAGCACAACGTCAGCCGGGGTTGAGATTAAGTGGAATATGGACGGAGCTATATACTATATTAATTCCTCAGGGGGCCCATCCGGCAATATCACAGCCCTCCAGGCGGCAATGCAGACGTGGACAGACGTGCCATCCTCATCATTTGTATTTGTCTACAGCGGTATAACTGAGAATACTGCACATGGTGCAAATGACGGGAAGAACATAATAACCTTTGGCCCGATGGGAACAAATGGTACATTGGCTGAGAACCGCTTCTGGTTTTATACGTTAAGCGGGGAGCTTATAGACAGCGACATCAAATTTAATACAAGTTATAGTTGGGCAACAGATGGCGGGACAGGCTCTTTTGATATTCAGAATGTGGGTACGCATGAACTTGGCCATTCACTCAGCCTGGGAGATCTTTATAATTCAGCTGATGCTGACAAAACTATGTACGGGTATGCTTCCTCCGGAGAAAACAAAAAGAGGACACTGCATCAGGACGATATCGACGGCATAACGTATTTATATCCCAATACCTCATCATTCACGCTTTCTGTCTATGTATCCCCATCGAACGGAGGGACGGTAACAGGCAACGGGATAAGCTGTGGCTCTGATTGTTCAGAAACATATGTAACAGAGACAGAGGTAATCCTGACTGCTGCACCGGCAGGTGGTTTTATCTTTGCCGGGTGGTCACGATGCACACCGGTCCCTGCTGATCCAAAAAAATGTACAGTAACTGTTTCTGATAAAATCACTGTCACTGCCTCATTTCAGAGAGAGACCAATCCACCAACAGGTACAATAACGATCAATGGAGAAGCAATAGCCACAAGGAGCACAACAGCAACTTTGACACTGACGGCAAGTGATGACAGT
>Ga0209253_10003408_pt1 | contig 14000 bp, 5 predicted proteins | sample FrelakmetBRP12BR_FD_187145 | JGI IMG/M metagenome (GOLD analysis project Ga0209253, IMG submission 187145) | Freshwater lake sediment microbial communities from the University of Notre Dame, USA, for methane emissions studies - BRP12 BR (SPAdes)... | ecosystem: Environmental > Aquatic >...
GCGGTCGACCCTACCCAGTATTACACACTGTATGCCGATGCCACCCAGGCAAACTACGACGCGGCCAGCGCCAGCCGCCTGTATGTGAAACTGGAACGCAAGCAGTTCTATGCGATGTTCGGCGACTACGATACCGGCCTGACCGTTACTGAACTTTCGCGCTACAGCCGCACCCTGAACGGCGTGAAGAGTGAATACATAGGCGAGACGCTGGGTTATAACGCCTTTGCCACGGTCACTGCACAGGCCTATATCAAGGACGAGATTCCCGGCAACGGCACGTCGGGCGTGTACAAACTTTCGCGCGGCAACCTGATGATCAACTCGGACAAGGTGCGCATCGAGACCCGCGACCGTTTCCAGTCGCAAATTATCGTCAGCACACAAACACTGACACGCTACCTGGATTACGACATTGACTATAACAATGGTGCGCTGACTTTCCGCGAACCGATCACCTCTCGCGACAGCAACTTCAATCCGACTTACATCGTCGCAGAATATGAATCGGCCGATCCTACCGACGAAAAAGCAACGTTCGGCGGGCGCGGCAGCTACAAGCCCACCAGGGATATCGAGATCGGTGCGACCCTGGTACACGAAGGCACGGTGGGCGCGACCGGGAACCTGAAAGGCGTGGATGCCTCCATTCAGCTGGACAACAAGACCAAGGTGCGCGCTGAAGTCGCGGCGACCGACCGGGATCTTTCCAGCGTACCCACCAGCGGCAGCGCTTGGCTGGGCGAAGTGACTCACCACGAGGAAAAATGGGACGGAAAAGCCTATCTGCGTCAGCAGGAAGGCGCATTCGGCATGGGACAGCAAGCCGCATCCGAAACCGCTACCCGCAAAATCGGTGTGGATGGCCGTTACAAATTAACCGATGTCATAGAACTGCGAGGTCAAGTCTATCAACAAGACAACCTGACCATCAATTCGCAAAACAATGTGCTGGAAGGACTCGTAAACCACCTCATCAACAATTCCCTGAGCGCCTATTACGGGGCACGCACCGCGCAGGACAAGAGTACCTCAGGCAGCATGCAAAGCAATCAACTGCTCGGTGGCGCGTCTTACGCGATGCTGGACAAGCGACTCCTGTTGCACGCTACAGCAGAGGTCAGCGGAAGCACTGCTGCCAGCAGTGCGATGCCGGATCGTTTGATACTGGGCGGCGACTATAAAGTGACCGAGCAAAGCAAACTGTTTGCCGAGCAGGAATTCGCGCGCGGCGAACTGATCAGCGCCAACACCACCCGCGTCGGGATACGCACCCAGCCCTGGATGGGCAATGAGATGGCCGCTTCTGTGGGCAGCAACAACAACAACGATGCAGAGCGCCTGTATTCCAACCTCGGCATGGTGCAACGCTGGCAGATCGACGAACACTGGCAGACCAATTTCAGCGTCGACCGCACCGAGACCCTGTACAACACCGCACAGCCGCTCAACTCCAACACCCCGCTGCCCTCAGGCTCGGGAGGGATCGCACAACTGCCATCCGCATCCGGTGACTACACCGCGGTCGCAGTCAGCCTGGCTTATCACGACAAACTGTGGAGCAGTGACGGTCGCATCGAAATGCGCAACTCCACGCTGGATCAACAACGTAATTTGCAGCTCGGCGTGCAACGCCAGCTGGACCGCGGACGCTCGCTGGCTGCCGGATACTCCCTGCGCAAGAATGACAACATGACCGGCAACTCGGATAACGCCGACTTGCGTTTCTCCTATGCACATCGCCCGAACGACAGCCAGTGGGTGTGGTTCGACCGTGCCGACTATATTACCCAGTCCACCCAAACCGCAACTTCCTCGCTGAAGGGCGCCAAGCTGGTGAACAATATCAATGCCAACTACATGCCCAGCCGCCGCACGCAGATCGCCCTGCAATACGGCGCAAAATATGTGCTGGATCGTATCGATGGCACCGACTACAAAGGCTATACCGACCTGTTCGGGACTGAAGTCCGCCACGACCTGACCAAGCGTTGGGACGTCGGCATGTTCGGATCTGTGATGCGCTCGCTGAATTCCGGCGTGTACAGCTACGGCCTGGGCGCATCGGTCGGTTACAAACTGGTTGACAACATGTGGATTTCCGCCGGATACAACGTGCGCGGCATGGATGACCGCGACTTCTCCGCAGCCTCATACCGCGCGCAAGGCCCGTACATAACCTTGCGCATGAAAGTGGACCAGGACACCTTCGGTTTGAACAAGGACAAAGTGATCACCCGCCCAATTGCTGCCGAATGATGATCGTGAAAAGAATTATCAAAATAATTGCTCTGTTGGCATCGCTGACCGGATTGAGCGTGTGGGGCGGGAACGCCTACGCGGCAGCATGCGTCTCCGCAAACACCGGCGACTGGCGTACCGCCGCAACCTGGGCTGCACCCTGCAATGTTGTGGGTGGCCCCGCCGCGGCTGATACCGCGACCATTGCCAACACCCATGTTGTCACGGTAGGCACCAACCCCGCCGTAACGGTGGGGGCAGTGACGGTCGATCCAGGGGGATTGCTCAACGTTGCCGGGACTACTTTGACAGTCATGGGCGCAACCACGATCAATGGTTCCATCAACCAGACGAACACTGGTGGCAACGCCACTTTCAGAGGCCTGGTGACGGTCAATGCCGGCGGTACCTGGTCCAACACGAGCGGCGAGAACCTCTCTTTTCGCGGCGGTATCGCCAACTTCGGCACATTCAATGGCGGTGCGGGTACCATGACATTCAGCACCAACAGCCAGACGCTTAGTGGAACGAGTCCGATCAACTTCGGCGGACCTGTAACCATTAACAATGGCCTGACATTGACCAATAGCAACACCGGTATCGTGACGATAACCGGTATCCTGAATGGCGGGAATGGTGCCTCCACTTGGGTGAATGATGCAGGCTCGACGCTGAATTACGCCAGCGCTACTAGCCCGATGGCGACGGGAGTATTAAACGCGTCCACAGCTGGCAACACCGTCAACTATACGAGGGCTGGAGCACAAACGGTTAAGGCTACAACTTATAGCAACCTGACACTCTCCGGAACCAGCGCAAAGACAACAACCGGAGTTACGGTTAACGCCATTCTTTCGATGGAAGGAACCGCGACTGCTTCTGTCGCGCCAACGTACGGCGCAAATGCAACACTGCAATACAACACCGCAACTGCTCGCAATGCCGGAGTGGAATGGATCACCCCATTCGCGGCAACCGGCGGCGTGATCATCGCCAATACCGGAGTGATAACCTTGGATGTAGCCAAGGTCTTTAATGCTTCGATCCCGCTTACCATCAACCCCGGCGCAACGCTGGCTACCAATAACCTGCAAGTCACCTTCGGTGGTAACTTTGTCAATGGCGGCACGTTCACCGCCGGCAGCTCCCCCATAGTCATTGCCAATACCATGGCTGTTCAAAGCATCGCGGGTTTCACCACTACCGGCTTGGTGTCCATGACCAAGACAGCCGGTACGGCGACATTCACCGGCAATGTGGGCGGTGCCGGACTCACTATCAACGGCGCGGGTGGAACGCTCGATCTTGGCACAGGATTGACGCATACTTTTACCGGTGCATGGACCAGAACAGCTGGCACACTCAATGGCGGCTCAAGCACTCTAAACATTGGAGGTAGTTGTAGCGGCGCTGGTGGAACGTTCTCGGCAGGTACGGGCACGGTCGACTGGAATGCTGCCGGAGCCCAAACCGTTTGCCCGGTAAGCTATTACAACCTTACCCTGAGCAACAGCGGCGTGAAGACCATGACTGCTGTGACGACCATCGGCAACAACCTGAATATCTCGGGTACGGCGACGATGACCCTCAATGCCGCCTTTACCGTCACCGGCGCGCTCAACTATTCGTCTAGCGGAGCGACGACATTAACAGCGGCTACAGCCATTTCCATCGGCACTTACAACCAGACAGCCGGCACGCTGATCGACAATGGCAACACCATCACGGTGACTGGCACAGGCGCATCAACGTGGGCGAAGGCCGGCACGTTCACCGCCACGGGAACCGTGATCTTTACCGGCGCTGCACCGCAGATAGGCGCTTCCAATTTCAACAATCTCACGATCAATGTGGGCGCCGGCAATACAGCGACGCTCACAGGCATTGCAATCCCGGCCGGGAACCTTGCCGTTTCAACGGGCACGCTGGATCTCTCGACCTTCACCGCGAACCGCACCGCTGCCGGTGGAACCATTACGGTGTCCAACGCAGCCACGCTCAAGATCGGCGGCACCAACAGCTTCCCCGGCAACTACACGACCCACACACTCGGCGCCACCAGCACGGTCGAATACAGCGGCGCTAACCAGTCAGTGAGCGCGGAGACTTATGGCAATCTGACCATGAGCGGCAGCGGCACCAAGACTGCTGCGGGTAACGTCACGGTTGGCAGCACGTTGACCTTGACTGCAGGCACATTCGCTGTGGGTGCGAATACCCTGACCTTGAACGGCCCGACCATCGCGGGTACGCCCACCAATCTCAGCACAACCTCATCATCGAACCTGATCTTTGGCGGCGCTTCTGTTGGTGTCCTGGTGCCGAGCAGTGTTGTTGCGCTGAGTAATCTCACTGTCAATAATGCCAACGGTATCACGCTGAGCAGCAGCCCTAGCCTGAGCGGTGTGCTCACTCTGACCAGCGGAACCATCACCACCAACGCAAACATTCTGGAAGTATCATCGAACTGCACCACCGGCATCAGTGGTGGTGGCGCTGCAACCTATGTGCAGGGCAATCTGACCCTGCATTATCCGACCAATGCCGGCACCACCACTTGCACCTTCCCGATCGGCAGCGCGGCAGCTTACTCCCCTGCGACGGTCGCCATGCTCAACGTCACATCCACGCTGGCGAACAACAGCCTCACTGCGCGCACCGATACCCCCGACCATGCGGACACCACAGCGGGAACATCCGGGATCGATGCGGCCAAGAGCGTGAACCGCTCTTGGACATTGACTCCCGGCGGTTCGCTGAACTTTGCCACCTACAACACCACCTTCACATTTGTGGCCGGCGATATCGATGGCGGCGCGACCACCGCCAATTTCATCATAGCGCGCAAGAACAGCGGAATATGGAGATACCCGACCATGGGCGCGAAGAATCCCACCGATACCACGGCTACCGGCATGACCCAGGCAGGCGGGTTCGGGGTATTTGTTATCGGGGAGCGCTCGTATCCTTCCATCACGATACTTAAAACGGTTAGAGCATACTGGGATCCGTTCAATGGAACTATTGACCCGCTCGTTTTTGCCCCCAATGCGAAAAATATTCCCGGCGCGATTGCGGAGTACACGATCATCGCCAGCAACTCGGGCGGGCCGGCGGACATCGATTCGACTTTCATCACCGATCCGATCCCGGCCAACACCAAGCTGTATGTCGATGACATCGGCGGCGGGGGTTCCGGGCCGGTGTTGTTCACCGATGGCGCGACCTCCAGCACACTGACCTATACCAAGGCCACCGACCTGTCCTTCGATGATGGCACCCTTACTTGGGCCGCCGTACCTTCGCCCGGTCCGGACGGTTGCGACGCAAACATCACAAATATCCGCATAAATCCGAAGGGTGCGTTTATCGGCAGCGGCATCCCCAATCCGAGCTTCCAGTTGAAATTCCGTGTCTGTGTGAAGTGAACATCGATTTAGATACCCGCAAGAATAATACCTTTTCCCGCCTGTTGGCCAAGACAGTGCTGGTCTGGGCATTGTTGGGAACTCAGCCGGCGCTGGCTGACAGCGTCGGACAGCAGCAGACCACCAAATATTTCACGCCAGATACGATACAGATGCTGATCAACCGTATCCAGGCGGGTGGCACACCGGGATTTGCGACTGGAGATCAGGTCAGTTACATCATCCAGTTCACCCCGGTCGCCAACGGTTCCACGATAGGTGCGGGCGGCTGGATCACCGATTACATTCCCGCCGGAGCGCAAGTGATCGGCGCCTGGTTCGTGCAGCCGGACGGTTTCGGCGGTTTTACCAACATCGCTCCGCCCTCGACGGCTCAGATGGCCGATGGCTGGGGAGCAACCGGAGCGAATACCTTCAACGCCAATTGGGCCACGACGGACGCGACGTACGTGGCAGCCTGCGCTCCATTCACCACCTGCAATGCCAGGCTGGCTGAATTGTATGCCGATACCGGCATCTTCTACTCCACCGATCCGCGCACTGCCGTCAACACCTACCCCAGCACGGATGGGCGGGTACGCGCCGATGCACCCTACGGCAATGGCAATGGCTACCATATCATGCCAACATCTGCCGGATGTGCGAGCGCAATCGATGCCGCCCCCCTTATCAGACTGTTGGGAGGTGACTGCATACATTGGACCACGCATAACTATTGGGATGCGGCCATGACCAACGCCTTTGGCTCGGTATCGGTCGTCAATGCAGGAACCCTGCCAGCAGCCCCCCGTGCGACCAATTTCGTCGTCGATGCCACAGGCCGCCAACCCACGCCGTTCAACGCCGGGTCACCTGTGGCGGGACCGGATTCCGGATATAAATTGGACTATACCGGCAGTGTCGGGCCCTGGCAGCGGATCGCCTACCCAGGATCTACCGTAGGTAAAACCACCAACGGCAAGGCGACGGCCGCTGGAGCAAACGTCACGCCCGGTACAACCACCAACGTGGGTTGGAGTCTGTCCGCCAGCAACCCATTGCCGGCCAATACCAATGCGGTGCGCTGGGCTGCGGGACGAATTTCTGTGGGTACGCTGAGCTATGTAAAGATCACTTTGCAATTGACCCAGAATCCCCCGTCTACAGGATTGGTCAATAATTCTGAAGTATTCGGCGGCGATGCCAGCCCGGAAGCCGTCGGTACCGGCAATCGGGACAACCCCTGGCTTTATGCGATCCCCAGTGTGGCCGACAACAACTCCAACCTGTTCGTGCTGAAAGAAGTCATCGGCATTTGCAGCAGCGCCGTCCTGGCCACCGCGCAGGCCTGCGATCCAGTCACTCCCAGCAATGGCGTGGTCATCCCGGCCCAGTTCGTCAAGCTGCGTTACAGGCTGACCTATCTGAATTCCGGCAACGCAAATCAAACCAATGTCCGGCTATCCGACGTGCTGCCCTACAAGACAGTCGCACCGACTGACCTTGCCATCAATGCGGGTAATCTTTATGTGAAGAGCGGACCGGATATCCGGTCCACCACGCCGGGTCTGTCGTGGAACTCCGCCGCCGCCGGAGCAGCCAGAGGAGCGGTCGTCGCGCCGACAGCGCTGGTCACGACCTCCCAACAGACCATCAATTTCAGCCCTATCGCTTCATTACCGGCAGGCACGGGCGGGGTAGTCGAGATGGATGTGGTATTGGGCGCAACGGCTGTAACGGCCCTGGGCAATCTCGCACTGGTGTCAAACCAGGCGACACTCAGCAGCACCCAGCTGACCACGCCGGTGAATTCGGTAGCCAGTTCCTCGGTGACCAACGTGGCAAGCCTGGTGGCCAGCAAGACCACCTCAACTCCCAATGTGGCGCCAGGCGGCACCGCCACCTATACCATCACCATTGCCAACGTCGGCAACGCGGCTGCAAGCACCCTGGTCGTAAATGATTTTCTTCCCTCGGATGGCGGCACATTGCCGGCACACGGATTTACGACTAACGCCGGTACGATCGCTCAAACCATCAGGATCAACGGGGTGGTGCAGGCTGGCGCGAACAATCCGGCGGCTACTTATGTGACCCCTGCGATAGTTGCTCCCTATACCGGCCTGAACCAGCAACAGGTGACATGGACATTCCCTGCGGCGTTGACCATTCCGGCAGGCCAGTCCATGACCATCACCTTCAGCACCACGGTGGGCGCCAGCGTGGCGGCCTCGACCACGGCTTATACCAATGACGTGGCATTGACCTATAACAACACCGGGGCAGGCGCGCAGAACTCCAGTTCGAGAGCCAACAATAACGCGCCGGTGACCGTCAGCATTCCGCTCAGTGTGACCAAGACCGTGAATTGCGTTTACAACACCGCGCTCACGGCCTGCAATGCCTATACTGGCGGCCCTTTGCCCAGCAACGCCAAGCTGCGTTACAAGATCCACTACCAGAATACCGGCTTGGTGGCACAAACCAATGTGCAGATCTGCGACCAACTGGTGTCTACCCAGGTCGCTCCGGTGTTCGCTTCTGCGGGCAGCAGCATCACCAGTCCGGTCATTGTTGCGCCAACACCGGCGGGAGCCTATACCGATACGACCGCACCGAACGGGCCGGGAGCAGCCGCGACACTGACCGCCAATGGTGTGACTGTGTGCGGCAACCTGACCGGCGCAGCCGGAAAGATAACCTTCAGCTACCCGGCGATCGCCTCGCTGGCAGCAGGCGCCAGCGGTGACGTATATGTGGATGTGGCAACCGGCAACGCCGCCAACAACACGACGCTGACCAACACGGTCAACCTGGTCAGCACCGGCTATCCAGGCGGCACAGGCTCTGTTGTATCAAGCAGCGTGCGCGACAACGCCAATCTGATGGTTACCAAAACCACCAGCACGCCTTCAATCGGATATAACAGTCCGGCAAGCTACACCCTCACCATCACCAACAGCGGCAACCAGAACGCGACCAACATCAAGGTGTATGACGAGTTGCCCTACACCGGCACGGTGGCAGATGCGATCAGGCGTTTCAATTACACCGCAACCGGCGCTATCACCGGCCTGACATCTGTTGTTCCCACGGCAGTCGCGCCTCCCACGCTCACCGGCTACACCACCAACACCAACCAGCAGGAAGTGCTGTGGAATTTCGGCGCTCAGACGCTCGCGCCGGGAGGTGTGCTCACGATTCCGTTCACTGCCACGCCGGGCACGGGGCTCAACCCGGGCAGCACGAGTTACGCCAACGATGCGCAAGTCAGCTACACCTCGGGAACCAACACCCTGTATTCCGGGGTGACGCTACAGGCACCTGTGACGATCCCGGTTGTGTTATCCATAACCAAATCGATAGATTGTGTATATGTGGCCGGTGTTTGCACACCCGGTTCCTATGTGGCGGGAAGCGGCATCCCCACCAATGCCAAAGTGAGATACAAGATCGTGTATCAAAACACCGGCACGTCCGCGCTGACCAATGTGGTGGTGTCGGACACCTTGCCGACGCAGACAGCAGCGGCCTCGGTCAGTAATATCGTGGTGGTGAGCGGTCCCGCCATCGGTACAATAACGCCGGCATCTCCCGGTGCCGGAGGCGCTACTTTTGCATTCGCCACGATAGCCAGTCTTGCTGCAGGCTCCGGCGGCACGGTGACGTTCGATGTGCAGACCAATGCCGCGGTCGGCGCAACGGTGACCAACCTCGGCAGGATCGTGGCGACTCAAGACCCGAACGGTGTGACCAGCAATGTTGCCGCAACGGTCCCGACCAATTTTTCGATCACCAAAACGATAGACTGCGTCTATGTGGCTGCCGTCTGCACACCGGGTTCATTTGTCTCAGGGGCCGGTATACCTGTCAATGCAAAACTGAAATATAAGATCGTTTATCAGAATATCGGTCCGTTCACGATGAGCAACGTGGTGTTATCGGATACCTTACCGACGCAGACGGCAGCGGCCTCGGTCAGCAATATCGTGGTGGTGAGCGGCCCTGCTCTCACACCTACAACACCTGCACTGGGAGCCATCGCGGCGGGCGGCACATTTTCCTTTGCGACCATAGCCAGTCTTGCTGCGGGCACCGGCGGCACGGTGACGTTTGATGTGCAAACCAACGCAGCGGCTGCCGCGACGGTGACCAACCTCGGCAAGATCGTCAGCACCGAAGACCCGACCGGTGTCAGCAGTAGCGTAGTCGCGAATGTGACCGCGATGGTCGTTACCAAGACGATAGATTGCGTGTACTCGGGAGTGACCTGCACGGGGGGTTCTTACGTGGCTGGTACGCCAATCCCGCCCAATGCCAAGATAAAATACAAGATCACCTATTCGAATCCGGGTGCGGCTGTTGCCAACGTATACATTTGCGATCAATTGCCCACACAAGTTGCCGCTTTCACTTCAGTGTCCAACTTTACCAGTTCAGCCGGTCTGGCCGCGCCCACCAGCCCGGCGAATGCTGCTTGCGGCTTTGCGGCCCCTCCCCCGGTCAATTTCAGTTATGCGGTGATCGCCAGCCTGGCAGCAGCCGCGCCAGCCGCCACCGTGACGTATGACGTGCAGACCACCGCAACGAATGGCAACACGGTCAGCAACACCGGCAAGTTGGCGTCGGCCACCCAGAATACATCTTCCATCGTATCTGCCAGTGTGCCGTTGCCGCCAGGTCTTTTGATCACCAAAACGGCTTCCCCGGCCAGCCCGGCCACCATCGCACCAGGGGGAACGGTCACCTACACCATCACCATCACCAACAATGGCAATTCTGCGACGACTTCGCTCCAGATCTACGACTTGCTGCCATATAGCGGCGCGGTAGCGGACGCCACCAAACGCCTCGCATTCGATGGCACGTTCACACCCACTTTTAACTACACTAACGGCGCAATAGCACCGGGAGGAGGAAATCCGGTTGCCGCCATCTCCAATCCTCCCACGCTGACCGGCTACACCACCAACACCAATCAACAACAGGTACTGTGGGATTTCGGTCCCGGTACTTATGCACTGCCTGTAAACGGAACGATCACGATCACGTTCAGAGCGACGGTCGGCAGCAGTATGCCGCTGGCCAGCTACTACAACACGGTCTACGGCTCATTCAACAGTATCGCGGGGCCGGGTACCAGCAGTGTCATCACCGCTCTGATTTCGGTGACGAACCCGACGCCGTCGCTCACTTTCCTCAAGACCGTGTTGGTCTATTCCGACCCTGTAAATGGAACAACCAGCCCGAAATTCATTCCCGGCGCCATCGCAGCCTATACACTTACAGCAATCAACTCCGGCTCGGGGCCGGTGGATAACAGCACTCTCATCAACTGTACTCTCGTCAGTTGCCCATTCGTCATCACCGACCCGGTTCCCGCCAATACCCTGATGTATCTCAAGGACTTGGGTGCACCCGGTTCAGGTCCGGTGCTGTTCACTCAGGGCATCCCCTCCAGCACTTTGACCTACAACCCGGCAACCGATCTGCGCTTCTCAAATGACAACGGTGCCAGTTGGGCCGCCGCGCCGACGTTCGACGCGACGACTGGCTGCGATACGACTGCTCCACCCATCACCAATATCCGCATCACTCCCAAGGGCACATTTGTCGGTAATCCCACCGCTCCCAGCCCGAGCTTTACATTAGAATTCAGGGTATGCGTAAAATGATTATTTCCAGCGCATCAAATATGGAGCATCCAATATGAACAAGCCTGTCTTCTTGCTGTTGCTAGGTTTCTTGTTATGCAACGTTTCACCTGTGCTGGCCGCGGATGATTTGCAACAGATCGAAACACTGCAACGCCGCGCTGAAAAGCTGGCTTTCGACGGGATTGATCCGAACGACTACCATCTAGCCAAAGCGCGCACCTGGCTCGATCTTGCTTTGACAGAATACAACGACAAGGATGAAAGCGGTGTAATAGCTGCCGCCATCGGACAGGCGGAAGGCTTGCTGGATGCGCTGGAAAAGAAGCAGACCGGCATCACGATGGACACGCCGAAACAGGTACTTGGCGGCGAAGCAGTGCGCCCCGATCTGTGGGAAAGGATATCCACCCTGAAAAGGAACGCAAAGTTTTCCTGCGGTCAGCGTCCTACTGCCGAAGCGGAAGTCTATCTGGTGTGGTCCGGCCATGAATATCACGAATCCGGCCAGAGCCATGCGGAATCATACATGCGCGCTGTCGAAGACCGGCTCTACTCTGCCCAGGTGGCAATCGATAACTGCAAGGTGCCTGCCGCTTCGCCTTTGATGGAAAAGATCACGCTGTCCAGTGATGCGTTGTTCGCCTTTAACAAGGCGACGCTGAACGCGTCAGCACTGTCGAGTCTCAATGAATTGGCCGAAAATATCAGCAAAGTGAACATGCTGGAAGAAGTCGTGCTGGTCGGGCATACCGACCGTTTGCGCAGCGATGGGCATCCTGAACGCAACCAGTTGCTTTCCGAGCAGCGCGCAGAAAGCATCAGACAATTCCTGATCGACAAAGGTATCCCGGCGGACAAGATACACGCCAGCGGTGCGGGTTCCACGCAACCGATCGTGGAATGTTCGAGCAAACTCAGCAAGGATAAACAGATCACTTGCCTGCAGCCTAACCGGCGCGTAGAGATCACTTTGCGCGGCGGGAATTCAGTGGATGAAAACAAGGGACTTGTGAAATAGATCATTCATGGCTTCGAATAACCACACAACAAACAACTGTTGATCAGCCATGATTGATCGAACACTCTCATTGTTGCTAACCGTCATGTTGGTCACCATTTCCCCGTACGTGGGTGCCGCAGAATCAACAGGACAAATGTTGCCCGAACAGCTGCAACAGATCGAATCACTGCAACGCCGTGCAGACAAGCTGGCCTTCGGTGAGCTCGGCCCGAACAATTACCATCTTGCCAAGGCACGCACCTGGCTGGATCTGGCACTCAGCGAATATTACGAAAAGGAAGCGACCGGCATCCTTCCTGGCTCCGTCGAGCAGGCCGAAATACTGCTGGATGCCCTGGAGAAAAAGCAAACCGGCATCACCATGGTTACACCGCAGCAATTGCCGGGCAGCGAAGTTGTGCGCCCCGATCTGTGGAACAAGATCTCCACGTATAAGCAGCACGACAAGTTCTTCTGCGGGCAACGCGCCATCGCCGAGGCCGAAGTACACCTGGTATGGGCCGGACATGAAAAATTCGAATCCGGCTGGCGTTATGCCGAGTCATACGCGCGCAGCGCGGAGGACCTGCTCAATGAAGCAAAGGATTCGATCAATGACTGCGTTGCCAACAAATCCGCCACTCAAAAGATGACTCTGTCGAGCGATGTGCTATTCGGCTTTGACAAAGCAATGCTGGAGTCTTCACAGTTGTGGCAACTCAACAGGCTGGTAGACAGCATCAAGATGGCGAAAACGCTGGAGGGAGTCGTGCTGCTCGGACACACCGACCGCCTGCGCAGCGATGGGCATCTTGAACGCAACCAGCTGCTTTCAGAACAGCGCGCAAGAAGCATCAAACAATACCTGGTCGCCAAAGGCATCCCCGGAGAAAGCATTCATGCCAGCGGAGTAGGTTCGGCCCAACCGTTGGTGCAGTGCCCGACGAACACAAGCAAGGCAAAGCAGATCGTTTGCCTGCAACCGAACCGGCGCGTGGAAATCACTTTACGCGGAACCAAGTAAGGATAATTTGTTCAAGCGGCTTTCAGCAACAGGCGCATAGAGATAGACAGATAAAGAAGTAATCACTTTCTGGGCCAGGACAATTCCACCCATGCGCAGTTGGCGATGCCGCCCAGAACAGCCTGTTCCGGATCATCAGCCAGCAAAGCCTGCGCCGCCAGGATCGGATTTTCATGGGATACGGCCAGCACCGTTCCATCCGGATGACGACCGGAAATTTCATCCATGAAACTTCCAAGCCGCTCCATCTGCTCCATGAAAGATTCGCCTCGCTGAGGCTTGATGCGCAGCGGATCGGAACGAATCAGCTCATTAAAGACATGCACCGGCATACCGTCCATACCGGAGCGCCGTTCGTTGAGCCGAGCATCGATGCGCAAAAAACAGTCGTTGTGGCGAATCAGTATCTCGGCAGTCTGACGGGCACGCGGAAATTCGGAAGCATATGCGTGCGTGAAAGGTATCGCGCGTAATTTGCCTGCGGCCGCCTCGGCCTGTTCCCGGCCCCTCTCGGTGATATTTACGATCCGCAGTGGATCATCGTTGATGCGATCGGCAACATTCGCTTCGCTCTCGCCGTGGCGGACCAGAAATATTCTCATCTCAAATATTTCTGGTCTTCTTGATCAAGTCATGGGCAAGCTGGATCTCTTTCGCCTGCTCGGTGGCCA
>Ga0209253_10003409_pt1 | contig 14000 bp, 11 predicted proteins | sample FrelakmetBRP12BR_FD_187145 | JGI IMG/M metagenome (GOLD analysis project Ga0209253, IMG submission 187145) | Freshwater lake sediment microbial communities from the University of Notre Dame, USA, for methane emissions studies - BRP12 BR (SPAdes)... | ecosystem: Environmental > Aquatic >...
GGATCGCCGACGGTGTCGCCGGTCACGGCCGCCTTGTGCGTCTCGGAGCCCTTGCCGCCGAAGTTGCCTTCCTCGACGTACTTCTTGGCGTTGTCCCAGGCGCCGCCGCCCGTGCACATCGAGATCGCGACGAAGAGGCCCGTGACGATGGTACCGATCAGCAGCCCGCCAGTAGCGCGCATGCCGGCGCCAGGGCCCATCAGGAAGTTCATGCCGAACACGACGACGACCGGCACGAGGATCGGCAACAGCGACGGCACGATCATTTCCTTGATCGCCGCGCGCGTGAGCATGTCCACGGCCCTGGAGTAGTCGGGCTTGCCCGTGCCCTCCATGATGCCCTTGATCTCCTTGAACTGGCGGCGCACTTCCACGACCACTGAGGCCGCGGCACGGCCCACGGCTTCCATGGCCATGGCGCCGAAGAGATAAGGCACGAGGCCACCGATGAAGAGTCCGATGATCACGGCCGGATCGGACAGCGAGAACGCGACCATTTCACGACCCGTGGCGAGCAGGTGACTCTCCAGGTTGTAGGTGTAGTCAGCGAACAGCACCAGCGCCGCGAGGCCGGCGGAGCCGATCGCATAACCCTTGGTGACGGCCTTGGTGGTGTTGCCCACGGCGTCGAGCGCGTCGGTGATCTTGCGCACTTCCTTCGGCAGGCCGGCCATCTCGGCGATGCCGCCGCCGTTGTCGGTGATCGGGCCGTAGGCGTCGAGGGCGACGATCACGCCGGTCATCGACAGCATGGCGGTCGCGGCGATCGCGATGCCGTAGAGGCCGTCGAGCGAGTAGGCGCCCCAGATCGACGCGCAGATCGCGAGCACCGGCAGGGCGGTCGACTTCATCGAGACCGCGAGGCCCGCGATCACGTTCGTGCCGTGACCGGTCTGCGAGGCCGCCGCCACGTAGCGCACCGGCGCGTACTCGGTCGCGGTGTAGTACTCGGTGATCACGATCATCGCCGCCGTCAGCGCGAGGCCGATGAGCGAGCAGTAGAAGAGGTTCATGCTGTCGGGGCCCAGCATCATCTTCGTCACGAAGTAGAACGCGACCGCCGCGATCACGCCCGACACGATCAGCCCGCGGTACAGCGCGTTCATGATCTTGCCGCCCTCACGCGCCTTCACGAAGAAGGTGCCGACGATGGAGGCGACGATGGACACCGCGCCGAGCACCAGCGGGTAGAGCACCGCGTTGGGGCCGAGCGACTGCATCGTGAGGCCCGCGAGCAGCATCGTGGCGACCACCGTGACCGCGTAGGTCTCGAAGAGATCTGCCGCCATGCCGGCGCAGTCGCCCACGTTGTCGCCCACGTTGTCGGCGATCACGGCGGGGTTGCGCGGGTCGTCCTCGGGGATGCCGGCTTCCACCTTGCCCACGAGGTCGGCGCCCACGTCGGCGCCCTTGGTGAAGATGCCGCCGCCGAGTCGCGCGAAGATCGAGATCAGCGAGCCGCCGAAGGCGAGGCCGACGAGCGCGTGCAGCGACTTGTCGGTGTCGCCGCCGGTCAGGTTCAGCATCAGCATGTAGTAGGCCGCGACGCCGAGGAGGCCGAGGCCCACGACCAGCATGCCGGTGATGGCGCCGCCGCGGAACGCGACCTGCAGCGCCGGGTCGAGGCCGACGCTCGCCGCGTGCGCGGTGCGGACGTTGGCGCGTACCGACACGTTCATGCCGATGTAGCCTGCGGCGCCGGAGAGGATGGCGCCGACGGCGAAGCCGCCTGCCGTGAGCCAGTTGAGCGCCAGGCCGAGGACCACGAACAACACGGCGCCCACGATGGCGATGGTGCTGTACTGGCGGTTCAGGTAGGCCTTGGCGCCCGCCTGGATGGCCGCAGCGATTTCCTGCATGCGGGCGTTGCCGGCCGGCTGCGCCAGGATCCAGCGTACGGAGAAGACTCCGTACAGGATTGCGAGCACGCCAGCGGCCATCGCGAGGCACAGCGCGAAGTTAGTGGTCATTTCGAACCTCCAGACGAGGGTTTCCGTGGATCAGTTCGCGGCCGGGAGGGCTCTTTCGACCCTTGCCCGACCGCCAAAAAAAGGCGCGGGACTATATCACAAAGGGCTGTTTCAGCTTCCTGCGGACCGGCTTGTTCCGCAGCACCACGTACTGGGGCAGGCCGTCCTTGTAAGGGGGGTAGTCCTCGCCCTTGATGAGAGGGGCGAGGTAGCGGCGGCCCTTGGCGGTGATGTGGAAGCCGTCGGGCGTGATGTAGTCCCGGGGCAGCATCTTTTCCTGGTTCGCCACGTCCTCGAGCTTCGCCACGCCGATCTTCCAGCGGTAGGGCTTGTTCGAGGTCCGGACGATGGCGGGCATGACGGCGTGGTGGCCCTTGAGCGCGAGTTCGACCGCGGCCTTGCCGACCGCGTAGGCCTGCTCGACGTCCACCTTCGAGGCGATGTGGCGCGCGGCGCGCTGCAGGTAGTCGGCGACTGCCCAGTGGTACTTGTAGCCGAGCTTGTCCTTGACGAACTGCGCCACGACCGGGGCTACGCCGCCCAGTTGGGCGTGGCCGAACGCGTCGCGGGTGCCTGCGTCGGCGAGGAATTTTCCCTCGGAATTCTTGACGCCCTCGGAGACCACGATGGCGCAGTAGCCGTACCTGTCCACGCACTCCTTCACGCGGGCGAGGAATTTCTCCTCGTCGAAGGTGATCTCGGGGAACAGGATGATGTGCGGCGAATCGCCGGCTTTTTCGGCCGCGAGCCCGCCGGCCGCGGCGATCCAGCCCGCGTGGCGGCCCATCACTTCCAGCACGAACACCTTGGTCGAGGTGCGGGCCATGGAGGCGACGTCGAAGCCCGCCTCGCGTATCGAGACCGCGACGTACTTGGCGACGGAGCCGAAGCCCGGGCAGCAGTCGGTGATCGGCAGGTCGTTGTCCACGGTCTTCGGCACGTGGATGGCTGTGAGCGGATAGCCCAGCTTTTCAGCGAGCTGCGAGACCTTGAGGCAGGTGTCGGCCGAGTCGCCGCCACCGTTGTAGAAGAAGTAGCCGATGTCGTGCGCCTTGAAGACCTCGATCAGCCGCTCGTACTGCGCGGGGTTGTCCTCGAATTTCTTGAGCTTGTAGCGCGCTGAGCCGAAGGCGCCGGAGGGCGTGTGGCGGAGGGCGCGGATGGAGGCCGTGCTCTCCTGGCTCGTGTCGATCAGGTCTTCGGTCAGCGCGCCGATGATGCCGTTGCGGCCGGCGTAGACCTTGCCGATCCGGTCCCTGTGCCTGCGGCAGGTCTCGATCACGCCGCAGGCCGAGGCGTTGATCACGGCGGTGACGCCGCCCGACTGGGCGTAGAAGGCGTTGCGCGGAGGGCTCTTCTTCGGCATACAAGCTCCAAAAGTGCTTTGTTATCTGTGACTTACGATACCCCGGAGACTTCCTAGCATACAGCAAGCAGCCCTTCCGCCGCGTCCGGGAAAACGGGGACATTCTCCTTTTTCCATGGCGGAAAACAGTGACATTCTCCTTTTTTAGGGCTCGCGCGGAACTCGGCTGGCTTTGAACAGGAGAATGTCCCCCGGCGTGGCGCCGCTTTTCCCAATTGGCGGCGAGGGTGGATTTCGGTAGGGTGCCGGCCTCCCGCTCGACCCGTGGATGACCAAGATGAGACTCGTACTGCTCGGAGCGCCCGGTTCAGGCAAGGGCACCCAGGCGCAGAAGCTGCGCGATGACCGGGGCATTCCCCAGGTTTCGTCCGGCGACCTGCTGCGCGATGCCGTTGCCCGGGGCACGGACCTGGGCAAGCGCGCGAAGGCGGCCATGGACGCTGGCGAACTCGTCTCCGACGAGATCGTGCTCGGCCTCATCCGCGAGCGGCTCGGTCGCCCCGATGCCGCGAAGGGTTTCATCCTCGACGGCTATCCGCGCAACGTGGCCCAGGCGGGCGCGCTCGACCGGCTCCTCGCAGAGATCGGACAGCCGATCGACGCGGTGGTCCTGATGGACGTGGACCAGAATGCGCTCGTTCGCCGGCTGACCGGGCGGCGCACCTGCCCCACGTGCGGCAAGGTATTCAACATCCATTTCTCGCCGTCCACCGCGGGCGACCGTTGCGATAACGCCCACGAAGGCGAGGCACCCGTGCTGGTCCAGCGGGCGGACGACAAGGAGGACGTAATCGCGAACCGGCTCAAGGTCTACGAGGGCCAGACACAGCCGCTCGTAGAACACTACCGGTCGCGTGGCCTGCTCAAGGTCGTGAATGCCGACCAGCCGGTCGAGAAGGTCTACGCCGACTTCCTGCGCGCCGCGGAAAAATAGGTGCCGGAGAAAATAGGTGCCTGGCACCTATTTCTGGAGACGCTCATGGCGGCAACGCGGCTGCAATAGGTGCCAGGCACCTATTTTCTCCGGCACCTATTTCGCGGCCAGAAGCTTTTCGCCGACCACGCTGCGGCGCCAGCCGCGCAGCACTGCTGACTCGCCGCGGTCCTCGAACACGAGCGCCTCGATGTCGCGGCGCGTGGCGATCACCTCCGGACTGACTTCGAGCGCCGCCGCCTCGTTGCGCACGATCTGCTGAAGCTTCGAGACGAGCGCGTTCTCCTGCGGCGTCGGGCGCCTGCCGGTCGCTTCGATTCCCGTCGCGCCCGCGGTCTCGAACGCAGTCGTGACCATCGCCAGCAATTCCTCGCCGCGCTTGCGGACGACCGCGGGCGGCAGGGCGCGGACGGCCTCGAGATCCCCAATGGTCCGCGGCGCCATCGTGGCCACGGCATAGATCGCCTCGTCGGTCAGGATCCAGCCACGCGGCTTGTCGGAGTCGATTGCGCGGCGCTCGCGCCACTCGGCGAGTGCGCGCGCGGCCGACTGCTCGCGCGGCTTCAGGCGCCCGAGACCCTTGAGCCGGCGCCAGGCGTCGCCGGGCTCGGTGCGGTAGAGCGCAGCGTCCTCGAGTGCCGCCGCGTCCTCGGCGAGCCACGCCGCGCGGCCGCGGGCCTCGAGCGCCGTCGAGAGCTCGGCGTGCAGCGTGAGCAGGTGGTGCACGTCGTCCGCGGCGTAGGCGAGCTGCGCGGGCGTGAGCGGGCGGCGCGACCAGTCGGTTCGCGTCTGCCCCTTGTCGATCGAGTGCCCGAGCTGGCGCGCCACGAGTTCCGCGTAGCCGGCCTGCGGCGGAAAGCCCAGCATCGCCGCGGCCACCTGCGTGTCGAAAATGGGCGCGGGCACCGGCCGGCCCCCGAGCTGCAGCACCTCGAGGTCCTGCCGCGCCGCGTGCAGGATCTTGAGCTTCGAGCGCTCGGCGAACAGCGCGTGCAGCCCGTCCAGGTCGAGGCCGGCGAGCGGGTCCACCAGGAAGCAGTCGCTGTCGGTGGCGACCTGGACGAGGCAGAGCTGCGGGTAATAGGTGCTCTCGCGCATGAACTCGGTGTCGAGGGCGAGCCGGGTGGCGGCCTCGAGGCGGAACACTGCCGCGTCCAGTTGCGATTGGGTCGTGACCAGCGTGGCGTCGCGCATGCGTCTTGATACCTGCGTGTAGAATTGCGGCTCCCAGGCCGCCGCATTCCCATCGTGCAGCAGTTCCTCAGGACTTTCCTCGACATCGTACTCTGGCGGCGGGGCCCGCAGGACCTGCCGGCATCCAGCCTGCTGGTCGCGCTCACGCTTGCGGCCTATGTGCTGGTGGGTGCGGTGCAGCTCGCCCTGCTCGACGAAGCCGGCGTGACCTGGTTCGTGTTCCTGGTCGCGGACCCGGCGCTGCTCGCGGCGACGGTGTGGCTGCTGCTCAGGCTCTACGGCCACGTGGAACGCTTCCAGCAGACCGCCGCCGCGGTGTTCGGCACCGGCGCGCTGCTCGGCATCGCCCTCTACCTGCCGCTGCAGATCCTGGTGACCGGCCTCGGGTTCGGCCCGGCCTCGCCGGTCGCGCAGGCAGCGGCACTCCTGCTCGTCGTAGTATTTGCACTCGTCACGGGGCGCATCCTCAAGCTCGCGACGGGCTCGAACCTCCTCACCGGCGTCGCCGCCTCGCTCACGTACTTCATTGCCATGAACGCGCTGGTGAGCGCGGTGCAGGGCACGGGCGGCTGAACATGCATCTGCACATCATCGGCATCTGCGGCACGTTCATGGGTGGCATCGCCGCGCTCGCGCGAGCCGCCGGTCACAAGGTGACGGGGTCCGATCGCGCCGTCTATCCGCCGATGAGCACGCAGCTCGCCTCGCTCGGCATCGACGTGATCGAGGGCTATGGTGCGGACCAGGTCGCGCTGAACCCAGACGTGTTCGTGATCGGCAACGTGATGAGCCGCGGCAATCCGTTGATCGAGGAGATCCTGAACAGCGGTCGTCCGTACGAGTCCGGTCCCGAATGGCTCTCGCGCAACGTGCTCGCGGGCCGCTGGGTGCTCGGGGTCGCCGGTACGCACGGCAAGACCACGACCTCGAGCCTGCTCGCGTCCATCCTCGAGCACGCCGGTCTCGAACCCGGTTTCCTCGTGGGCGGCGTGCCGCTCGATTTCGACGTGAGCGCGCGGCTCGGCGCGGGCAGGCATTTCGTGGTCGAGGCGGACGAGTACGACACGGCGTTCTTCGACAAGCGCGCCAAGTTCGTGCACTACCGTCCGCGCACCGCGATCCTGAACAACCTCGAGCACGACCACGCCGACATCTACCCGGACGTGGCCTCCATCCAGCGCCAGTTCCACCTGCTCCTGCGCACCATGCCGGGCAACGGCCGCATCGTCATGAATGGCGCGGACCGGAACCTCGAGCAGGTGCTCGAAATGGGCTGCTGGACGCCCGTCGAGCGCTTTGCCTCGGACTCGACCTCGACGGCGGACTGGCGCATCGACGCGGATCCGGCCTCGGCCTGGGCGCGGTTCTCGGTGCATCACTCCGGGCGCTACGTGGGCGACGTGGACTGGGGCCTGCTCGGCCGGCACAACGCCGAGAACGGCCTCGCGGCGCTCGCGGCCGCGCACCACGCGGGCGTGGACGTGCGGGCCGGGATCGAGGCGCTGTCGCGCTTCCGCGGTGTGCGCCGGCGGCTCGAGGTGCGAGGCACCGTGGACGGCGTCGTCGTCTACGACGACTTCGCGCATCACCCGACGGCGATCTCGAGCACGCTCGAGGGCGTGCGGCAGAAAGCGGGGGCGGGGCGCGTGATCGCCGTGCTCGAGCCGCGCTCGAACACCATGAAGCTCGGCACGCACAAGGCGGCACTCGCGGACTCGCTGCGCGGCGCGGATCGCGTGTTCGTATACAAGTCGCCCGAGGTGAAGTGGGACGTGGCGGACGCCATGCAGCCGCTCGGCAGCCTCGCTGTGGTGCACGAGCGGCTCGATGAGCTGGTCTCGGCGCTCGTCGCCGAGGCACGCCCGGGTGACCACTTCGTGCTCATGAGCAACGGTTCCTTCGGCGGCCTGCACGAGCGGCTGCTGGCCGCACTCAAGGCTCGAGCCGCATCCTGACGAGGCACAATGGAATCGACAGGGCCGCAGGCGATGTCGGGGCAGCAGGGCAGGGTGGCGCCCGACCGGCCGCGCTACCTGTTTTCCCCGGTGTCCGGCCCGAACGGCGCCGGCGAGCTGATGCGCTGCCTGATCATCGCGCGCGAACTGGTGCGTGCGCAGCCGGAGGCGGAGATCCACTTCCTCGTCAGCCGGACGGCGGTGTTTCGCGAGGCGGTCGAGTTTCCGATCCACGACTGCGACGCGTCACCGACGCGCAGCACCGCGCAGGTGCTGGCCGCGATCCGCGAGTTCGCCCCGCACGTGGTCGTCTTCGACAACTCGGGTCGCACCGCGCAGTTGAAGGCGGCGCGCGAGGCGGGCGCCCGCACGGTATTCTCGAGCCGCGCGCCGCACCTGCGGCGCAAGGCATTCCGGTTGAAGTGGATGCGCCTGCTGGACGAGCACTGGATCGTCTTCCCGGTCTTTATCACCGGCGGGCTGGGCTGGTACGACAGGCTCAAGCTGCGCTGGTTTCCGCGCTACCGGCTGCGCTGCCTCGACACCCTGTTCCCGCCTTCCGATCCTGGCGCGCGGCTCGACTGTCTCGCCCGCCACGGCTTGCAGGCGGGGACCTACACGCTGTTCGTTCCGGGCGGGCGCAGCGAGGCGAGTCGAGTCACGGAGCCGACGGAACTGTTCATCGCCGCGGCCCGCGAGTACGTGGCCGATGCCGGGGAACCTGCCGTCGTGCTGACCGGTCGCCCGGAGGCGCCGTCGGTCGTCGGATCGGCTGGCCCGAGACTCCTGCCGCGCGTTGCGCTCGAGGAGGTGCAGCACCTGCTGGCCGCCGCGAAGCTCGTCGTCAGCAATGGCGGGACGACCATGGTGCACGCGCTCGCCCACGGGCGGCCGCTCGTCGCGGTTCCCCTCGCGTCGGACCAGACGCGCCGCATCCGGCTCGCGGTGCAGCTCGGCGTCGCCGCGACGGCGCCGCACTCCCCGCAGGCGATTGCGACGGAAGCCGCCGCGCTGCTCAGGGATGCGCCGCGTCGCGCGCAGATGACCGGGCGCATCGCCGAGCTCGGCATCGCGAATGGCGTGGCCGAGGCCGTGGCAGCGCTGATCGCGCTCGCGCGTCGCCCCTAGGCCAGGTCGAACTGCGCAAGTCCTGCGGCCGTGAGGTCCGCGGGCTGCGCATACCGCCGCGTGTCGGGCCCGCGGAAGCTCGGATCGCCCTTGCGCATGCAGTCGAGCAGTTCCTGGTACCAGTAGTACTTGCGGCTGCCTCGAACGTAGGCACCGGATTCGAGTGCGTAGGCCACCCGCCTCGACAGGTCGCAGGTGAACTTCATGTGCGCGAGGCCGAGCAACGCGCGGTTGGTCGGCGGGACGTTCGCCCAGTGCGAATTCGCGTACTCCACGCCGGCATCCCAGCGTACGACCGGCGTCTTCGACACCGACGGGCCCGGGTATCGATACGGGAGCACCCGTTTCAACCAGCGCGGCGCGCGCATCAGGGCATCGGGCACGTCCCGGATGCCGTGCTTGCGGCACAGGCGCGCCGTGGAGGTCTCGTTCACCCGCCGTGGCCATGCGCTGTCCGGCCGCCAGGCGAGGAGTGGCACGGCGTCGAAGTACGCGTGCGCGCCGAGCATGTCCTCCGACGCCGGCAGGTCGCGGGGCACGTCCATCTCCGTGACCGTCGCGGGAAAGAAGTCGACCAGGCTCGCCGCCACGCTCGCCACGTCGTTGCGCGCCAGCACGTCGAAGAGCCCGGCGACCGTGGCAATGCCGGGCGGCAGGACCAGGTACTCGTCGGCATCGAGATAGAGCGCGTAGCGATTGGCCAGGAACCGCTGCGGGATGAGCGACTTGAACAGGATCCCGGCGCGCTCGCGCCGCTCCGGGCTGGACCCGGGAACCACTACCTGTTCCCCGAACCCGAACGACGATTCGAGGACCAGGCAGTCGGGCTGGGACAGCAGCAGTTCACGCGTGCCGTCGGTGGACTGGTCGTCGAGGATGATGAACTGGTCGATCCCGAGCTTGCGGTGGTGATCGAGGAACGAGCGAATGTAGTACGTCTCGTCCTTGACGATGGCGAAGGCCGTGGCCTGCGCATCGCGCAGCCGGCCGTGGATGGTGCGGAACGGGTTCGCCAGGTCACGCATCAGGCGGTCCAGCGGCTCCGCTGCGGGAGCCGGGAGCGGCGTCCGCCCGGCTCCTGCGCCATTCCTCGAACGCGGCGAGGGCCGACCGGTACTCGAGATCGCCCATCGCGCCGAACTGCAGCGCGTCCCAGTCGACTGCGGGGAACAGGTGGTCCAGCGCCGGGTCGCGGTACTGCCGCATGAAGGCTTCGAGCGACTCGCGCGATGGCCACAGCGACCGCGGCTTGCCACCCGGCTCGGGCATCCTGCCGGACAGGGAAAATTCCAGGACCTGCAGCCTGTCCGCGTGGGTCAGGGCGCGCTCCGCGGCCAGTCGATCGAGGAGCAACGCCGCGGTGTTCGTGGCGCTCTGCCGGACCCGCTCGCCCGGCCTCGGCTGCGCCGGCGGAGCGACCCCGATCAGCCCGCAGAAATGTTCGATCAGGCCGGCCCTGCGCGCCGCGTCGTAGGACTGGAGGCTGACGGGGCCGAGGTGCTCGCCGAGTTCCCGTGCCTGGGCACCATAGTCGAACAGGGCCTTCTGTTCGCGCAGGAAATCCTCGAACAGGAATCGGCCCGTGTACGGCTTCCTGAACAGCTGTTCCTTGTACAGGGACTCTGCGAACTCGTCGACGCGGCGCAGGTAGAGCAGGACCCTGATGTCGTAGTCGTCGGCAAACAGCGCGCGCAGCCGACGCAGGAAGGCGATGCGACGCTCCCGTTTTGCGGGCGTGTCCTGGTCGGAGTTCTCGAAGAACTCGTAGCCGATGCGGTAGATCTTCTCGGAACTGAGGATCGTCGCCTTCGTGCCGCGTGCCTGCCGTCGCACCCTGGACGCGAGCCAGCGCGCCTGCAGCCGCGCGCGCAGGCCGTCCGCATAGACGACGCGCACGAGCTTCGAATGCTGCAGCTTCGAGTGTGCCGGGCCCGAACTGAGTACCGGCCAGCAGACGCCTTGCCTGCGCAGCTCGTCCTTCGCGGCCCGCAGGGCCTGCTGGATCGCGGTGGTGCCGGTCTTGTGCGATCCGGCGTGGATGTAGAGCACGGGCTTGTTCACGCGGCCGCCACTCCCGCTGTCGATCCTGCCTAGTCGCGGATCTTCGCGAAGACGCGCCCGGCAGCGGCGACCGTCGCGTCGATCTCGCGATCCGTGTGCGCCGCCGAGACGAACCCCGCCTCGAACGCCGAGGGCGCGAGGTATACGCCCTCGTCGAGCATGCCGTGGAAGAAGCGCTTGAAGCGCTCGACGTCGCAGGCCGTCGCCTCGGCGTAGGAGGTGACCCGGGCGGCCCCGGTGAAGAAGAGGCCGAACATTCCGCACACGTGATTGGTCGCGAGCGGAACGCCGGCGGCACGCGCCGCCTCGCGCAGTCCCGTCACGAGACGCTCCGTCGTCACTGCGAGCCGCGCGTGAAAGCCGGGCGCCGAGATGCCGTCCAGCGTCGCGAGTCCCGCGGCCATGGCCACCGGGTTCCCGGACAGCGTGCCGGCCTGGTAGACGGGCCCGAGCGGTGCGATGTGCTGCATGATCTCGCGACGGCCGCCGAACGCGCCGACCGGCATGCCACCACCAACGATCTTGCCGAGCGTCGTGAGGTCGGGGCGGATGCCGTAGAGTTCCTGCGCGCCGCCTCGCGCGACGCGGAAACCGGTCATCACTTCGTCGAAGATCAGCACGGCGCCGTGGCGCGTGCACTCCTCGCGCAGCGTCTCGAGGAACCCCGGCACCGGTGGTATGCAGTTCATGTTGCCCGCGACCGGCTCGACGATCACGCAGGCGACGTCCTTGCCGATCTCGGCGAAGGCCGCCCGCACCTGTGCGGCGTCGTTGTACTGCAGGGTGACGGTGTAAGCCGCGAGTTCCGCGGGCACGCCGGGCGAGGTCGGTACGCCGAGCGTGAGCATGCCCGAGCCGGCCTTCACCAGCAGCGAGTCGGAGTGGCCGTGGTAGCAGCCCTCGAACTTGATGATCTTGTTGCGGCCGGTGTAGCCGCGCGCGAGGCGGATCGCGCTCATGGTCGCCTCGGTGCCCGAGCTCACCATGCGCACCAGCTCGATCGACGGGACGAGCTCGATGATGCGGCGGGCGACGACGGTCTCGAGCGCGGTCGGTGCGCCGAAGGAGAGTCCGTTCTCCGCGGTTTCCTGTACCGCGCGGATCACCTTCGGGTCCGCGTGCCCGAGGATCATCGGTCCCCAGGAGCCCACGTAGTCGATGAACTTCCGGCCGTCGGCCGACCAGACGTGCGGACCCTTTGCCTTCGCGAAGAAGATCGGCTCGCCGCCGACGCCGCGGAATGCGCGCACCGGCGAATTGACGCCGCCGGGGATGACCATGCAGGCTTCGGTGAACAGGCTCAACGTAGGACTCCAGCGTGGGGTGGCGGCTGCGTAGTCTAGCAAGCGATCCCTCCGTCCCCGTACCATCCCGCATTGCCCGAGTCCGGAGGACCGCGTGGACGCCCCGACAGGAGCCGATTGCATGCTGATTCTCGCCGGAGCGGGGCGGCAGTGACCGTCCAGCCGCTCGCCTACCTGCTCGCGATGCTGGGCAGCGCGCTCGGCGGCGGCGCGCGCCTCTACGTCTCGACGCTCGTGTCCAGGGGATTCGGTACGCAGTTTCCCTGGGGCACGCTCATGGTGAACCTGCTCGGCTGCCTCGCGGTCGGTGTGCTCGGCGCCATGTTCGCGCCGCCGGGGCGGATCCACGACCTGCAGGACCTGCGGGTGTTCCTGGTCGTCGGCGTGCTCGGCGGATTCACGACGTTCTCGGCGTTCTCGCTCGAGGCATTGATGCTCGTGCAGCGCGGCGCCGTGGCCGCGGCGGCGGGCTACGTCGCGGCGTCGCTCGTGGGGTGCCTGCTCGCCGCGTGGCTGGGCTTTTCGCTCGCGGGTGCCGCGCTGCGCTGAGCAGCGGGAGCCGCGTGACGCCGCGGTCGTGGCCGCGGCGAGTTGCTACTGCTGCGTAACGGTGTAGCCGTGCTTGCGCAACAGGTCCACGACGCTCTCGGGGCCGACGAGGTGCAGCGCGCCCACGACCACGAGGTAGTCGTCGTGGTCCTGGAGCAGCCCGGCGAGCCGGCCAGCCCAGGCGCGATTGCGATCCACGGTGAGCCGCTTGTACAGGTCTGGGAACTGCTCGTATTCCGTGGACAGCAGCCGGGCAAGTTTCTCGGCATCGCCCGACTGCCAGGCGCGCACGAGTTCCGCGATCTCGCGGTCGAGCTGCGCCGACTCGTCCAGCGTCATCATCAGGAACCGCTTCTGCTGCGGCAGGGGCATGCTCGCCAGCATTTCGAACTGCTGCGCGGCGGTCTCGAGCCCCTCGATGGGCTTGTGATCCTTGGCGGCGCGCGCGGTGAGCGTCTGCTCGATGCCGAACTCCGGCGAGAAACCGCGGCTCGCGAGCTCGAGCTCGAGGAGCGACATCGCGACGAACCAGGGCGCGTAGGCGTCCATGTCGCCGAGGTCCAGGCCCGCCTTGCGCGTCCGGTCGTTGACCGAGGCGTAGTCGCTGCCGAGCACGCCCCGCAGGGTCTGACCCTCGGGGAGCAGGGCGGCCTGCATCATTTCTGCACCCATCACGAGCGGGTCGGCGTCGGCCTCGTCCATGTCTATTTCCATGACCAGCCGCTCTGCGTCGTCGAACGCGTGCTCTGCGGCGGCCGGCAGGGTCGCGTCGCCCGGCCGCAGCACGTGAACGGATCCCAGCAGGTAAACGGTATTCTGCCGCCCCTGCACGGCCCAGAGGATGTGCCGGGCGCCGGCGTGGACCGCGGGAGGCAGGGTCAGCGCGAACGCAGCGAGGAACAGTGTCGCGACTGGTCCCGATGCTCGTCCGGTCGCATGAAGGGGTGGGCGCGGCATGTCCGCATTGTCCACGTTCCGGGCCGCGCTGCGAACGAATTCGGCGGATCTGGGCTGTGGGCAGGCATTACGATGACGTCGTCGCATGGCCGCGCGCGCCGTGCGTCTGGCGCATTCTCTTGGGAGGACTCATGTCGAACCGCTCGATTTCACTCACGGACTCCGTGTACGCCTACCTGCTCTCGGTCTCCCTGCGCGAGTCGGATCTCCAGCGCCGGCTGCGCGAGGAAACAGCAAGGGACCCGATGGCACGCATGCAGATCTCGCCGGAGCAGGGGCAGTTCATGGCGCTGCTCGCGCGGCTCATGGGCGCCCGACGCTGCATCGAGGTCGGTGTGTTCACCGGCTATTCGTCGCTCGCAGTGGCGCTTGCCCTGCCCGAGGACGGCCGCATCGTCGCCTGCGACGTGAGCGAGGAGTGGACCTCGGTCGCACGCCGGTACTGGGCGGAGGCAGGCGTCGCGCACAAGATCGAGCTGCGGCTCGCACCGGCGCTCGAGACGCTGGATGCGTTGCACGCGAGCGGAGCAGCCGGGACCTTCGACCTGGCGTTCATCGACGCCGACAAGGTCAATTACCTGG
>Ga0209253_10003413_pt1 | contig 13989 bp, 16 predicted proteins | sample FrelakmetBRP12BR_FD_187145 | JGI IMG/M metagenome (GOLD analysis project Ga0209253, IMG submission 187145) | Freshwater lake sediment microbial communities from the University of Notre Dame, USA, for methane emissions studies - BRP12 BR (SPAdes)... | ecosystem: Environmental > Aquatic >...
TGTGTTAGTACGTGCATCAGACACCTTTTCATCGATGAATTGTTGCATCATAGCAACGCCTTGCATGTCGAGTCTATCCTGGTAAAGTTTCTTAGCGACACCAAACGTAATTAATTCCCACCACTCGTAATCTTCTGGAATACCAGCAAGGTTAGGAGAAGAGGGATCACTTGTTCCAAGAAGCAACTGTGATGGTGTTCTATAAGCAATCAATTCAATAGTATAACCTTTATCAGGAACAGGTCGTACTATAAATTGTTGTTGTGTGAACAAAATTGAGAATGGTTGACCTAAAGTAATGGATTTGTATTCAATATTAATTGCATTTCCTGAAGGAATCGCTGATGTAAATGTCAGGTTTGCAATAGCTCCAGTGAAATAATTAATAGTTCCACCTGGAGAACAATCACCTTGTAAACCGCCATTCCCATCATCTGTTACATTTAATGTTCCAGATAATGTGTTAGCTGTAATCAATATATTTTGAATTCTTGATATTGTTGAAGGTGCAAACTGTGGAGGGTAATTAGCTGGAAAAGATCCCAAAGCAGATGTTTGCGTATCTGCCATTGGATTATTATTTACACTTCGAAGAATAGGGCTTGCTTGTGTTGTTCCTAAATATGGTCCAGCAGTCCCATCACCTGTAGAGAATTGTTGAGTTGTTTGAAGATTGAAACTACTTCCATAAAATTGTGCAGGATCTTGATAGAATGCCATTTGCTGCTTAGCACAATATGCAGGAGGTTGAACTGTTGACCATCCAATATAATCAAATGGGTAAACATCTATTCCCTGAATAGTGTTGAATGTATAAACATCTTTAAGCTTTAGAATCCTAAGATCTTGGGGAAGATCATACAAGTAATATGAATTAATATATTTAATAATTTTTTCATTAGTTACTTGTAAGCTATTTCCTGATGCAGAAATTTCCCTAATCTTAGTTATGATATCCTGTAGATTACCTGGTAGCGTCATCTAATCCTCAAATAAATTCAATAGGGACAAACCTTACTCTAGATTTAGTTTCATAAGTCATAGGTGTCTTAACAGATCCAGTAGCTGGCTGTTCAACATTCATATATCTTCTAATTTTATGATAACGCCCATTTAAATGTTTTACAACACCTAAAGGAATTTCACAAATTTCACCATGAATCAATTGATACTGCTGGATAGATCCTGGATAAATTCTATATGCAAACTCAAAAAATCCCCCTTCGGCTTCGATAAATTCAAATTGACCTTTTACAAGTTTTTCATCTTCTTTACGCAGTTTTTTAATAAGTTCTTCAACTTCAGGTTTGCTTTTTGTATTCTTTACTTTCTTATTTCTTTCGATGATTTTCATTGGTATTTCCTCGTTTAAAATTGATCGTGAGGGCATTTAACCCTCACGAAATTACTTAATTTCCGTTGAATGAATCATATTTAAATGCGACCCAATCATACACTGCGCTTGTGCTAGTGATAATGTTAGATCCCATAATAATTTGCCATTCATTTCTGTTATCGAATGCAGGTTGTACAGATACCCCTGGAGGGTTTCCGTTTGGCGTAGGACCAGATCCAGCAGGTACAACAACAGCCGGGCTAAAAGGATCACTAGATGTGATTCCGCTAGCAGGGAAGCTGAATGCTGTAAATCCTGATGTATCAATATCAACAGTAATTGTATAAGTCGTCACAGACTGAACAATTCCTTTCTTATTGTTGATTTCTTTCATTCCAAATTGGGTTGGAACTCTGAAAGATACATACTCTCCTACACTGAAATCATGAGCAACACTAAAAGCAACAACACATTGAGCTGCTTGAGTGATACCCACATTACCTGATAGAGGTACAATGTATCTCCATCTTGGGTAAAACTTACCTGGCACGATCAGTTGAATATTACCAGCTGTTGCCACTGCACCAAATCCCGATGAATCTAAATTCAACGTGATATTAGTATTAGCACTAACAGCGGTTACCTCGAACTCATACCCTGCAATTTGTAGCATCGCAGTAGAATCGGTAACCCGTACCACATCGCCAACCTGAATACTTCCAGTATCTGCCATTGTGGCAATTGCTGGATTTGCAGTTGTGATATCTGTCCCAGACGTTGCTAATGCAGCATATTGAGGCGGATTTGCAGTACTATAAACCCTAAATCCATTATCAGATACTGCCTCAGAACTTAAAATACCAGTCGTATCAGCCTGATCCGTTGTTTGTGCAGCATCTTGCGCCATGCCGTATCTCCACCAGCTTTCCACTGATGTTTCTGCGGCATCATCACCCCAAGCTGTACGATTCCTAACCCATATAAAATCGGGTCTATCGCTTACTTGCACAACCTGTCTAGCCACGCTAGCTGAGGAAGTAAAGCTTCCACCGCCAATTAATTGATATGGTAACATATTGTCCTCCTTAAGCTGCTAAGCCGGTTGCACGCATGTTTTGAGCCCAAAGGTCGCTATTAATGCACTGGCCTTGGTAACTATCTATTACTTTCGGTCGGCCATTCCTACTGACTATCTTTCGATAGCGGGGTTCCCTCTTCGGAGATCCCTCTTGTGGTTTCCTCACAAGACTTGACTGTCGCATACACTTACGTGTTCTTCTCGCTCAGTCGATCACGGTGGAGTTTTTCTTTATTATGTATCATAGTGTGGCAGCTCTTGCAGACCCAAATAACATCATAGGGTTTAGAATAATCGTAATGGTGTCCTTCAATTCGACAATTGCTTGCTTTGCATAGCGTACAAAACTCTTGCCTTTTGATTTTACCTTCACATACAGCAGTACAAAATAAACTTCTGGCTCTAGCCTTTTCAGGATAAAGCTTTCGGAGTCTTTTGGCTTCAGCATAATATTTAAATTTACCTTTTTCGGTATTGAAATATCTTCTCTGACTAACTCTAGCTTTAGATCTGAACTTACTAGGGTTTTTCCAATATGCCTGTTTATCTTGCTCACGTATTCTTTCACGATTACTTTCTCTATATTTCTTTCTGCTTTCAAGCTTGCGTTCATGGTTTTCGATAGATTTTTCATAACTTATCATACACTCTTTACAACGCGCTTGATGACCGCATTTATACCTTTTATTCTTTCTAAAAGATTCTAAAGGTTTTTCTATTTTACATTTAGTGCATACTTTTTCCATTTAACACCTTATGTTATCAAGGACAAAGTATACCAAACTCCTTCCGCCCTGTCACCATAATTATGCAGCTATTGCATAATCGTAGGCTTCCAAGTCAATCAGAGAAGATTTAAAGCTCGTCTCACACTTAAACGAGCAGGCAGCAGTCTGCCGTAGTAAGCAAGGATCCTGTCCAAACCCAGGCGGCAGGTAGATATATTTCGCTCTTCCTCCAGCTTGAAATACAACTTTATAACCTTCTTTGGCAGTAACGAAGATGTTTGCAACGTCGTTACCCATAAGAGATGCATTTTCAGAAATTGACCCTTGGCTTGATACGAAGAAGCGAATATTATTCACACCACCCCATTCGCTAGATAGCACTCTATCAATGTTTGGATACTGGAATTTGCGAACAAATCCTGTAATCGCATTCAGAGATGGGATCATCTTAGTAGTACACATAGCACCGTAGGCATCGCCAATTGGGCTTGTACCAATCTTCATTTCGCCACCGATCATGTTGGTGATATACTCACCATCGTTATCTTGTAGCAAAGCGACCATGTCGTCGCAATCGCTAAGCGAAATTTCTGTAGGAAGGTCACCGTTGGTTCCACCAACGCAGTTTACCACAGATGCCGTAGCCTCTAGGTTATCACGTTGTAGTTTATCCGAAGTTTCCTTATACGCTTGTCCCAAACGAGCGGCAGCGGCATTAAGAATTGGGTCTTGATTTGTGATCTGTACCTGACGGGTAATCACAATGTATGTAGCGTAGTTACGTACGCGGCAGTCAACATCAACTCTGGATAGCAATTGGCTAGGTGGGTTTAATTGTGCATCGTCTAAAGGAACCTCAAAGGTATTTAGAGCGTTGTATCTTGACTGACGGTTAATAAAACCATCATTGTCTCTGACTTCAATAACCGACGCAAATAAGTTGTGGATACAGTTTCTTTCAGGTGTGCTGAGAAGTTTATCTGTATAGTTTTGCTGTATTTGCGGCGGCATTGTCTGTAAATTTACTGACATATTCGCCTCGGTTTTTATAAACCGGTAGCTTGTCCCGCGTAGTGCATCATTTCTTCATATAATCGTGTCTGATCTGCCGCAGTAGTTTTAAAAGCTTGTGCCATTGGCCTTTTATCATAAGCCATTGGAGACTGAACAGTTTTGCTGTTAGCGTCCAATTTCTTTTGAATTTCTTTCGATCTTTTAGCACTAGGTAAATCCTCTACGAGGTTTAACGCTTTAATATACTTATACGACTGAATAGCCATTTTATATGGATCTTTAGTCTCTGCAATGGTCGCTGCAAGCTCCGGTTCTTTTTTTTCTAAAAGTTCCAAAGTTTCTACGTTAACGACATCGTCGAAATCAGAGTATTTTGAGCGAAGACTATTCATATATTTGTGCTGTTCTTGCTGTGCAAGCTTAGCTTCTAGAGCTTGTATCTTTGCTTCAAGAGGTTGTACAGCCTTTTGAGCAATTCCCTTTACTCTTCCTTTCGGAATATATTCTTCGTCAGGTTCTTCAGGTTCTGGCAAAGGTTGAGGTGCTTGAGTATTTAGCTGCGCTTGCATAAACTTTTCGAGCATTTCATCTTTTTGCTGTAACCGTTTCTCCAATTCCATTTGTCGTTCACGCATCTCACGCCAATTTCGATCCTGTCTATCCTCAACTTGAGGCTGAGGTTCAGGTTCTTGATTGGTTTGAGATTGATCTTGGCTTTCTGGGTACTGAGTTGCGACCTCTTCTCTGCTATTTAGTTCCTGTTCTTCCATGATCTCCTTTTCAAGTGGCGAGCTTGCATACAACCATTAGTGCTTATGATGAGTAAGCGTTACATCTTAATTTTAAATATACAGTGGAAATAATTTTTATGCTATGACAATTTTGACGTCATCTTTCTTTGGTTTATAGCGGTCGAGTTCACGATCCTTGAAGTTTGGATCAGGAATCCAACCTTTGCCATGCTTGACAAATCCAAAGAGTTCATTCTTTTCGGCTTTAAAGTTTTTGATATCTGCTAACTGTTCATCCGAATAGTAGTCAGGATTAGCCAAACATTGATCAAATACTGACCAGTGTGGAATGGCCCAGCAAAACAATGTCTTATATGCGACAGGGTCATGTCGCCAAACTGCTGTATTGGGTTCTGGAAAGGGTCTATATTGAGTCTCTACCATTCGACGTCGAATCATGTTTGGGATTTGCGCATCTTTAGTTTCGTGCACAGTAATATAGAATTCTTGATTTCCAAATGGTTTTGAATGAATGGACGTATTTAAGTCAGCGACTAAGCCGGGCATGAGTTCATGACCCATGTCACCGGCACAGACACCACGCTCACCGTGTGCAGCTGCATCGAGGGCAATCGATCCTACTGTATCACGATCAGCGTATAAGCTTTTAGTCATAACGTCCAACGTGTGCTTGTGATTTGACTTTCGAAGCTGCTTTATTCATAGTACGCTCAGTGCGTGACATGTAATCGTTAGCTTTTCCCATCATTTTACCAGCAAACTCAGAAGATGAAGGCTGATAATCTTTAACAGATTTATCCATGCCTTTTGACATTCCGTATTCTTGTTTCATTTTAAACCTCCGGGGTTTGATCTTAATATAATGAATTAAATTTAAACTTGCAATGTTTCAGCTTCTATTGGAGGATTATGTTTATCCTCTAGATCTTTTATACCATGCAGGATTTCGATATTTCGACGTAAGTGTTCGGGTTCCATCATTTCTATTTCTTTAATAGCTTTGATGAAGTTCAGGAGTTGAGCAGTCTCTTCAGTTTGAGATCGTCTGATCTTTTCAATTCCCACTGCTTTATCAGTTTGGATTTTTGCCATACGTTCCGCAGCGAGTCCCTCTTGAGAGTGTGCATATGAAATTTTAGTCTGGTTATCAATTTGCATTTGCTGCATCTGTAGTTGATGTGCTTCTTGCGCCTGTTGCTGCTGCGCCTGTTGAGCTTTTGCCATCTTCTCGATAATACGATCTTTATTTTGAATAGTCATACATTCAATAATTTCATCAGCAGGGAATACATCGCCAAATCGTTGTTGCAATTCGAATAGTTGAGCAAGTTCTAGCTGTTGCTGAGTCTCCGTTAGTTGACCTTGTACGATCTTTGCACCATATTTAAAGAATGCTTTATTGTCGAATTCTTCTGTAGGTTCTTCACCAATGACAGATTTAATCTTTCCATATGTCCATAATCGTTGGATCATTTGTATGATAATCTCTCCACATTCACGTTGCGACTCATCGAATTGGTCAAATAGTTTTTGGAGTGTTGTGAGACCAGCACCTTGTCGAAGCATAGATAGAACACCAGCTTTATCATCAACAGCAGCACCTAGCAGTTCCTCGTTGACACCGCTAATTTCTCTAAGCACAGACTTTAGCATGTCTTCCATTTGCAACATGACTGGCGAAGGAGGAATAATCTGCATAGGCTCGACATCGCTCATTTGCATCTTGTCGTTGATGACAAGTACACGACCATGACCGCTATTCAGTGCATCGTCAGGTGTAAGCAACGCACCTTTCTTAACTTTGAGTCCTTGTTGCTGTGCAGAAAGGATATCTAAATCGGCTACTTTTCTAAGATTGAAAAGGTAATTCGCATCCCGAAGATCTCGGACTACACCTTTAAATTTGTAGTTAAAATAAATAGTATCTGGATTAAAGTTTCCATATACACCAACGAAAGGATAGCGATCCAAGCCATAAGGACGCTCCTCATCAATCATGGTCACACCATTGATTAAAATGGCTCGTCGTACAGTTTTCACCGTTTTTTTAACAATGCGAATCTTCTCACCAAGTTGCATGAGAACTACCCGGATATCTTCTTCATCACCTTCGATTTCTTTAGTCTCTTCGGTAAGAGTGTCTATTGCAAAAGTTGCTACCCTAGTAGACTGATACCAATATTCGTCAAAGGCCATCAACATGTTTGTATTGAGACCAATATTCTCTGGCATATAGTAGAATTTGTCATCTTTAGGAGGGCCACCTATAGGAACTTCAGATATTCTTTCAGCATGCTCAGGATAAAATGCCATGGCTTCTTTACGGCTAAAGTATTGTCTAGTCCAAATATAACGACAATCGGATAGATCTTTCTCACGGAAGTAACAGTCAATAAGAATGGATTTAAAATCTACATATCGTATTTTTATTTCTGGCGAGATTGGATCTGATGAGTAATCAGGATAAATGGCGATTAAACCGAATCCTTGTACTAGAGCGCCTTGCTCGAAAGCATCGGAATAGACTTGGTATTTCCCTTTTCCGTGTACATAATACAAGCATTTGGTTATCTGATCGGCAGTCTTTTGAACTGGAGAGACTACAGGTATGCAAATGGTAGCTTTACGGTTACGTCTCTGGTGTCCTGATATCATTTGTATAGTAGAATGAATCAAGTTGAATGTAAACATCTTTCTTCTGCGCTGACCAGCAAGGGGATAAAGAATATTCCAAACGTCAGGATCACCAAGGAAAGCCCGTTGATCCATGTCAGCCTGGTTCCATTGAACCTGTAAGTTACATATAGAATCCTGGTAGTTTTTCTCCATTTCCATTTTTAGAGACTGGTCAAATTCTGTACCTGGAAAAAATGTCGGATCGCTATTTTTCAAAGCTGTACCTATTGTTATAGATTAAGCTTTACAGTATCATTTTGAATTTAAATGTTCAATTGATAAGGGTTGCCCATTATCCAAAATAATTCCTTATCGCTTTCATTTCATCATCTAAATTAGCGTTTGTGTTTATTTTCTGATATCCAGCACAAAGATATCTCATTGCATCAGCCCCTGCAGAATAGTTGTTATGTAAAGGTATAGCAGTATAACCACCGAGAAGATTATTCCAGGTTTTTTGATAGTTTTCAAGAGCTAGAATACCTTGTTTGCAACGTACTTTATCAAACCATATTTTTGATAATGTTGAACGTACAAGGTTGATACCATCTAAAAGACCATGAGATTCAAGTACGATACCAGTAAGATTAAATGAACGTGCTTGTTGTTCAAAAGTAATACCTGCTCGATCTCTATGTCTAGCGTCATGCGGCCATATATGTGTTCCATAAGTATATCCTTTTGAGTTAAATATATGCACAAGTTGATCTAGTCTAGTATCAGCAGATTCGAAATAGTCAACAACGAGTATCTCACCAGATTTACTAAATTGAAAGAACCAAACGGCAGCTAAATCTCGCTGTCCAAGATCCATTGCCGTATAAACAGGTTGAGTTTTATCTACACTGATATTTGTAATATGCCCATTTTCCCATAGTTCTTTCATTTGCAAAGAATACCAATAACCTTCTTTTGAGGCTTGAAATGCTTCATCAGGGATAGAAGGGTACTCTCTGAACATATCCTCTTTTAATAAAGTTTCTTTAGCAATATACCACTTCTTTTGAGCGTTAGAAAGGATGATACCTTCGCACTCAAGTTTTTGAAAATATTCTACTAGGTATTCGGGAATAATCATAATATCTCTTTTAAATCATTATTATTTTCAATAATCCCGATTGTCTGTACACGGTAATATTCACTAGATGGAATTCGGTAAGGAGAACGTTTGCTAAGTGTAATCCGGAAAGCTCTCACTCTTCCTTGCTTGATTGCATTTCTAATCGATCTTTCAGAAAGTCTAAAAATCGAAGCAAATTCAGCGATTGTGTAAAATTCTTTTTCCATACTTACTCTATTATTCCGTAAAAGCCAATACAATACAATACAATAAAAATTATTTCATTTTTATTTTGTTTTTATTTTTTTAATCTGCGAAGATGAGGTTTAAAATATAACCCAGGTTTACAAAATGCCAAAGAATAACGTATGTGTCGGAGCTAATAGCCCATTTGTTGAAGTTACGCCAATTCCAATTCAAGCCTTAAGAGCACCAACTTCGAATGATGTTAATTATCCAGTCGGTCAACCGTGGGTTTATAATGGTATATATTATGTCAATGTAGGGAGTGGTAATTGGCAAGCGGGTGGTAATGATCCAGCAACAACAACCGAATATGGTATCGTTATCTTAAATGATTCTGTTGTTATGGCTGGTGCAACAAACGATCAAGTGCCTACAGCTTTAGCTATAAAAACTTACGTGGACAATACAGCTATTGCAGGCGCGCCTGTTGCCAGTGAAACGACTGCTGGTATAGGCCAGTTAGCTACGGATCCTGAAGCTGTTGCAGGAACTACCTCAACTCCAGCGTTAGCTTTGTTTGTAACCCCGTCTAATTTAGCAGCTGTTTTTGCTGCACCCCCAGCAACTGGAGGGACAACGCCAGCAGCAGGATCTTTCACTACGCTAGCAGCTTCAGGATTAGCTTCCCTCAGCGGATCAGCAACAATTACAACAGGTGCAACAGCACTTAACTTAGCGTCAGATGCTTCTACTGGTGCGGTTAATATTGGTACTGGTGCAGGAGCTAGAACAATTACCATCGGTAACGTAACTGGTGCTACAGCCGTAGCAGTTAACACAGGTACAGGAAGTTTCACTGTTACATCAACAGGAACTGGTGATATTGTACTTAACTCAGCCGATACAGTTCTTATTGATTCAGCAGGAGTTCTTGAACTTAATTCATCTGCTGGTGTTATAGGAATTGGTAACGATGCTGTAGCACAGAATATCAATATTGGAACTGGAGCAGCTGCTCGTACAATTACGCTAGGTAACAGTACAGGAGCTACACAAGTAGTTTTAAATGCGGGTTCTGGTGGTGTTAATGTCGGAACTAACGCTATAGCACAGACCGTAACTTTAGGTAATGCAACGGGTGCCACAACCGTAACAATTAATGCAGGTACAGGTGGTGTAAACGTTGGTACTAATGCGGTAGCTCATACTGTAGCTATTGGTAACCAAACAGGAGCAACAGCTGTAACTATCGACTCAGGAACAGGAGCGATCAACGTTGGAACTGCCATAGCTAAGACTATTACCATTGGTAATGTGACTGGAGCAACAGCTGTAGCAATAAATGTAGGGACAGGTAACTTTGCGTTGAATGGTGTAGCAGGTTCCACATATGCAATTGGTGCTGCGACCACAACGGGTTCAATCACAATAGGTGGAACTGCACAAACTGGCGATTTGGTCTTAGGATCATCTTCTGGAACAAATGCTGTTAAGATTATGAATGGTGCGGGTGCCGGAACGCTATCTTTAGGCGTTGTGCAAGTAGCTGGAGCTATCAATGCTGGTACAGCAATGACCACAGGAACTATAACTATTGGTGGTACAGGAGCACATACTGGAACTATTGCAATTGCACCTGGGACAGGCGCGCAAACTGTACAGATCGCCAGCTCAACAGGTGGAAAAACAGTACAAATAGCTAATGGTGCCGGAGCTAACTTGGTCACCATCGGATCTAACAATGGTGCATCTTCATTGACATTGTTAACGGGCACAGGAAACTTTAGCCTTGATGGCAACGCGGCCTCAACCTATGCGGTTGGTGCAAGCACGACCACAGGGACAATCACTATAGGTGGTACAGCTCAAACGGGAACAATGACACTAGGAAGCTCATCAGGCACGAATATTGTTGCGATTGGAGCAGGAGCAGGAGCCACAACAGTTAACATCGCCGGAGGAGCTGGTTCCGCTAAAGTTGTTAATATCGCCATTGGCGCCGTTGCTAACGTAGTCACAATCGGTACAGTATCTGGCGCAGCTTCAATGAGCCTTCTCGTTGGTACAGGAAACTTTACCCTAGAAGGAAATGCAGCTTCCACCTATACAATCTCAGGAACTGGAGTTAACACAGGAACCATCACAGTCGATGGTGGAACTGGCGCCAGAACAATTAACGTCGCTAACAACACCGGTATCAAAACAATTAATATCGCCGGTGATACTGCAACCTCAGCCAACATCATAAAAATTGGTACAGGGGCAGCCGCTCAGACAGTAACGATTGGTTCAACAAACACCACATCAGCGCTTACATTAAACGCAGGTTCAGGAAACATCAACGCAGCAGGTGGTAACCTAAAAATCGCCACCACCGGAAAAGGTCTCCAGATTAAAACTGGTGCGGCTACTGATATGGCGGGAACAAGTGTGTTGACTGCTGGAACTGTCACCATAAACAATACAAATATCGCCACAGGAGATATAATCATCCTGACAAGAATTGGCGTGGCCGCATCCACCACCCTTGGAGTGCTCACATATACCATATCAAACGGAACAAGCTTTACGGTGACTTCGGTCATCGTCGCGACGCCTGGATCAACCCAAACTGGGGATGTTAGTACCTTCGGATATTTCATCGTCCGTGGTGTTTAATTAGGTACCTATAAAATCCTTCCTTGTATATAATTGAAATACACAAGGAAGGATTTTTATGGAAGATTTGATATGTATAAAATGTAATGAGAAATTTCCCTTTTACCAAAATAAGGGAAGACCTGTACCGAGGTTTTGTAGTCATAAATGTAGATTAGAATCTGGAGGATCGGGCGCGGTTTGCCTCCCAAGACATAAAATTTCAGATATGTCAGAAGAAGAAAAACTGCAAAGATTAAAAAAAAGTTTCGAAAAACATGTGATAAGACAGGAAGGTTGTTGGGGCTGGAAGGGTCCTATAGCAAAAGGGGGATATCCTGTAATGTCGTGCAGGAGAGCTATAGGAAGTGATAGAGGTCATAAAGCATCATGGATAATACACAGGGGTCAAATACCTAAATATATGCATGTTTGCCATGCATGTGACAACCCTATATGTACTAATCCCGATCATTTGTGGGTAGGAACTCATCAGCAGAATAATGATGATAAAATGGAAAAAGGAAGACATAAATTTCATCTTCCACCACATAAACCAGGTTCATCAAATGGAGCGTCAAAATTGACAGAAGATCAGGTTAGAGAAATAAAAATATTGATTCGCTCCGGTCGTTCATGCTACGGTATAAGTAAAGATTTTAATGTCTCAAAACAGACGATTTTGAGAATAAAAAACGGTGTAAATTGGAGTCACGTAGAATGATCGTAAATAAAACAGTAGTACAGCATAAAATTGGTGACCGATTATACGAATTAATTGTATGTCCAAGTAGCCCATTAGAAGAAATTCAACAAGCACTTACCTTTTACAAAGGGTTGATTCAAGAAAAATTAGAAGAGGCAAGCAAACAAAATGAAAAAATCAATGATGCCCAAAAAGAAGAGATCAGCGAAAGCGATTCTATCCCATCTTAAAGAAGATATCAAAGAAAGCAAAGAGTCGATAAAAGACGATAAGAAACTTGCGAAAAAAATGAAGAAGGGGTGTTAAATGACACAAGTACCAACGAGCAATAGGCTAAAGTTTGGGACAGAATTAAGTCTTGCAGCCGCATCTTTTACAGGTTCAGCTGTGCTCATTGGAGCTCTTGAAGAAGTGCCCATGATTATCACCTTTAAAAACGATACGAATCAAACCGTTTTTGTGGCCGATAATACAGGTTCAACGAAAGGTTGGACCATGGTCACAGGCGAGAAGATTATCGTCGATTGTACGGCAAATAAAGGAGCTTCAGCATCACATCTTGCTTTTGTGCATGGGACTTATTTTTACGCCACAGCACCAGTAGGGACGGGAACCTTTAGAATAGGGGTTTTAACCGCAGAATGAGCCAAATATATGTGCCTTTTATCCCTTCATCTGTTCCAACAGAATTTGTTACAGACTCTGGAACAGCGAACCCTGTGGCAAATGTTTTAAATATTTTAGGTTCTTTAGGGATTGTCACTTCAGCGTCTGGAAATACCATTACAATTAGCGAAACCACCGACTATAAACTTTCTTTTCTTTTTGGCGGCATGTAAATGGCAAATACGATAAAAGTTTTAGGACAATCTAATCCGGGTGCTGCTTCATTAACCACCCTTTATACTGTCCCTGTATTAACATCTACGGCTTGTTCAAGCATCGTCATTTGCAATCGATCAGCAATAGATACATCATTTAGGGTTGCTATTCGTCCTGCTGGAGGGGCAATATCTGATGAAATGTACTTATATTATAATGTTCCAATAGCAGGAAATGACACATTCGTGGCAACAATTGGGATAACTCTTGCTCAAAATGATGTTGTAAGCGTTTATGCTACTTTGGCTACATTGAGTTTTAATATTTTTGGTCAAGAGGGGTCATAATGGCACAAGGGTCCACGGGGACACACATCCCTTTTAGCACTGTAGGGATAGGCGGCTCTAACATTTCTGCCTTTGGTGATTTAGTTGTTGTTAACCACACCCCTGTAATACAGCTGGATTTCGTCTATGGAATTAATAACCAAACTGGTGTTACGAGCGTGAATACATCAGGAGGTGTAGACACTAACGCCTCTAGATTAAGATTACAATCAGGTGCGCATCCCGCCGGATCCGCGACGTTTAATTCTGCGCGTATAGCCCGCTATCGTCAAGGCCAAGGGATGATGGCAAGATTTACAGCTGTTTGGGCAGCGAATGCAGCAAATTCGACACAAGTAATTGGAATGGGTGGACCACAAATTGGCTATTTTTTTGGTTACAATGGAACATCTTTTGGCATTAGCTTGCGAAACGGTGGAGTTGACGGATGGATACCACAGGAGACTTGGAACGGCGACAAGTGCAACGGAACGGGAGCTAGTGGTTTCAATTGGGATCAGACTAAAGGTAATGTAATGATGATCCGTTATCCTTATTTGGGATATGGAGGCATTACTTTTTGGGTACAAAATCCAGTAACAGATTCCTGGGTATTGTGCCATACGATTCAATATCCCAACTCATCTGCATCAGTACAAGTTTCTAAT
>Ga0209253_10003415_pt1 | contig 13982 bp, 14 predicted proteins | sample FrelakmetBRP12BR_FD_187145 | JGI IMG/M metagenome (GOLD analysis project Ga0209253, IMG submission 187145) | Freshwater lake sediment microbial communities from the University of Notre Dame, USA, for methane emissions studies - BRP12 BR (SPAdes)... | ecosystem: Environmental > Aquatic >...
ATTGTCTAAGTTCGGTCCGGGCCAACTCAGGTAGGCTACAACCTCGTCAATTATCTTGTCGCCGTAGACCAAGACCGGGCTGTTGATCAGAATGAAGTTTGGAACCTTCACCATTCGTCCTGTTAGTACACTCGGAAGTCTTTCACCATCCCCTACTTCCATCAAAGCCGTACTCAAGACCCCCACTTGTACAATGTCACCCTTTATGGCGCTAGGCGCGATCAGTATCTTGATTCTGCGTCCAGATCTGGCATGCCATGTGGCCCTAATAACGATACCAGCGATTACGGATGCGATATAATCCTTCAGAACTACTGAGACTCCGAGAGCACTGAATACCAATGCAAGGATTGGAACCAGCGTTGTCCAGTCTATCAAAGCTTGGACTCCCTTAATATCCCAGAACACCAAACTTCTCGGATACAGAGGAAGCTGAATGCGCGAGGCCTCAGATAAATGTGGTCTCTGTCAGCACGCGGGCAGTATAGAAAGAACACTTCTCCAATTGCCTAGTAGCTGCGGCCATTGAACCGTCAGAGCGTGACTGCATCCTGAATGTCCTCGTGGATGCTGTCTCTATCTTCAATTCCGACTTCGAATGTGATCACAGGTGACTTGATGTCGAACATTGACAATATTTGATTTCTCTCGCGATAGTGAATTGTTGCAATGACTCTCTTCTCACTTTCTATTGCATCACCAATGGCTCGGATGAAATCCTAGCTTGTGAGCTCCATTGGGCCGATCTCGTCAACTGCAATTACTTCTATTACATCATCATGAATCGATCTTCTGATTGCTCCAACTCCAATTTCAACCAAATCACTGGTGTTGACTGAATATTTGCCAATTCTTGGTCCGTCGCACTGGTTCACGTGAGCCAGCCACCCCTTTTTGCTCGAGCTAAGATCAACTATTTCGAAGCCTACCCTATCTGATCCGACGCGCACTTCTCTGCTGACGAATCCTCCAACAGTAATCCCTAGGGATCTCAACGAATCGACTGTGCGAAGAAAGACTGTGGTCTTGCCAATTCCAGGTCGCCCGGTAATCCCCACAAACCTGCTCAACGTCATTCCTCGGACGGGCTAGTTGCAGCTTCCTGTTCTTCAAACCTTTGGCCAGATAGTCGGGACTTATAACATCTCACGAATACATTCGGAGAGGAAGAAATGTTGACAACGGGCGACGCTGGACTGGAACTCGTCGAGGTTAGCGAGGGAGAAGCGAGCATACTTGTTCCACGAGAGAACCTGACTGAACCATATCCGCTCAAGCATGGCAACCGTGTTTTCTACAATCCGGTAATGGAGTTCAATCGAGATCTTTCAATACTTGCTGTTGAATGCCACGCGAAAAGCTCTTCCCGGCAGCTCAGAGTCCTCGATGCAATGACTGGATGCGGTGTGAGGGGGATACGATATGCGCTAGAGGTTGAACATGTGGGTCATGTTTTGCTCAATGATATGCAACCAGTTGCATGTGAACTTGCCAGACGGAACGCTGAGAGAAACAAGGTCGAGAACAAAGAGGTGACCTGCATGGACGCGAACTTAGTCTTTGCCCTCCACAGCACTACCGACACACGGTTTGATGTGGTTGATTTGGATCCTTTTGGGTCTCCAGCTTCATTTCTAGATTCAGCTGTAAGAGCAGTATCAAACAATGGGTTGCTGGCGCTTACTGCTACTGATATGCCACCGCTGTGCGGAGTCAGACCAAAAGCCGCGCTGAGAAAATATGGGGGTCGACCACTGCAAACGGAGTACTGCCATGAGATAGCTGTGCGTCTGCTGATAGCCTCTCTCGTCTCCACGGCGGCAAGACATGATTTGGGAATTGATGTCAAACTTTCGCATAGTACAGATCACTACGTCCGAGCGTACTGCTCAATTCGCCATGGGTGTGGACGAGCGAGCCAGACTCTTGATAGACTCGGTTACATAGCACATTGCTTTCGTTGCTCTTATCGTGAGGTATCGAACAAGCTGCATAGCTCCAAAACGACTTGTAGGATTTGTAACGATCATTATGCGTATGCCGGTCCCCTCTGGCTTGGGAACCTTCACGACAAGGAATTTTGCAGGGAAATACTTCGTCTGGTCGACTTGAAGAAGCTACAAAAGAAGAATCGAGTTATCCGTGTCATTCGTAGAATAATTGATGAAGATGATTCTCTTCCAACCTACTATCGCATAGATAGACTAAGTGACAGGTATCAGACTCCTACACCGAAACCGGAGACTGTCGTGGATGAAGCTCGCAATATGGGATATGCAGCATCTCTGACGCACTTTGATGGCTATGGCGTAAGGACGAACGCTGACCCAAGTGTTCTGGAACATATTCTGAGAAAGCTATCCCATAAAACCTGTGCATAGCAAATAGATCTCAGAGCTTCTCGATCTGCTTGCTGATGGCTTGATGAACTGAGCATTTCGAAAATCTTTCTGAGTTTCTCGTTTGAGCTCATTCAATTCTGGTCCATGAAATAGCTTGACGAAAAAGTTGCCGCCCTTGACTAGAATGCGTCTGGCGACGTCTAGCGATCTCCCTGCGAGGAATATCTGTCGAGCGTGGTCAACATCCCACACTCCTGATATGTTCGGAGCCACGTCAGAGAGAACCGCGTTGACTTTTTCTCCAACGAGTTTTGCTATTGTCTCAACGGCTCCTTCCGAGGTCACATCTAGGATTTGTGTCAAGACATTCCCGTGGGGGAGTGGTTTCATTGGTTCTATGTCGAACCCATAGACGAAACCTTTGTCGCCAACGGTATGTCTCGTTGCTTGAAGCCACCCGCCCGGCGCAGCACCAATATCAACAACGCGGTCTCCGGGTTTGACGAATCTGTAGCGATGGATTGTCTCAAGTAGTTTGAAACTAGCCCTGCTCCGATATCCACGCTCTTTCGCCAACTTGTAGTACTGGTCTTTGCGGCGCGTCTCCATCCAGAGCATAGATGACTTACGTTTTCCCATTGGAAAAACCGTGATCTACGCCGTAGCTGCGGGCACCGTCATAGCTTCCAGCCATTTTGTCAGTCTTTCACATTTGCTTGGATTATGAACTTCTGACTGCCCACATCTACCCTGCAAATCACAAAATGCACAGGGAATATCGACAATCGAATCGATCTTCGAATACTTTCGTCTAGTCAACACCCTGTAAGTCCATCTTCCGTCGTGCAGCTCTTTCCTTCTCTCGATCAACCCTTTCTTCTCAAGTCTAAGGATCGTACGAGAACCTTCGCGGCTATCTGCGCTTACCCTCTTCCAAAGTTCTGACTGCAGAATACCCTCCTCTTGCAGGTTGTTAATTATTTCCAGTACTTCCTGCTCTGACGGACCTTTCTTTCTTGGCATTAGACATCATCCCTTCTTCTGAACACGTTAGACTAGCGAAAATCGGTCAATTCGAGCCTGTCGAAGTTGAGTATGTCAACCAATACTTTCAAAGTCGGGCTCTTAACCTTGTTCATCAACGACGGTACTTGTATTGACTATCTGATCATCGAACCATTGGGTACTTCTCTGTCGAGCGAAAGAAGAGATACCTTGCCGCCATCCTCTGCTGCGAGCATCATTCCCTGGGAAGATTCTCCGGACAGCTTGATGGGCTTCAGGTTCACTAGAAATACGACTTTCTTGCCTTTCAATTCTTCCTCTTTGTAGTATGGTGCCAAACCCGCTACGGTCTGTTTTGTCCCAAGAGTCCCCAGATCGACTTGAATCTTGTATAGTTTCTCTGTTCTTGGGACACGTTCAACCATTGTTATGGTGCCTGTTCGCAAATCCAATTTCTGAAACTCTTGATATGATATTTCTGCTGAAGGCATCTACTTGTGACCTCTGGAACGACCAAGCTGATGCGATAGCTTATATTTTTTCCTCAGATATGCCCTAGATTCAGCTCTGGAAAAGGCTTTTGTTTCAATCCTGCAGATGATGTGTCTCCAGTGAACATGTTGTCGGAAGCTCATGTGGCCATCCAACCCGTTGGAAGAAGAGTAACCGTTCCCTTGGGGGAGAATGTCTTCTCAGCAGTCAGATCTGCGGGAGTTGCCAGTGAAGCATTCTGTGGCGGAAGAGGCATTTGCGGAAAGTGCCGAGTAGTTGTACGTGAAGGTAGTCAGTTCCTCAGTGACTTAGCCGATTCGGAGAGAAAGTTCCTCTCTCAATCAGAGATTAGGAATGGATACCGACTTGCATGCCAGATGATAGTACGATCTCCAGGAAATCTAACCTTGGAGATTCCGAGAGAGAGTCAGGTCCGACGTCAACGACTCTCCGTTCTGGGAATTGAAAGATCAACCCGACCGGCACCATCAATAACAAAACATGTCCTGCATATTCCGCCACCTACGCTACAAGACATTACAGCGGACTTGGAACGTCTCTTGAACACGCTAAAGTCAGAGCATCAACTTGGAGGAGTGCTAATTAATTACGTATCTCTGAAGAGGTTGCCTGCCATCCTAAGAAGCAAGAACTGGACCGTTACTGCTGTACTAAGAAATAGCAGAGAAATAGTTGATACTCAACCAGGGGATACCTCTGACCGCTGTTTTGGATTTGCAGTCGATATTGGCACCACAAAACTCGCAGGATACCTGGTAGATCTAAAGAATGGTTCTGTCGCATCCACGGCTTCAATGATGAACCCACAGATACCGTACGGCGAGGACGTAATCACAAGGATTTCCTGCACAATGAAAGACGCCGGAAAACTTTCTGAGCTTCAAATGGCTGTCCTCGGGGGAGTGAACAAGCTACTAAGCGACGCTTGCAAGATTGCCAGAGTTGAGCCAAGGGATGTGTACGATGTGGTCGCTGTCGGAAACACGGCGATGCATCACATCTTCTTTGGAATAAGACCAGACTATGTTGCGCTGTCCCCTTACCCACCGGCATTGCAGTCCTCCCTCAGTGTTCCAGCGAAAGATGTAGGATTGGATGTTAACCAAGGCGCCTATGTCTACTCGTATCCGACGATTGCAGGATTCGTAGGAGCAGACGCGGTTGCAGACATAATGGCCACGGGAATGTTTGAGGCCAAAGAGACAACGCTCCTTATTGACATAGGGACGAACACGGAGATCGTTCTGGGCGATTCTAGATCCATGATCAGTTGTTCAGCGGCTTCAGGGCCGGCGTTCGAGGGCGCACATATTAGGGACGGCATGAGGGCTTCAGCAGGTGCCATTGAGAGAGTCTGGATAGACCCTCAGAGCTTTGAACCCTCCTATCGTGTGATTGATGATGGAAAACCTGAGGGCATCTGTGGTTCAGGCATAGTCGACGCAATTGCAGAGATGTTCAAGGTCGGGCTTGTCGATAACACGGGAAGAATGCAACCGAACAATACCCGAAGATTCCGGCGCGATGAAGGTCTTCCAGTCTATGTTTTGGCGAATGCTGAAGAGAGTGCCAGCGGAAAAGAAGTAATCATCACTCAACGTGACGTTAACGAGATACAACTTGCGAAATCGGCCATATATTCTGGCACATCAATACTGATGAAACGATTCGGCGTCGAGAGAGAACGAATTGCAAGAGTCTTTCTGGCGGGCGCCTTTGGAACGTATGTCGATCCTGAAAGTGCAAGGATGATCGGGATGCTTCCCGATGTTCCAACCGACCGTTTCGAGTTCGCAGGCAACACAGCTGGGTCCGGTGCAAGGATGGCTTTGATTTCAACAGACATCAGGGAAATGGCTGAAGGTGTAGTTGAAAAGACAAAGTATCTCGAACTTGCCGGACTAAGCGATTTTCAGGAGGAATTCATGAAAGCACTGTATTTCCCTCACCAAGAGACAGAACGTTTTCCCACTGTTGAGAAACTGCTTAACTCAAGACATGAAAAACAAACACCATAACATGCTAACCAGACCGGAGACTACTCTGCTCTATGGTTGCCTGATCATAACGGTCCTGCAACAAAAGACATAAGCATAGCAGCCTGATCGAGAAGATGGAATATGTCTAATCAGATGATGCTAGATGAGTTGGCGAACGCTGTTCAGACGTTTGATGGAGAAAAAGTGATGGAATCAGCCAAGAAAGCACTGTCAGCTGGTATCGATCCTTCTCTGATTATTGAGCAAGGAATAGCGAAGGGATTGAGAATCGTAGGAAAGAAGTTTGAAGATGGAGAGCTGTTCTTGATGCATCTCGTAGCAGCAGAACCATCTCAGAAAGCGATTAAGGAGCTTCTTGAACCCGAGATCAAGAAAAGAAAGGGAGAAAGAAAATCGGCTGGAAAAGTCGTATTGGGCACCGTTACCGGAGACATACATGACATTGGAAAGAATATTGTTGGTGCTATGCTAATCGCAGCGGGATTCGACGTTCATGACCTCGGAAAGGATGTCCCGGTGAAAGATTTTGTTAAGAAGGCCCAAGAGGAAAACGCTTCCATCATAGGAGCGTCAGCACTACTTAGCACATCACTGCCAGTCCAAGCGGAGATAGTAAAGGCGTTCAAAGCTGCCAATATGCGAGACAGAGTGAAACTGATTTTTGGAGGAGCCCCATGCACCCAGGAATGGGTCAAGGAGATTGGGGGAGACGGATACGCTGAAAGCACGGTCGAAGCTGTCAACGTGATCAAACAACTTATGGGCATCAGCTAGGGCTGAGTGCAGTTCCTTGGTGGAAATATCCATCAAGGAACCTACTCAAAATTGTCAGCGATCTCAACTAGGCTATTCTAAATATTGGGTGGCTTCTGTCCAGCATTCTTCCCTGTTCCATTATCAGCTGTCCATACGCTGCGTCGATCAATGCGATTGATGGAAACATGTAGCTTGCAGATTCGATTGGTCCATAAAGCACGAAATCAGCGCCTAATGCCACTGTTATTCCTGCGGCAACGGCCATGCTTGGGTCGTGAGCCTGCAATCCCATCTTCTTCTTGAGTCCTTTCCAAGTGCCTATTGCATTATGAGCTCCACAACCGACTGGATATCCCAACGCATCCTTCAGTTCCCATAGCGCCTTGCTCGCCATGCCTAGGCTCGGTATGTCGATCACCGTGGTATCGAATAGCAACTGATCAGCACCAGCGCTTGTCACTATTGGAATTAGGTTTTTGATCGCTTTGACTCTCCCGGCCGAAGTGAACTCTTTCATGTTGAATGCGAGAAGCAGAACATTTCTGGTCTTCGTTTCTCTTATCTTGTCGATCTCGGCTTGTTTGTAGTCTGGCAGTATGGAGTTGTAGATTATAGGGTTCTTCAGTCCAACCTCTTTCACGTAATCGAGGCCAGCTATCCTGATATCTGCGGATACACCGTCCATCAATACAGGGGCGTCCGTGACGCTAGACACAAATTCAAGATACTTCTTCATCGCTTCAGGAGAGGCTCCCACCACATCCAGCATGTGAGGGTTTCCGGTCTTGTCTGAGAACTCTTCCTGCGTCTTAATACAAGCCTCTGCTTTCTCTCTGTCAAATTCTCCTCTGTTCTGATCAGTCACAATCTTATGTTTGTTGTAGAATATCGTGCCCACCAAAACGGTCGGGCGTTCTCCGGGCATTCCACCTATCTTGACTTTTCCTATCTCAAACTTCTTCTGTTCAGCCTTGAACTTCCACATATGACATCATTCGGGTACCTGTCAACGAACGTCTATTAATCGTTTCTCTTGCGATATTCCCGCTTGGAATTGGAGTCATGTTTCTCTTGGACTCTGCACCCTATCTATTCTCACAATTGTAGCCTGATGCTAGGGAATGTCTCACTATCTTATGGATCCTAGAGTCTTCCGAAATACATTTCTAATTGAATACGACATGTGTGCCCATTTCCAAGGAGAAATTGTTTCTTGACGGATCAACTATCTGGGCATGCACTAGTTGAAAAAGCGTTCAGCTACATGACTACCTTAGCGAAGGAACTCAGGAAATCCCTTACAAGCCAGTTTGACAGCAAGTACAAAGGAGTTGCGTTCAACCGTGTCGAATCGGCCATCAAGCAGGAAATTGAGTCATGGTTTGCGAGAAGAGACAAGAACATAACGGTCAAACATGATAGAACCGTGACGGGAAGACCCGGCGAACTAATTGTTACGTATTCTGGAACCACCAAGGATGCGCATTTCAAATTCCACGTGAACGGTATTTTCACAACATCTGGATCAGAAGACGATGCATCCAGCTATCTGAAGAGTATGAACGTCAACGTCGACAAACGAGAGTTCACACGATAGCTTAGTTTCTTTCCTTAGACTACACGCTGACAGATACCTTCTTGATCTTCTGTGAAACGATCACATTGTCGAAGAGATCGCTAGATGACACAGATTCTCCTGATGCAACCTCCACTTCCCCCGCCAATGAACTCGTATGTAAAGGATGTAGTTATCAGTCCTCCTCTGGGGATGTGCTACATTGCCTCGTACATTTCACAGAATTCTGCCGCGGAGACACGTCTGGTTGACTGTTCGATTCTTAATCTAGATGATAAGGCCATAAGCGATGAGATCAGAAGATGCGATCCGAAGATACTCGGAGTCTCGACATCAACATACACCCTCAAGAACGCGTTAAACACAGCGAAAATCGCGAAGGGATTGAATCCGGGGATAACGACTGTTCTTGGTGGACCTCATTCTAGCATTTTGGATACTGAAACCCTGCGAAACGAGCAGGTAGACATAGTGGTTCGTCAAGAGGCCGAGAAGACAATGGTCGATTTGGTCAATCTCTTAGTCTATGGCAAAGGAGACATCTCGTCCATTGATGGTATTACCTATAGGAAGAATGGAACAATTCAACGAAATCCTGATCGACCATTAATAGACGATTTGGATATTCTGCCCTTTCCTGCTAGACATCTTCTTCCTTTGAAGCTGTACAAGGTGCCGGCGACAATAGTCACAAGCCGGGGATGCCCTTCGAAGTGCATTTTCTGCGCGGCGGAGGCGCTGTCAGGAGGGAGGTACAGGGTGAGAAGCCCAGCAAACGTCATTGAAGAGACCAAGCAGATGTACACCGAGATGAAACCACAGTTCCTTTTCATAGCTGATGACACGTTCACGATATTTCATGACAGGACCAGACGGATCTGTAAGGGCTACAAGGATCTGGGGGTCAGGTGGGTGTGTGAATCAAGAGCCAACACCATCAACCAAGGGATAGTCATGGAGATGGCAGATTCCGGCTGTTTCATGATTCAGTTCGGCGTGGAATCAGGGTCACAGAAGATCTTGGACTCGATCAAGAAGGGCATAAGCATTGATCAGGTGAGAAAGGCGGTGTCGTGGTGTATTGAATCCAAGGTTCAGCCCGTCTGCAGCTTCATGGTACCCCACCCCGAAGACACGATGGATACCCTGCAACAAACAGAGACTTTCATGAATGAATTGAAGAATCTGGGAGTACAGATTTTTGTTTCACTAACAACGCCCTTCCCTGGAACGTATCTCTATCATAATGCTGAGAAGCTTGGCGTGAAGTTTGTGAGTCAGGACACAAACGACTTCAATCTTGCCACACCCGTAATTCACACCAAACATCTCTCGATTGCACAGATAGAAGACGTATTCGAGCGATTGTCAAAGATATCAATGGAAAGTCTACCGCCCGAAATGGTGAAGGGGTTGGCGAAAACGACGCTCTAATCATGAGCCAGCCCATCGTTTCTTGGAATGGACAATAATTCGAATTTTGGCTCCCAAAAAACCAGCGTATCCTCGGGAGAACAAGAATCAGAAACTTCAAGAATGTCATTGCAGATGAAATTTCCGACCCGTAATGAATCCGCTTGTTCCTGAAAGGATATTCTTGACCCAAGGGGTGGGCGTTCACCAAGAAAAACTCGCTAGCTTCGAGATGGCTCTCAGAGATGCTGGAATCGCGTCATGCAATCTTGTCTACGTATCGAGTATTGTTCCCCCAAATTGCACACTGCTTTCCAAAGAGAAGGGATTGAAGATGCTGAGACCGGGGCAAATCATTTTCTGTGTCATGAGCCGGATCGATACAAACGAGGCCAATAGGCTCATTGCCGCGTCCATCGGGATGGCGGTGTCCGATGACAGAAGTGTGTATGGGTATCTTTCTGAGCATAAAGCATACGGTCAGACGCATGAGAAGGCTGGGGATTACGCCGAAGATCTTGCGGCTTCTATGCTTGCATCAACACTAGGGGCCAAATTCAATGTAGATGATGCTTGGGATACGAGGAAAGAGATTTGGAGAATATCTGGAAGGAATGTTCGCACGAGACATATCTGTCAGTCGGCGGAAGGAGACAAAGATGGACTCTGGACCACCGCCATCGCAGCCGCCGTCATGATCTAGAACGTCAGAGTAGCTGTACGACTTCCATTACCCTGAAGTGCAACGTGTCATCGTAACGATAGAAAGCGCCTTTGGCTTTGAATCTTGCTTTCTTCTTGATTAGGTTTTGTGGTCCCTCAAAGTCCTGTTCAGTCAATCGCGCTCTTTGTTTTCCGTTGATTAGTACAACAGCTTTTCCAGGAGAGATATCTTCCACTAGAACTTCGTACAAGCCGTCGTTGGCCGCAACGGAGGGCGCTCTTATCGGCATATTGGTGATCGTTACAATTCTGCCATTTTCCATTCTCGCGATCTCTCCCGCTTCCTCCAATCGTTCTATCGCCGCATTGATTACAGCTGATGTTATCCCTTCCTTCACAGCCTCCTGCAACAGCTGATTGACCTGCAGCCCTTCAACATCAGTCTTCAGTACCTTCTTCCATATGTACCTTGAAGTTTTGTCAACTTCTTTCAAGAATTCCTTTGCATGTTTTTCTGGTTCTGCAGTAGTTTGTTCTTCACTCGAAGTGATTCCTTCCTCCAATTCCCGTATGTCATCAGCGTTCATCCGCATAGGTTGTGGTTCTGGTCCAATTCTCGCCAGAGGAGCCAGTTCCACATTCAGTGATTCAATTATCCTTCTCATCTTCTCAATTCTTCGCCGACTCGCATGGAGGTACGCTATGTCGAACGTGTCATTAGCAACCAGTATCACTGCTTTTCCAGTCGCCTTTCTGCCAGTTCTGCCTTTCCGCTGTATGTATCTAATTTCGCTAGGGATCGGTTCGTAGAAAATTACCAAGTCAACGTTTGGAATATCCAATCCTTCTTCGGCTATGCATGTCGCAACAAGAACGTTTGTATTTCCCTCTCGATAGTTCTTTATTATCTCGACTTGTTCATCTTGTCGTAGACCCGGATCTCGATCTTTCGTCGCTTGACCGACGAACCTTTGCGCTTTGACACCGACTATCTCTCTTAGGCTATCTACAATGTGCGACGCTGTGTCCCTGTACTGCGTGAATATGAGCACTTTCGATTCTGGACATTGATGTATCTGTTCTTCCACGATTTCTTTCATGAGAGGTATCTTCGGATGTTCCAACTTCGAGTGTTCTTCAACGAGCCGCTTAAGCTCCTGATAGCGCATGTCATTGATGATGTTTCCATGGCTTCTTTTGGATTCGGTGGGCTGCTCTATCCTTTCCAAAAATGATTTGAGTGTTTGAATGCCTTGAGTCTCTAGAAGCTCAAGTGCATGATACAGTGTCAGACATGCTGATTGTAGGACTATTGAGTTGTATATGGGACCTCTCCATTCCTTGATCGTTCTTCCCAGTCGGTCCCTAAGTTGCTCACCCAAAGCCAGCAGGTCTTTTCTGCTGACGTGCTCTGTTCCAGTTCGGATCAGGCCAGTTCGACTCAGCTGATTGAGTCGGTCATTCAACATGGCTCGAATCGTTCGGCCAATCTCACGATACTCATTCGGAAGGTCAACCAGTCTCCGTTCAACCTCGACTTCAAAAATGTATGGGGTTACCCCAGGATCTTCCTCTGACCTGTATTCTATCTGTTCAATGAACAATGCTTTGCATATGTCGATGATCTTTTCTCTGTCTGCACCTGGGCTAGCAGTCATGCCGAGTATGATAGGCCATGAAGATTGCTCGACGTATTTCTGGGCTACATTAGTGTAAGCATAGTCTTTCCGCGCTCTGTGGCATTCGTCGAAAACAAGAAGACTAAAGTCTCGAAGTGTGAGGATCTGGTTTTCAATGTCGTTTCTAACTATTTGGGGGGTGGCAAATACCATCTTGGCCATCCCATTCCAGACTAGTTTCCTGTATACGGCGGGTGTTTTGCCCGTCAATGTGACCATGTCGGTGGCCGGGAGCTTGAGCAGACGTGCGTATGTTTCGTGATGCTGCAGGACCAATGGTCTTGTTGGAGCCATAACCAAAATTCGTTTGTGTTTGAAGTCATAGAGAGAACTAGCGCAAGCCAACGCGGCGATTACTGTCTTTCCCAAGGCTGTCGGCAAGACTACAAGCGTATTCCTTTCAAGAATCTTCTCAGCTATAGATTCTTGATACAGCCTAGCCTCAATTCTGTCTGATCGCACGAGAGGAATTCTATGATGACCTGATGAATTGCTTCCTGCCAATCGTCAAATCAACGCTCTGCGAACGCACACCATTTGAAAACCATTGGCTTGACATCTCCAATATTGTGAGGCAAACCAGTCTTTTCAGATTGGCTATGTCTATAACGCGTCCTCTGACCCCTCATTTTCATCCGGGGCTTGGCTCTCGACTTCTACTTCTGGGGTCTTCTTCAAAGGTAGACGTTCCGGAAGCAAAGAGTAGGCTCCATCTGCAGTACGATACACCGCTAGTCGACCGATGGTTTCCCAGCTGCCCCCGCTGGAGTGGCGTATTTGAATTGTCAAGACTTCGGCTTTGGGATCTTTCCTTCCCGGCCAAACTGCTAAGGTTAGAAAGTCTCCGCTGACTAGACGATTCGAGAAACGGGCTTTCGGTTGCGATTTGCTCATCATTTCATGTCGCCTTCTCTACAGACGCTATTATAGCGTTAATACATTTGAATATAAGAGAGCTATGGGAAGACACTCTCAGACTCCTGCTTTGCGGGCGGATCTCTGGAGTGCGATAATTCAAAAGACCTTGACGGTGAAGATGTGTCAATATGCCGAGGCTCAAGTACGATAAAGATACTCTACAAAGAATGCTAACCCAAGTCGAGAAGACTAAGAAAGAAGACACTACGAGAAGTCACGCGGTAGAGGCCAATCCTTCGAACATGTTGAAGAGAGTCTCCCAACACTGCTTGCGCTGCGGCAAAGTTACCGTCTTCTCGATAGATGATCTTGGATATGCTACCTGCTCGATATGTCGTTCAGTTGCTCCAGATCGACACAGTAGCTTGGCCTGAATTCCTGACTCACAGATTTGTCAACACGTCGGCGATGCGTTCAACAGCCCAGTCAACCTCTTCCCTCTTTATGACTAATGGAGGTGTGAGGCGCAAAACATTTTGGTGGCATTCTTTGCTGAGAACTCCTTTCTCCATTAGCTTCTCACAAACCGCGCGGGCTCCTCCAGCCTCAGGCAAGAGCTCGACACCTATCATGAGACCTCGACCGCGAACTTCCTTGATATAGTCACTCTTGATCTTTGATAACCTCTGAATGAAGTAGTCCCCAACGGCGGCTGCGTTCTCAACCATCCTCTCTTCAACAAGAACTTTCAGTGCCGTTCTAGCTACTGCACACGCAAGTGGATTTCCTCCAAATGTACTTCCATGATCACCAGGATGAAAAACGCCTAGGACTTCTTTGTTGGATAGGACCGCACTTATCGGATAGAATCCACCTGAAAGAGCCTTTCCGATGACGGTGACGTCAGCTTGGATGCCTTCATGTTCCTCAGCAAGAATTTTTCCGGTTCGTCCGAGACCGGTCTGAATCTCATCCAGTATCATTACAATATTCCTGCGAGAACAGATCTCTCTTGCCTCCTTCAGATATCCCAAAGGAGGTATGATTATTCCTGCTTCTGCTTGGATGGGCTCCGCCAAGAAGGCTACTGTGTTGGGGGAAATAGCGCTCTCCAACGCATCTGCATCACCGTAAGGGACTATCTTGAAACCTGGGGTGAAAGGCCCATAGCTCTCTC
>Ga0209253_10003416_pt1 | contig 13981 bp, 10 predicted proteins | sample FrelakmetBRP12BR_FD_187145 | JGI IMG/M metagenome (GOLD analysis project Ga0209253, IMG submission 187145) | Freshwater lake sediment microbial communities from the University of Notre Dame, USA, for methane emissions studies - BRP12 BR (SPAdes)... | ecosystem: Environmental > Aquatic >...
GCGGCCGCAAGAGCATCCTGCCAGGACTTTCCTACATCGACACGATCCGCCAGAACCACGTCCTGGGGCTCGCCCCCGCGGTTGGCCGCGGGTCCAACCCCCTGTCAGCCTCGCGTATCACCCGCGGTAATGCGCTCCACGAGGACATGATGGAAATCGCCGGCTTTGTCCAACCGGATTTTCTTGTCAACATCGTTCCTACCCTCGAAGGAGGCGTGGCCGGGGTCTTTGCCGGCAACTGGTCTTCCGCCTGGCACGAGGCGACGCACCTGGTGGACCGAATTTTCGGCGTGCCGATCGAAGCGACGGCGGACATCGTCGTCGCCTCTGCCGGGGGTTACCCAAGGGACATCAACCTTTATCAGACCGGCAAGGCGATGGACAACGCTGGCTACGCCATGCGGCCCGGCGGTGTGGCCATCATCCTTTCGGAGTGCTCCCAGGTGCGCGACCCGGAGACCTTTTTCAAGTGGTTTGGGTACCCGAGCAACCGGGACCTGGATGAGGCCCTGCGCGAAAGCTTTCACCTCGACGGCTGGGTCGCGCTCAAACAGCTGGAGTGCAACGCCAAGGGGCTGTTCATCCTGGTCACCCGTCCGGAAAATGCGGAAGCGCTGAAGCCCACGGGCCTTACGGTTTGCGCCGGCATCGAGGAGGCGCTGTCTCTGGCCTACGGTAAATGCGCCACGCGGTCGCCCCGGATCACCGTCATGCCCCAGGCCTCGCTAACGCTTCCGATTCTCACGGCGACCCATGTCTGACGACTCCAAAAAGGGAAGCACGATCAAGTCGCTGGTGAAGACCCTGCGCCTGCTCAAGCTGTTTTCCTCGCAGCGCAACCTGTGGACCGCGGAGGACATGGCTTCTGCGCTTGGATATCATAAAAGCTCCGTGCAGCGCATTTTAACCACGCTGGAGAAAGAAGGATTCCTGTCCAAAGTGACGCCTCGCCGAAGCGAATACCGGCTGGGACCGGATATCCTGTTCCTGGGCAACGTGGCTGAGATGAACCTGGACCTGCGCTCTGTCGCACGGCCGGTCATGGTGGAGCTGGTGCACCGCACCCGGGAGACCTGCTACCTGTGCGTGGCGGACCGGCACCAGTGCCTCTATGTCGAGAAAGTCGAATGCTCCCAGCCGGTGCGCATCATCAACGCCGTCGGCCAGCGCAACCCCATGCATTGCACCGGGGTCGGCAAGGCGCTCCTGAGCGGCATGGACGCGGAGGAAATCGACCAGGTGATCGCAGCGCGCGGGTTGAAGGTTTATACGCCGAACACCATCACCCGCCCCAAGCGTCTGATGCAGGAGCTCGAAGCAGTCCGTCGCGCCGGGGTGGCCTTCGACAACGAGGAGTTGGATTTGGGTATCAAGTGCGTGGCCGCGCCGATCAAAAAAACTTCCGGCAGGGTGGTGGCCTCGCTGAGCCTCTCCGGTCCTGCGCAGCGTTTCACGCCCGCTGCGGTGCAGCGCCTGGCGGAGGAAGTGCAGGCCGGTGCCGGGGAGATTTCACGGATTCTCGGCTTCGTCGGCTGAAGACCGCCCACGACACGAGTGCCGGACGCAGAGATGCCTCCGGACGGCATTCAGCGGATCGCCAACGCGCCCGATGTGCAATTCGCCGACAGGAAGACCTTGACAGTCAGGATCCAACTAAAATATTCTACTGGATCGATTTGATCGATCGAGGAAATGGCAGCCGCGCGCACTCAACGCGGCGTTGTGAGCAACTCATCAATCACTTAATACCGGGAGGAATGGAAATGAAAAAGAGGTACATGGTTGTTCTCGTCCTGCTGCTGGCGTTTGTCCTGGCCGGCCCGGCCGCAGCCCAGTACAAGGCCACGATGAAGCTGGCCTCCACCCAAAGCATGGACCACCCCTACATGGTCGGCGCCCAGAAGTTTGCCGACCTGATCAAGGAACGCACCAACGGCCGCATCGAGATCAAGCTCTACCCCAGCAACCAGCTCGGCAAGGGCGAGCGCGAGATGACCGAGGGCATCCAGCAGGGCGCCATCGACCTGCTCGTAACTTCCACCGGTCCGCTGGGCGGCTTCAGCCCGTCGATAAACATCCTGGACTTCCCCTTCCTGTTCCGGGACTTCAACCACGTGGACCTGGTCATGGACGGACCCATCGGCCGCAAACTGCTCGACGACTTTGAAAAAGCCAACATCAAGGCGCTCTCCTTCTGGGAAAACGGGTTCCGCCACCTGACCAACGCCAAGCGGTCGGTGGTGAAGGTTGAGGACGGCAAGGGGCTTAAAATCCGCACCATGGAAAACAAGGTGCACCTGGCGGCTTGGAAGGACGCGGGACTCAACCCCACGCCCATGGCCTGGGGCGAGGTATTCACGGCCTTGCAGCAGAACGTTATCGACGGCCAGGAAAACCCGATCGCCGTCTATTACAGCTCCAAGCTGTGGGACGCCGGCCAGAAAAACTTCTCGCTCACCGCCCACGTGTACTCCCCGTCCCCCTTCCTGATGAGCAAGAAGACCTTCGATGCCATGCCCAAGGAGGACCAGGAACTGTTCGTGAAGACCTCCTATGAGGCGGGCAAGTTCCAGCGCAAGATCAACCGCGACGCCGAAGAAGCCAAGCTTCAGGACATGGCCAAGGCCGGTGTCACGGTGGTGCGCAACGTGGATCGCGAAAGCTTCAAGAAAGCCATGGCGCCGGTTTATGAGCAATTCGCCAGTCAGTTCCCCAAGGCTGAAATCGAAGCCATCATGAATGCGAAGTAATTTATGGATCGACCGGGCGCCCTCGCGTGCAAAGCGCGGGCGCTCTTTCTTTATCTCGACCCGCGGGGGGTGCCGGAATGCTGGTGTTGCAGCGCTTCAACGAAATTCTCATGAAAGTGGGCAGCTGGGGGACGATCCTGTTCATGGCCGTGATCGCCATCGTCATCCCCTACGAGGTCATCGGCCGCTACGTGTTTGAGCGGATGAGCATCTGGTCGGGCGAGGTGTCCACGTACTCCCTCGCCTGGGCCTCGATGCTGGGCGGCGCGGTGGGGCTGAAGAAAGGCTACCAAGTCAACATGACCTCTGTGGTGGAGTCGGTCCCGCCGGTCGTGGCCAAGGCCCTCAAGCTGGTGGCGTATTTGTTCACCTTATTTTTCTTTGGGGCCATGTTCTACTTCGGCATGTTCCAGACCATCTACAACGCCAGACAGTTCTCGCCGGCCATGGAACTGGTGATGAGCGTGCCCTATGCCGCGCTGCCGACAGGCTTCTTCATCATGTTCTTCTTCACGCTGGAGGAATTCCTGGTGTTCCTCGGCCTGGGTGCGAAAGGAGAGGGCCAATGATCATTTTTTTGGGCGCATTCATCATTCTGCTGTGCGTTTCCGCCCCGATCACGGTGGCCCTGGGCGGCTGCGCCATGGTCTACGCCCTGATCGGCGGCACCGTCCCGATCACCACCCTGGTTCAAACCATCTTCGGCGGCCTGGCGACTTTTCCACTACTGGCGATCCCGCTTTTCATGCTGGCCGGAAATCTCATGAACGAGGGCGGCCTCACGCCCGACCTGGTGCGCTTCGCGCGCCTGCTCTTGGGACACATCCGGGGCGGGTTGGGGCTTGCCACGGTCCTTGCCTGCGCCATCTTCGCCGCGATCTCCGGGGCCGCCGTGGCCACGGCGGTCGCGATCGGCGTCGTCATGATCCCGGCCATGAAAAAGGCCGGCTACGACGAGGGCGTGGCGGCGGCCCTGACCTGCACGGCCGCCTGCCTGGGACCCATCATCCCTCCCAGCATCCCGTTCATCATTTACGGCGTCACGGCCAGCGTTTCCGTTGCCGGGCTTTTCCTGGGCGGAGTGCTCCCCGGCATCGTGCTGGCAGGCGCCCTGATGCTCTACATGTATTTCGTGGCCAGGAAGAACGATTACCCCCGCGACCCCCAGACCCCGGCTAAAGAGATCCTGATCGCCGCCTGGAAGGCGCTGCCGGCCCTGTTCATGCCTGTGTTGATCATGGGCGGCATCCTGAGCGGCATGTTCACGCCGACCGAGGCGGCCGGCGTCACGGTTTTGTATGCGGCCGTCATGGGGGCGTTTTACTACCACAAGCTGACATTTAAAAGCCTTCCCAAGGTGTTGCTGGCTTCCGGGCTGGAATCGGGCATGGTGATGCTGCTCATCGCCATGTCCGAGCCCTTTGCCTGGTTCGTCGCGGTGGACCAGATCCCGCAGCTTATCGTCGAATGGATTTCCCACGTGACCACATCGCCCTACATGATCCTCTTTCTCGTGAACATTTTCCTCATCATCTTGGGCATCCCCATGGAGACCGCCCCGGCCCTGGTCATCGTGACCCCGGTGCTGGCCCCTATTGCCGTCGCGGTCGGGATCGACCCGATCCACATGGGCATCGTCATCTGTCTGAACCTGGTCCTGGGGCTGATCACGCCGCCGGTGGGGGCGGTGCTCTTTGCGGTCTGCGGCATGGCCAACATGTCTATTGAACGGCTGAGCAAAGCCATCTGGCCACCGTTCCTGGTGTCTATAGTGGTACTAGCGATCGTGACCTATATACCCTGGCTGAGCACATTTTTGCCCAGGCTTCTGCTGGGTCGATGACGGCAGGAACTCCGATACTGAAATAAGTGAAAGCCCGCAGCGGCAGGTGACAAGTTCCGCTGTGGGCTTTTTTATGAAAGGAATCTTCAATGGCAAATGAGAAAACTCCCCGCGGCCCTTTGCGCTCCTCGGTGATGACCAAGGGGGTCGACCGCGCCACGCACCGATCCCTGCTCTATTCCATGGGCTGGCGCTCGGAGCACCTGGACAAGCCCCTGGTGGCGGTGGTCAACTCCTTCAACGAGCTGATGCCCGGCCACATCCACCTCAACGCCCTGTGCCAGGCCATCAAGCTCGGCATCGCCGAGGCCGGCGGCACCCCGCTCGAGTTTCCGACCATCGCCGTCTGCGACGGCCTGGCCACCGGCCACAAGGGCATGAAGATGCCCATGCCCAGCCGCGAGCTCATCGCCGACTCCATCGAAATCATGATCACCTCCCACGCCTTCGACGCCATGGTGCTGCTGACCAATTGCGACAAGGTCACCCCCGGCATGCTCATGGCCGCGGCGCGGCTGAACATCCCGGCCCTGTTGATTTCGGGCGGGCCCATGGACACGGGCTGCTTCCGCGGCAAGCGCGTCTGCTACAATGATCTCATGGAAGCGGAGGGGCTGGTCGAGCGCGGGAAGATGGATGCGAAAGAACTGGCCGCCTTCGAGGAAGTGGCGGTCTGGGGGCCGGGCGCCTGCGCCATGATGGGCACCGCCAACACCATGAACATCCTGACCGAGGCCCTGGGCATGACCGTGCCCGACGGCGCCCTCACCCCGGCCACCTCCGGCGCGCGCATGGCGCTCGCCCGCCGGACCGGCCGCCTGATCATGGACCTGCACGCCAAAAACATCCTGCCCCGCGACATCCTGACCCCGGCGGCGTTCCAGAATGCGCTGGCCGTGGACATGGCCGTGGGCGGATCCACCAACACCTGCCTGCACCTGCCGGCCATCGCCGCCGAGGCCGGGCTGACGCTCGACCTGGCGGAATTCTCCAAGGCGGCCGCCAAAACCCCTCACCTGGTGCTGCTCAAGCCCGCCGGCCGGCATTTCCCGCTGGATTTCTTCAATGCCGGCGGGGTGCCCGGTCTGATGAAGGAGCTGCTGGACAATGGGCTTTTCCATGGCGACTGCGTGACCGTCACCGGGAAAACGATGGCCGACAACCTCGCCGGCCGCCGCATCATGGATACGGACGTGATCCGTCCGGTGGAAACCCCCCTGAGCCCGACCGGCGGTCTCGCCGTGCTGTACGGCAGCCTCGCCCCCGAAGGCGCGGTGGTCAAAAAAGCCGCCGTGGCGCCGGAGATGCTTAGGCACAGCGGGCCGGCGCGGGTCTTCGAGCAGGAGGAGGAGGCGCTCGCGGCCATCTTCGGCGGCAAGATCCAGCCCGGCGATGTGGTGGTCATCCGCTACGAGGGCCCCAAGGGCGGGCCCGGCATGCGCGAGCAGTTGCTGCCGACCTCGGCCATCATCGGCATGGGCCTCGGCACGTCCGTGGCGCTGGTCACCGACGGCCGCTTCTCCGGCGCCACCCAGGGCGCCTGCGTCGGTCACGTCACGCCGGAAGCCTATCTGGGCGGGCCCATCGCTCTCGTCGCGGAGGGCGACCGCATCTCCATCGACATTCCCGACGGCCGCCTGGAGCTCGACGTCCCGGCCGTGGAGATCGAAAAACGGCGTCAAAACTGGCGCCTGCCGGAACGCGTCGGGCTCGACAAGGGAACGCTTTTGGACCGCTACCGCCGCCTGGTCGGGCCGGCCAGCCGGGGCTGCACGCTATCCGAGGCTTGAATAACGGCGCCTCAGGTCGTGATCCAGCGCTGCGCGGCGCTTGTGAATGCTAACCGCTCATCGAACAGGCAGTGCTTTCCATATCGCCCCGCGCCTTGGCTGACGGCTCGAAGCTTGTTTTTCAGTAACTACAAGGGTTCGGGGTTCAGGGAATCCGCGAGAGGAGGCGCCATCATTTCCGGCTTCCTCCCACACGAACGAATCGGGCCAGCGGCGATCAGGCCCCGGCAACTGCTTCCCTCCTGAACCCCGCACCCTGAAGCCTCGCTACCCGAGCAACGCCCGCCCTTCCTTAACATCCATCGCCGTTTGGCTTAGATAGACGGGTCGCTGAATCGTTCTCTGCGTCCACCGAGAGAGCCGGGGCCCATGGCCGCCGGCTGGGCCAATCCATGAAGAAAACCAAAATCACCGCTATCCGCAACATCGGCATTATCGCCCACATCGACGCCGGCAAAACCACGGTGACGGAGCGGACCCTGTTCTACACGGGCCGATCCCACAAGCTGGGTGAAGTGCACGACGGGGAAGCCATCATGGACTGGATGCCGGATGAACAGGAACGCGGCATCACCATCACCTCGGCGGTGACCACCTGCCTTTGGAAGGACATCGAGATCCACCTCATCGACACCCCGGGCCACGTCGACTTCACCATCGAGGTCGAGCGCTCCCTGCGGGTGCTGGACGGCGCCATCGGCGTCTTCAGCGCGGTGGAAGGCGTGGAACCCCAGTCCGAAACGGTCTGGCGCCAGGCCGACAAATACCACGTCCCCAAGATCGCCTTTTTGAACAAAATGGACCGGGTCGGCGCCGATTTTTTCGGCACCGTCGAGATGATGAAGAGCCGGCTGAACGCCAACCCGCTCATCCTGCAGCTGCCCGTGGGCACGGGAGACGACTTCCGCGGCGTGATCGATCTTCTGCGCATGCAGCAGATCCGGTGGGATGAATCCTCGTTGGGAACCGTCTTTTCAACCGACCCGATCCAGGACGACATGGCCGACAGCGCGGCGGAATACCGCGAACGGCTGGTCGCAGCGGCGGCCGAGCACGACGATGCCCTGATGGAGGCCTACGTGACGGGGACCGCGATCGACGAGTCCCTGTTGATCGCCGCCGTCCGCCGCGCCACCATCCAGCTCCAAAGAGTGCCGGTGCTGTGCGGGGCCGCCCTCCGGAACAAGGGCATCCAGCCGCTGCTCGACGCCGTGGCGCAGTTCCTGCCCAGCCCCGCCGATATCCCCCCGGCGCGCGGGGTGCATCCCGAGACCGGGGAGGTCATCGAGGTTCACCCCAGGGATTCCGACCCGCTGGCCGCGCTGATCTTCAAAGTCGCGATGATGGAGGGCCGCAAGCTCTGCTTCGTGCGGGTCTATGGCGGCCGTCTGAAGGCCGGGGCCGACCTCTACAACCCCACGCTGAAGCGCAAGGAGAAGGTGGCGCGCATCCTGCTCATGCATGCCAACAAACGTGACCGGATCGAGGAGTCCGGGGCGGGCAGCATCGTCGGCGTGATCGGGCTCAAGGACGCCTCGACCGGCGACACCCTGTGCACAGCCGAGCACCCGGTGCTGCTCGAAAATATCGAGGCCTACGAGCCGGTCATCTCCATCGCCGTCGAGCCCAAGACCCACAGCGACCAGGAGAAGATGGACGAGGTCCTGGCCAAATTCACGGCCGAAGACCCCACGCTGCGGGTTCGCAAGGACGAGGACACCGGCCAGACGATCCTCTCAGGCATGGGCGAACTGCACCTGGAGATCATCACCAGCCGCATGCAGCGCGAGTTCAACACCAACGTCAATGTCGGCCGGCCCCAGGTCATGTACCGGGAGGCCATCGCCGCCCATGCCCAGGCCAACGCCGCCTTCGACCGGGAAATCGCCGGTCAGCGCCACTTCGCCGAAGCCGTCATCGAGGTCGGCCCGCTGCCGCGCGGCAAGGGCTCGACCTACGCGTCCAGGGTCTCGGGCGAAACCCTGCCCGGCGCCTTCGCCGAAGCCGCCCGCAAAGGGGCCCTGGCCGCCCTCGAGAGCGGGCCGGTCTCCGGTTACCCGGTGGTGGACGTGGCGGTCGTTCTCGTGGGCGCGATCCCGCGGGAAACCAGCAGCGAACTCGCCTTCACCGTGGCCGCCTCCATGGCGTGCAAGGAGGCCCTGGCCCGCGGCACCCCCTTTCTGCTCGAGCCCATCATGACCGCCGAGGTCCTGGTGCCCGAAGCCTTTCTGGGCGAGGTGATCGGCGACCTCAACGCCCGCAGCGGGAAGATCGAGTCGATCGACCACAAGCAGGGCGTCCAGGTCGTCACCGTGACCGTGCCGCTGTCGCGCATGTTCGGCTACTCCACGGCCCTGCGATCCGCCTCCCAGGGCCGCGGGACCTTCTCGATGCACTTCACCCGCTTCGACCGCCCATGAAACGAAAACGGCTTCTTCCGAAGCCGTTTTCGTTTCATCCGTCGAGGGCCTTCTTTTCGGCCTTGATCTCGTCTTCGACCTGCTTCAGCAGCCGCTCGGCGCGCTCGCGCTTCTCGGGGTCGGCGGTGTTGCGGAGGGCCTGCTTGAACTGGGCGGCCGCTGTTTTGAGGTCCCGGCCCCTCAGGTGATAAATGCCCAGGTAGTAGTGGGCATCTGCGAGCGAGCCCTGCTGGCCGAGGTTCTGCCCAAGGAAAAAATACGCCTCCCGGTAGTCCGGCGCTTTCTGGATGACGGCCGTGTATAGTGCGATCGCCTCGGCGCGTTGGCCCAGCTCCTGTTGCGTGCGCCCGAGGTAAAACAAGGTGTCGGGGTCCGCCGGGATCATGCTGCGGGCGCTCTCCAGCGTGCTCAGCGCCTGGTCGAACCGGCCGGCCAGAAAATACACCGTCCCGAGATCGCGCAGCATGTAGGGGTTGAAGGCGTTGCGGGCGAGCACCTCCTTGAGCTGCGTGATCGCCTCCGCGCTGCGGTTGGCCCGGGCCAGCACCAGGCCGTAGCGATAGCGCGCCAGGGTGTTCCCGGGATCGCGCTGCAGGGTCTGCTCCAACTGATGCAGATCGGCCGTCACGTCGTTGTATTCGACGATCAAACGCGTCTGGATCCGTTCGAACTCGGCCGGGTCCGTTTTGAGGGTCGGCTTGGCCTCCGCCTTGTGATCCTCGATCCAGGAGGTCACATAGGCGATGCGGTCCTCGATCGCCGGGTGGGTCATCATGTAGGTGGGGACCTGGTCCTTGCTGAACCACTGCTTGCCGCGAATTTTCTTGAGAACCCGCAACAGGCCTTCGGTTCCGTATCCGGCGTCGGTCAGAAATTTCAAGCCGAGCTGGTCGGCCTGCGTTTCATTTTCACGGCTGAAGGAAAGCTGCGCGGTGACCCCCGTGGCGGCCGAGCCCATGGTCAGCGCGCCCGCCACCGCCCCGCCACCGCCGGCCGCGCCGAGCAGCACGCCGGCCGCCATCCCCGCGATCTGGGCCCAGCTCATTTTTTTGGCGAGCTCGATCTTCTGAGAAATATGCCGGCAATACACATGCGCGATTTCGTGGCCGAGGATGCCGGCCAGCTCATCCTCGCTGTCCATGGCTTCCAAGAGGCCGCTGTAGACGAAGATGTGACCGGCCGGGGTGGCAAACGCATTGTACTCGGCTTGGTTGATGACGTAGAAGCGGTAGCGGAAGGGCTGCTCCGGCATGACCGCCAGGATCCGCCTCCCCACCCGGTTGACATAGCCGGTGATGTAAGGGTCCTCCACCACCGGCAGCTTCTTGAAGATGATCCGCAGCATCTCGGCGGAAAGTTCCTCTTCTTCGCCATACGTGATCGCCCGGACCGGCGGAGGGAGGATCAGCGCGACCGTCATCGTCAGCAAGAGAGCCCACACGGTAATGGAATGGTGTTGGATACGCGGCATCGGTTCGTATTCCTTCAGGAAAAGCTCTCGACGCAAACAGCATCCGAGCCGGCAGGCGGCATTTTGACCACAGGGGCGCGAAGAACGGTCGGGTGAAATGGACTGCCGGGCGCTCGGGCGTGAGTCGATCGGAGCGGTTGTCCTTTATTGCGATACTATCTCATATTTTCAAATTCTTTTCAAAGAAACATTTTTGTGGTACACCCGGTGCCATGTCAAAGGTCATCTGCATCGCCAACCAGAAAGGCGGGGTCGGCAAGACCACCACCGCCATCAACCTGTCGGCCTCTCTGGCGGTTTTCGAAAAAAACACCCTCCTGGTCGACTGCGACCCCCAGGCCAACGCCACTTCCGGGATGGGCATCGACAAGGCGGCCCTGGAGAGCACCCTCTATGACGGGCTGCTCGGACGGGCCGCGGCCGAAACCCTCATCCGCGACAGCGACATCGCCTGCCTCAAGGTCTTGCCGTCCAACGTGGAGCTGATCGGCTTCGAGGTCGAGATGATGTCGGCGCCGGACCGGGAAAGGGTCTTGAAAAAGCTCATCGAGCCTCTGTTGGGCCGCTTCGACTACATCGTCATTGACTGCCCGCCGTCGTTGAGCCTGCTCACGCTCAACGCCCTCACGGCGGCCGACTCGCTGCTCATCCCCCTGCAGTGCGAGTACTACGCTCTCGAAGGCCTCGGCCAGCTGCTGGAGACCGTCAAACGGGTGAAGCGCGCCCTCAACCCGGGGCTCAGCATCGCCGGAATCCTGCTCACCATGTTCGACCGCAGGACCAACTTGTCCCATCAGGTGGTTGAGGAAGCGACCACTTTCTTCAAAGACCTCGTTTTCAAAACCACCGTGCCGCGAAACATTCGGCTCGCTGAAGCGCCGAGCTTCGGCAAGCCCATCCTGCTCTACGACGCCGCCTCCCCCGGTGCTCAGAGCTATGTCGAACTGGCCAAGGAACTCTTGAATCACTCCCGCGGAAGCTCCGAACTGATAAGGTAATTCATGGACAAACACACGCAAGCAGTGGATCCAACCCCTAAACGCAAAAAGCTCGCTTTGGGCAGAGGGCTGGGTGCGCTCATCCCCGATGTTGACCCCGGCCTTGACACCGCGGGCGATTATTTTCTGTGCGACATCGGATTGATCCGACCCAACCGCTTCCAACCCCGGCGCAATTTCTCCGAGGGGGACTTGGAAGAACTGGTGAGCTCGATCCGCGAGCAGGGAATTCTCCAGCCGCTCATCGTTCGCAGGAGCGAAACGGGGTTTGAGTTGATCGCCGGCGAACGCCGACTGCGGGCATCCCGCCGGGCCGGTCTCACTCAGGTGCCGGTCGTGGTGAAAGCCGTGAGCGACAACCAACTGCTCGAGATGTCGCTCGTCGAGAACATCCAGCGTGCGGACCTGAACCCCATTGAGGAAGCAGAGGCCTACCACCGCTTGATCACCCAGTTCAGCCTCACCCAGGACCAGGCCGCGGCGCGGGTGGGCAAAAGCCGTTCGGCCGTCGCCAATTTCCTGAGACTGCGGCAGCTGCCGGAGCCGATCAAGGAGAGCATCGTCGCAGGCGGCCTGAGCATGGGTCACGCCCGCGCCCTGCTCTCCTCCGAGATCCCCGCCCAGCAGCTGACCGCCTGGCGGGCGGTGATCGCCAAGGGGCTTTCGGTACGCGAGACCGAAGACCTGATGCGCCGCCTCAAGGCTGAAAAAAAAGCGCCGCGGGTGTCCCTGAAAGGCTCGGACGCCGCCTACCTGACCAGCCTGGCCGAAGACCTCGCCCGCCAGCTGGGCACCAAGGTCACCATCCGGACATCAGGCCGCCAGGGCCGCATCGAGATCGAGTTCTACACCCACGACGACCTGGACCGGCTGATCGAACGCCTGCGCCAGAGCAAGCCCTGAGTGTCTTCCCGGCGCCATGGGCCTGCACATCATCATCGACGGCTACAACCTGATCCGCCAGTCGACGGTCTTGAGCCGGCTCGACCGCCAGGACATCGCCCGCGGGCGGGAAGCCCTCATCGGCCAGCTGGCCGCCTATCGCCGGCTCAAGCCGCACCGCATCACCGTGGTCTTTGACGGGGCCCGGGCCCCCGAGCTGGCCCCGCCCCGGGACCGGGTGAAGGGGATCAGTATCGTGTTCTCCCGCGGGGGGGAGCTCGCCGACAGCGTCATCACCCGCATGGCCCGGCAGGAGCGGGAGCAGGCCCTGGTGGTGAGTTCGGATCAGGCCGTGGCGCGCACCGCCGCGGCCTGCGGCGCCGCCGCGATCGACTCCCTGGAGTTTGAGTCCCGGATGGCCATGGCTGCGGCGATGGAGGGGCTCGACGGTTCGGCGGAGGAACCGCTCGATCGTCGGGTGTCGACCCGCAAGAAAGGGCAAGGGCGACGGCTGCCGAAGCGGGAGAGACGGACGCTGCAGCGTGCATCGAAGCTGTAGTAGGGTGTTTGGGTAGTTGGGTGCTTTGTGTTTGGTGTTTGGAAGGAAAGACAGCAGGTGCAGCCTTGCCTCTATGGGAGAAAGCCGCCGCAGGCGGTGCCTTCAATTTTAGGCACTTTAGGCATTTTAGCTCACTTTAGGCACTATCTTTTCCCGTGAAAATCGTGGTCGCCAAGATGTCTGGGTTCTGCATGGGCGTGCGCCGAGCCGTCGAGATGGTGCTGGACGCCCCGGAACGTCACCCCGGCCCGATCTGCACCTACGGCCCCCTGATCCACAACCCCCAGGTGCTGGAGCTCCTCGAATCCAAGGACATCTCGACGCTGAAAACCATCCCGGACTGCGGAAAGGGCACCGTTCTGATACGGGCCCACGGTGTACCCCCTGAAACCAAGAAACGTCTGAAAGCCTCCGGCTACAAGGTCATCGACGCCACCTGCCCGCGGGTCATCCGCGTGCAGTCCATCATCCGCAAGCACGCCCGGCTGAACCACGCCGTGATCATCGTCGGCGACAAGGACCACCCGGAGGTCGTCGGCCTGCTGGGCTATGCCGGCGCCCACGGCCACGTGGTGGCCGGCGTGGAGGAACTGGCACGGCTGCCGGCTTTCGACCAGGCCATCATCGTCGCCCAGACCACCCAGAACACCCGGCTCTTCAATGCCGTCAAGCAATGGGCGGCCCAGCGCCACCCGCACTACAAGGTTTTCGAAACCATCTGCGATTCCACCGAGAGGCGGCAGGCGGAAGTGCAGCGGCTGGCGGAGTCCGTGGATGCCGTGGTCGTGGTCGGCGGCCGCGAGAGCGGCAACACCCAGCGCCTGTTTGAAATCGCCTGCCAGGCCGGAAAGCCCGCCTTCCACGTCGAAAACGAGTCCGACCTCGCCGGCATCGATGTGCAAACGCTCAGCGCGGTGCGCACCATCGGCATCACGGCGGGCGCCTCCACGCCGAACTGGGTGATCCGCAAGGTGGTCATGACCCTGGAAACCATGGTCTTCCGGCGCAAATCGGGTTGGCGCAAAACCCTGTACGCCTTGATGCGCGCATCGCTTCTCACCAACCTGTATGTTTCACTGGGCGCGGCCGGGCTGTGTTACGCCGTCAGCCGCCTCCAGGGGATTGCCGATGTCGCTCCGTTTGTCCTCATTGCGTTTCTCTACGTGCAGTCCATGCACATCCTGAATCATCTCACCGGCAGCAAAGCCGACCGCTACAACGAACCCGACCGTGCCCGCTTCTACCAGGACCGCAGCGTCTCGCTGACC
>Ga0209253_10003417_pt1 | contig 13976 bp, 10 predicted proteins | sample FrelakmetBRP12BR_FD_187145 | JGI IMG/M metagenome (GOLD analysis project Ga0209253, IMG submission 187145) | Freshwater lake sediment microbial communities from the University of Notre Dame, USA, for methane emissions studies - BRP12 BR (SPAdes)... | ecosystem: Environmental > Aquatic >...
CCGCTGCATAGGCAAATCCCCAAACAGGGGCCAAACCGCTCCATAGCAGTCCGACGGCCAGGCTTGAGACGAAATCACCAAGGCCGTTTATCACCCCAAGCGCGCCGAAGGCGGTGCCCGCTTGTGCTCCGGCAACGTAGTCGCGGACGGCCGCGCCCTCGATGGTCTCCTCCCAGGCGATGAAGACGCCGGCGAGGCCGAAGCAAACAAGGAACCACGAGATGGACGGCTGGGCGAAGGCAAAACCGAGAAAGGTGACCACCGCCACGCCGTAGCCGACCGCAAGGCACCGTGTTCTCGAGTACCTGTCGCTCAGAGCGCCGATGGGATAAGCGGCAACCGTGGAGACAATGTTTCTAAAGAGATAGAACAGCGTCGCCAGCCGGGAGGCCTCGATGAATCCGAGGCTCGGCTCCAGGACGGAGATCGCGCGGAGAATCATGAGAGTAGGTGCGAAGTCGGCCATGCCGAAGATTCCGACAGCGAGGAGGAAGGAACGGTAGGTGGCAGGCATGGCCCGAAGGGTGCTCCAGAGGCGCAGACCCCGGTTTTCCGGCCGTCTTCTCTCTCGCACGAGAAACAGGATGGAGGCTACGGAGAGCAGTCCGGGGACCAGGGTGAGAAGGAAGATGATCCGGAATTCTCCTCCCGAGGCTCCCGCGAGAAAAGGAATCCAGTTCCCGACGGATCTCACAATGCCCGGATCAGCGTCTGCCCATGTAAGCACACCATACGCCGCCAAGGGTCCGACCACCGCGCCCACTGTGTCACCGGCCCTGTGGAACCCGAAGGCCTTGCCGCGGTGCTCGGGAGCGACGGAATCGGCGAGCATGGCATCCCGGAGGGGACCGCGGATCCCGCGACCGAGCCAGCCCAGCACCCGCCCCAACAGGATCAGCGGCCAGGCGAAAGCCAGGGCAAAGAGCGCCGTTGCGATAGCGGTGAAGAGGTACCCGAGGATGGTCCAGGGCTTTCGGTGTCCCACCTTGTCACTGTAATATCCGGCTCCGAGTTTCACGAAACTGGAGAGCGCGTCCGCCACCCCTTCGATGAGGCCCAAGGCGGATGCCGATGCACCGATCACCTGCATAAACTGAGGGAGAACAGCCGTCGCCATCTCGTGACAGATATCTCCGAGGAGACTCGTAAGACCGAAGGCGAAGACATTGCGATTCAACCAGCGGCTGGCCTGAGCTTCCATACAGAGTGATTCTCACAATTATGTCGACGATCTCGAACCGCGGCCGGGACGGTTATCTCCTCCGTAAACGGTCCACATGCTGTCGCCGTGAGATGCCCAAGGTGGTTAACGATACTATGACAAAAAGTCGAGGCGGACACGGGCGGGCTATTCCCGTGTCCGCCTCTTTGGGAGGTTTCCAGCGCGCTTATGGCGCAGATAGTGTCGGTTTTTTCCGCCGCTTGTCTCCTGTGCTGACAAACACCTGATCTGAAAGTGCACTGCCGCCGAGGCCCAGGTCGGAAGCGCACCGACCTCGACGTCACTGGAGCGCCACGATGCGCTCCTTCAGGCTCTGGAGGCCTGCTTCGGCCTGGAGAATCTCCGCCAGCTTCTGGTCGAGGTCGCCCAAGCGTATCGTAGTAGCCTGAGCGCTCGTCTGCTTCTGCGCCTTGGCCCGCTCGAGAGCCTGACGGATGCTCTGCGTGGTGTCATCCACCTTGGCGAGCCAGGTCCGGCGAAACTCCTTGACGATCTCTTCCAGGCGACGCTCGAGATCGTAGCGCACCCGGCCGCAATGCTGATCCACCAACTCCCGCACGTTTTCAAGGAGCTTCCTCAGGAGCAATCCCTTGGTCAGCGCCCTCGGCAAGAGCGAGGTCACCCCCATCTGCAGGAGCTCCAGTCCCACCGGGTCCTCCTTAAATTTGAACCAGAACTCGCTCCGCTCCGTGAAAACCTCCTCGGCCTTGACACCCCGGAGGGAGAAATCGAAGATACGGGCGGTCAACTCGGTCAATCGCTCCAGAATCCCGTTGATCCGCCCGGCAAACTCCTCATGGATAGCACTCAGTTTCTGGGTGAGCTTGTCGACCTCCTGCCGACGCCACAGGGTGAAGACATTTCGCAGGGCGCTGAAAAAAAACTGCTCCATCTCGCCGCGAAGATCGATAGCGCTATGGGTCTTCTTGTGGAACGTAGCCTCCACATCGCGCCTTAGGGTGGCGGTGGTCGTCTTCTTGAAGGCCTGGAGATCGGTATCCAGCTCCTTCACCATGTCTTTCATGCGGCCATCGAGAAGGAGGAGAGAGAATTCCCGTTCCTTCTGGAGCCCCTGCAGCTCCCCATCGAAACGGGCGGTCTTCTCTTCCAGTTCTCTGAGAGACATGGTGCTTGCCTGGCGTTCCACCTTCAGGGTGAGGGTCGAGTCGGTGATCGCCTTCAACGCGCCGTTGAGGATGGAAATCAGGAGGACCCGCCCCTTTTCTTTGTAGAGGAATTCGGACAGGTGCTTCTCGAACTCCGGAAGGCGGCTCGACTCCAGGAGGTCGGAGCTCCCGTTCTGCTTCCCCTCGAGAGCCATCTTGGCCGACATGGGGAAGATCATGAGCCGGTCGGTGGCGAGGTCGTCCCGCAGGACCTGGGAGGTGAACTCCAGGACCTCCTGGTGCTCGGCCTCGGCCACGTAGTCGATCTTGTTCAAAACAAAGAAGAGCTTATGCACATACTCCCGAATGTCTTTCAGGAACTCATGTTCCGCCGCCGAAAGAGGTGGGTCCACGGTCACGACAAACACCCCGGCATCCACCCGGGGGAGGAAGTTCAAGGCCACGTCGGTATTGTGCTCGTAAACCGATCCCACTCCCGGCGTATCAATGATCCGGACCCCGTCCCGAAGGTACGGGGAGGGATAGCTGATCTTTACCTCATGCACCCCTTTCTTGTTCCGGGGGTTCCCCTTCTCGGTGATATAGTCGACAAGCTCCTCCGGAGATATCTCGCGGCGCTCGCCGTTCGTGAAGAAAACCTCGATGCCGAGCTGCTCCCCGTAGCTCAAGATGGTCACAACCGAGGTGAGGGGCACAATGGCGGTGGGGAGAACCGGTTTACCCAGAAGAGCGTTGATGAGCGTGCTCTTGCCCCGCTTGAACGCCCCGAGCACCACGAGGTTGAAACGGTTCTGGCGCAGCTTGTCGATGAGCCGATCGATCTTCGGGCCTTGCAGCGCAGGCAGGCTCGCCAGGCCCACGAGCTCCTGGTCCAACTCCTTCTGGAGCTCCCGATACCCTTCCATTCCCTCACCTCGTTTCTGCCAAAAAAAAACTTCTGTCCGTGGACAGAAGTCATCGTCCCTGCTCGCCGAGGGCAGGGCGGTTGAGGGCGGACTTCATCGCCTCCTAACGGTTCCTATTATCGGGTTGCCTTCGCGGTTTTGTCAACGGCAAAATATTCTCTCACAGACCTGCGCCCGGCTCGGCGCGAGAGCCCTCACTCCCTACCAGGTAGACCCCGGACCGCGCCCGGGACAAAAGTATAATTTCATACCTGCGCTCGTTCAAGCCCCTTATTTCGTATGGGGGGTCCCTCCTTGCCGCCCTACCACAACCGCCACACGACCCGGTCTTGCCGTTTCTCTCCCCTAGCCTTCTCCATGTGGCGAAGGGCGGAGAATTCCCGCTCCAACTCCTTGGCCGTGAGTTTGCCCCCAAGCCGTTGCAGCAAGGCGGTCGGTTCGATGCCCCCGGTCTCCTCAAGAATTCGAAGGATCTCGGACTGGACCTGCGTCAGGGTGCCGGTGTCTCCCTGGTGTGTCCGGAGCGACTTGGCGCTATGGACCGCCCAGGGGTCGCACGTCCGCACCGGCGACAGGGTGTCCATATAGCAGTCTTCACAAAGGGTTTGGCCCGAGTGCTGCCTTTCTTCTCCCGGCTCGATAACCCCATGGCAGCGATCGCATTCCACGGTCACCCTCCTCCTTGGCCCGCATGATGCACGAACCGCCTGCTGCGACCGCGGATATCGCCGTCCTTCCGGGGGCGTCCTCGGGTTTGGAACCTTGCGACGTACCGACAAATCCGCCTCAGGTCCAAGCCCCTGTGGTTGCCCGGTGGCGCGACCATCTCCAAGATCTCGCTACCGCGTCTCGTCCAGAATGCGGGTTAAGGCTCAAGAAAAACCTCTTCGGACTCTCCGACCTTGATCGAAAGTTTTTCACTCAAGGAGACGAAGTGCTCCACCCACCTGCCCGTCTCTTCCACTCCCTCCTGCGCCTCTTTTTCCATCCTGGGCAACAGGGTCTTGAGGATCCCGTAGCAGATGTCCTGCACCTTCCGCAGCTCCACCGGGAAGGGCAGTGACGTCGCGATGTCGACGGCCCTCTCGAGCCCCTCGAGGAGAGAGATTTGGGCGGGGTCGTCGAGAAACCGTTCGGCCGCGGCCTCGATTCGCCGCCTGATGGCTATCTCGAGAGAGGTCACTTCCAGCGGGACGCCGACCGATTCCACCTCTTCCAGGAGCTTTTCGATGCCGTCCACGTCGAGGTGCTCATCCTCGAGGCTCCGCCGGAGGCGGAGGTTCAGGATGAACTCGGCCGCGGTGGCAAGGGCCTTCGGCGGGCGTTGTTCGAGATCTTTCAGGAACCGGAGAAAGGAGGCATTGGTTTCGTAGATCTGCCGGTAGATCTCCTCCACCGCCTCAAGGCTCTCCTCTTGGATCCGGTCTAAGATCTTGCGCTGCTCGTCACGGAAGAGGCTCCGGAGGGAGTAAGTCGATCCGCCGAAATACCCCTCGATGATCGCTCTCGTTGCGGCAAGGTCCGCGCTCCTGAAGGCCTGGACCACCTCGTCTGCGAAGCGTCGGTAGGAGCTCTCGTCGCTCGCCCTGCCGACACCGGCCCTGAGGTCGTGATGGCCCAGGTACAAGACGCAGCAATCCAGCATGGCGGACTCTCGGGTCATCTTCGAGGTCACGGTGATCCGACCCACGAAAAGCCTTGCCCTCTCCAGCTCTGCAGTCAGGTGATCTTCCCGGTCGATGGCGTAGCTGTAGATGGCCGCTTTGCGGCCGTAGTCTTGGAAGAGGGAGCTCACCGCATAGTGGGCTGCAACCTTCTCCAAGTCGAGCGCCGCCGGTTCAACGAACCGCTCGAAAATCAGACGGCCGTCGCCGTGATCCGGCAGATTGCTCTTCGCCTCCTCCAGAAGTTCGAGAAATCGATACGTGACCGCATCTCCGAAGAGCTCCTGACCAAGCTGCAGGGCCCGACCGGCATACTGGATCACCTGTACCGTCTCGAGGCCGGAAAGTTCGTCGAAGAACCAGCCGCAGCTGGTGTACATGAGCATGGCGTTGCGCTGGAGCTCGAGGAGCTTGAGCACCGCGATCTTCTCCGCCTCGCTCAGGGAGCGGCGGGCCTGTTGGCCGAGAAAGGCATCGAGAGCCTCCCCTGACCGGTCGAACACCACCTGGAAGTACGCGTTTCGCGCTTCCCACGGATCCTTGAGGTACAACCTCGCCCTGTGCCGGTATGCCGCAGCGAAGATGTCCCGGAGCCAGTCAAGGGCCTGACGCAGCGGAGTCCGCCAGCTCTGGCGCCACTGCGGGTAGCCCCCGGAGTTGCAGCCGCAGTCGCTTCGCCAGCGCTCCACTCCGTGAATGCAGCTCCAGGAGCTGTTTTCGAAGATCTGCACCTCATGGGTGGGCGGATGTCGCTCTAGATACTCGCCGTAGTTGATAAGGCGAGCCAGCTCACGGGATTCGATCTGATCGAGGGCATAGGCGAGAGCCATCTCGCCACGACGGACATGGTGACCGTAACTCTCGCCGTCGGTGGCGATATTGACCAGTTGCGGCCAGCTCCTCTTCTCGGAAAACCCGCCGAGGAGGCGTTCGACGAAAACCTCGCCGTTGCTGAGGACGCCCTCGAAAGCCACAGCGCGGGATATGGGGCCATCATAGAAGAACAGGGAGATGCTCCGACCTGAGGGGAGTCTGAGTGTATAGGCCATGGACGGGTCGATTTTCTCTCCGCTCACCTCACTCCAATCAGAGCTGCCGATCGCCCTGACCCTGCTCGCCTGGCGTGGAGCAAGGATGGTGAACCGGATGCCGAGGTCGGCGAGAATATCCAGGCTCTGCAGATCCACGGCCGTCTCCGGCAGCCACATGCCCTCGGGCTCGCGGCCGAACCTCGCCTCGAAGTCGCGGATCCCCCAGAGGATCTGGGTGTACTTGTCCCGCCGGTTGGCCAGCGGCAGAATCATGTGGTTGTACGCCTGAGCGAGCGCCGAGCCGTGCCCGGAGAACCTCTCCTGACTCTCCCGGTCGGCCTCCAGAACGCGTGCATAGACCTCGGGCGCCTTCTCCGCGAGCCAGGCGAGCAGAGTGGGTCCGAAATCAAAACTGATCTTCCCGTAGTTGTCGACGATGTCGACGATCCGCTCCTCGGGGTCCAGAATACGGGAGGTGGCGTTCGGGGCGTAACACTCGGCCGTGATCCGCTCATTCCAGTCATGGTAAGGGTAAGCCGAATCCTGGACCTCGATCGCTCCCAGCCATGGATTTTCCCGCGGCGGCTGGTAGAAGTGGCCGTGAATGCAGATGTAGCGCTCCATCAGTCCACCCTCTCCTTTTCGCGCCCGAATCTACTCTCCTCAAGGTACTCAGGGCCGGCAGCTCCTCTCGCGGCTCTATGGGCCCGCGGGAGAGCTCCGGGAGGCCACGGTGCTGCCGCCCCCGCCGGGAAGGCCATGGTTCAGCTTGGCGCTCAAGAATGAAGCCTCAGCCCAAGGAACCGAGTCGCCATATCTCGTTCCTTCACGCCTCAAGATAGAGGGTAACTGACTCAGGATCAAGCAAGAATGAAGGCGGGTGATCCACTACTCCCCGATCGGGAAGGCGGAGACTTACTCGGGAGTTAGCACTGAAGAGGAATCATCAGTGGCGTTGCTTTTCGCGAGCATGGACGAGGTCCCGGTTGATGGCGATATTGGCTGCCTGGGCACGGGGCTTCGCCCACCCAGGCCCCGGGATCGCTCTCGTCATGGGCCAGGTTTCTTGCTGTCGAGACCTGATCTACTCGTCAGCCTTACCGGACGAGGTTGGAGGTAAGGCAGGACTCTTAGTCTGAGGACTCTGCTGAAAAGTATCACCAATCCGGCTCCGAAAATCAGGCCCATATCCGACCAGCTTCCAAGAAGAACGGAATCGATCACATCCAGCCAGCCGCAGTGCTCTCTACTCCAATGGACCTCGAACGGCCAGAGGAACGAGACCGGTGCGCTGGTGAACAGCGCATCAGCCAGGACGTGGGACAGTATGATCGACGCGCACCAGATGACACTCACGCTCGCGGTTCTTGACCACCACAGAAAGGCGCGGCATGCCAGCCAACCCATGGCTAGGGCAAAAAGCAAGCTATGGGTCGGACCCCGATGAAACACAGAACCGTCTCCCTGGAGGAGGAGACCGATCACCACATCGATGTCGGGTAGGTTCGCGAGAAGACCGATGAGAGCAAGTTTTTTCCAAAGGCTGTGAATAGGCTGATTCTCGCCGAGAAGCTCGTGGGTGGTCAGGCCGATGGCTGCGTGGGCCAATGGTAAAGGCATATGGATAACCTATCCTCACCACGGGCGCGCCGGATGCGCCCGTGTGCTCAGATGAGCGAACACTATGCCGTCGTCATCAAGTTGGGTTCCCTGATGGGGCGATGCCGGACTCTCCTGGCACCCTGGGGTTGCCTTCTCTGGAACCTCTGTCTTCCGAGGCGGAGGCGGCCGGAGTCTGTCCACAGGTCCATATCGCCGCCTTACCGGTCCCTGTCGCCCCGGGTGTACTTCTACGATCCAGGAGCGGTCTAACAAGAACTGTGCCACTCGGATGGTTTGACACTTCTCAAATGACTTCAGATTATTACCAGAGATGAAGCCGGGAGTTTGCCTGGAGGACTTGGTAAGTTTGTTCAAGTTTAGGGAAAAACTTTTCCCACCGGAGGCCCGGGACGTCAGGGCAGCCCCCCACCGTTCACCTCCCTCCGGCGCGTTGCCCACGGTACGCCCAATTCTTAACCCGCATTACGCACGAGACGCCGTAGCGAGATCGTGGAGATGGTCGTGCCACCGGGCAACCGCAAAGGCTCGGACCTGAGGCGTACTTTCTCAGTACGTCGCAAGGTTCGAGGCCCGAGGACGCCCGGAAGGACGGCCATATCCGCGGTCGCAGCAGGTTGGTTCGTGCACAAAGCGGGCTAGAGCGACAGAACCACTCTCAGACCGGCCTCGACCTGAGCAAGGACGTTTGCGGGCAGCCGTCCCACTCGCTCAGAAAGAAAGCGCCGGTCCAGGGTCAGGATTTGGGCGACGTTCACCACTGACTCGCGAGGCAGCTTGCTCTCCCGGCGCGACAAACGCACATTCCCGGGAGCTCCGGCAAGCTCGAGATTGGACGTGATGGCTGCGACGACCACGGTCCCGATCCGGCTCCGGTTGAAGGCGTCGGATTGGATCACCACGACCGGCCGGCGAAAGCCCGGCTCAGACCCCCGTGGTTCCGCCAAGTCGACCCACCAGATCTCGCCGCGCCGTATCACCACTCCTCCCGTGGGAGACTTGCACGCTGCATCCGCTCCAACACCGGATCGACCACGCCGAGTTCCTCCGACTGATAGATCTCGTTCAACGCGTCCGTCACGAGAGTGTCGCTCTGGCGCTCGAGGAAAGCGGCCACCGCACGCTGGTAGAGCTCGCTGCGCGAGAGCCCCAGGCGCTTCGCCGCGCGCTCGGCGGCCCGGAAAAGGTCATCAGGAATGGATATTGCGGTCTTCATGGCGAGAGTATAACCAAGGTTATACCGCCCGTCAAGCTCACCGTGCGGCAGTTGATCCGGCGATCACCTCCTTCTCCCGCAGTCCGAGCACAGCAGCCTGACCTCCCCATCCTCTGCCCCGAGGTATACTCGCCGGAGGGAAACGTGACAGGACTCGCAAACCAGTGGGTCCAGGTGACGGGTGATGGGATTCCATGTGACGGGCAGTGTGCGGCGGAGTTTCCGATACATGATCTCAACCATAACCAGAGCCGCCGGAACCAGAAATCGAAGGGCAGCGCAGCCGGTAATGTTCACCTGAATCTGGTATTTCTGCCTGAGGTCCTCTATCTTCCGTGCCATCTCCTGGGGCAGGTCCTCGATTTTCCCCTCCCTTTCCCGGCGCTGGCCTTCCGTGAGAAGAGGATGCCCCAGGCTCTCCTCCATCTCCTTTCTCAAGGCCTCGTAGTATTCCCGGGTGTTGTCGACATCCCGTCGGAGCCTACGTCGCATGCTTTCCAGAAACGCTGAGAGCTCGAGCTCGACCACCTGCCGGGCCGCCTGCAAGGCCGAGGAGACTGCCACAGCCGGATGCACGGGAAAATGGGGAGGGACCTTACCCGGAAGGAAAAACTCCGGCTGGAACTCAGACCAGAGCTCCTCCAGGGATTGAATGCAGGCTCCCGTGCCTTCGTGCACTCCCACCTGAACGAGGCCTTCCTTGCGCTCATCACTCAGGGCCACGTAGCGACAGACGAGCACCATGTAGGTCGTGCGGGCATCCGCCCGGCCGGCTACCCGAACCTTCGCCTCCGGGAACGAGACGTCCTGCTCCAGGAGTTGTTCGAAGCCGGCCTTTTTCAGATAGGGGACCTCCAGCCTCCCGTAGACAACTGGAATCTCGCCGGTGGCCAGGCTGATCAGCCGATCCAGGAGGGGACTTCCATAGACGATCGGCGGCCCTTCGCCGCCGAGCTGAATCTCCTCTGGAAGCTCCAGCAACCGGGCCAGCCGGGCCGGCACCAGACCGAGGAATCGGTCGTCCTGCACCTCCACGAGCGCGCCATGCCGTTCGAGGACCTGGCCGGCAAAGGAGAGCAGTTCCGGGTCTGAGGCCGCTCTCATACCGCGAAGTCCTCCTGAAAGAGTTTCTCATCCAGTTCCTTACTTTTTTCATAGGCTGTCCTGGCCCGTTTGAGCCGTGTGGCCAGGGCGTCAAAGGCCCTGCGCCGCTCCGTCTCGTCGGAGTGCCGGATCCAGATCTCATACACCAGGTCGCTGAACTCCTGTTCACCTGGGAGCCGACCCAGAATCATGTCTATTTCTCCCACCACCAGTTCGAACATGTTGATCTTGCGGTCCAGCACCTCCAGGATATGATCTTCCAGGCTCCCGCCCAGGCAGAAGTTGAACACCTGGACTTCCTTCTCCTGGCCGATTCGGTGAATCCGGCCGATACGCTGCTCAATCTGCATGGGATTCCAGGGGAGGTCGTAGTTGATCATCATGTGGCAGAACTGCATGTTGTGTCCTTCCCCACCAATCCCCGTGGCGAGAAGAACCGGACAGCCGTCACGGAATGTATCCATGGCCGCCTGCTTCTGGGCCGCCGGGAGGCTGCCCTGGAAGATGGCATGCGGGAGAGCCTGCGCGCAGAGCACCTCATGAAGATATTCGAGAGTGGCCAGGTAATTGACAAAGATGATCTTCTGCTCTTTGGATGCACGCAACAGTTCAACCACCCGCTGGACCTTGGCTCCCTCCCCGTCGTTTCGGCCCATCTCGGCAAGCTCCCTCGCCTGCCCGCCGATTTCCCCCGCAGCCTCCGCCTCCATCCTCACCAGCATCCGAACCGCTGCCGGAACCGAAGACCCGGCCGCCTCCAACAGTCTCCGGAGGGAGAGTTTGGATAACCCATCCGAGGCCCGGCGGGCCTGGCTGGACACAAACTCGGTGATCCCCCGGTAAAAGGCAGCCTCGCTCGGGGTGGGGCTCACGCGGGTGGTGAAGGCGAAACGCGGCGGTAGGCGCACTTTCGCCAGAGAACGGGTGCTCCGAACCATGACCTCTTTGAGAAGCTGTCTCAGGGTCTCCCGGTTCTGGGGGTCGGTTGGGTTGCCACGGCTGACAAACTCACCCATGAAGGCCTTCCTCGTCTTCAGATGGCCCGGCCGCAGGAGGGTAACGAGATTGTAGAGCTCTTCCAGGTTGTTTTGCACCGGTGTCGCTGTGAGCATGAGGAAAAAGGTCTTCTGAATGGAATTGACCAGTTTCCAGTTGCTGGTCGTCCTGCTTTTCAGGTGGTGGGCCTCATCCACGATGAGCAGATCATAGACCCGGGAGGTGACCGCCTCGAAGTGGCGCTTGCCCCTCGCCGTCTGGATAGAGGCCAGGATGAACGGTTGGCTCCAGAAGCGCTCAGGATCCTGCCGGAACAGGGGACTGTTGGTGGAGAGGAAGTCGAGGCCGAACTTCTCCCGCAGCTCCTCCTCCCACTGGTTGATCAGCGAGCTGGGGGTGAGAATCAGTGCCGTTCGGACGAGGCCGCGGAGCAGATACTCCTTCAGGATGATCCCGGCCTCTATGGTCTTCCCGAGCCCCACCTCATCAGCCAGGATGGCCCGGCCCCTGAACGTCTTCATGACCTTCCTTGCCGTTTCCTCCTGGTACCAGAGAGACTGGACATTCTGAAGCGTCGGCAGGCAGATGAGCTGATCAAAAGAGACCCGGCAGGCGAGCCTGTAGGCCCACAAGGTGAGATCGAGGGTGGACAGGTCCGCCCGACGCTGTTCCCTGATCGCCCGAAGGAGCTGCTCAGCATCGACCCTGAAGGTGATCACCGGTTCGATGGGCTGAGACACCGCTTGGGCCGGGGATGTTTCCCCACGTCTTCCTGACTCGGGCGCCGGGGAGACCTGCGCCGCCGCTTTTGCCCTGGGCGGCTTTTCTTTCTTGGGGGGCGCGGGGGGCCTGGGTTCCGAGACTTTCTCTATGCGAGGAGGCTCATGCGCCATCGCCTTGCAGGCGACGAGCAGTCGTTCCAGCTCCTTTCGTTTGGTCTTCGGGAAGCGTCGCCCTGGGCGCTCAAGTTCGACAACCAGCGCGCGCAGCACCTCATCGGCCAATCTAGGGTCTTGGCGTGAGAGAGCTAGCCTCCCCAGGAGGAACCAATCCTCCGTCCGGGACAGGCCCTCCCTTTCCCAGGCCTGACACAAGAGGAGATAGAGGGTTTTCTCCTCTGGAAGAGCCTTGGCACAGCGGATGGCGATATCTCTGGTGAACCTGTCCTCCGGGTCGATCTTGAGCGCCCTTGTGGCCCAGGTGAGGGCGTGGCGATAGTGCCCGGAACGATACGTCTCTCTTGCGAGCCAGGCGAGCTCATCCGCCCTGGCCTGACGTAGGGATTGCTCCCGCCGCTGACTCCGGGCCTTCTGTTTTTCCTTGCGCTTCTTTTTCTTTTTCTCTCGGCGGTCGGCTGGCATGTCACGACGCCTGTGAAAGTAATGGCATCAGTGCCGTCTTCGGATAGTGGAGTTTGGTGGCGTACGGTGCCTCTTTCATTGGAACACGCCGCCTGCGGGTTCCCGTGTTGCCCGGAAGTGCGATTTCTTCAAGCCTCGATTCACCGGAGACCAACCGCCACGGTGAAGCCGGACCCGGGTCGGTCCGGAAGAGTTCGCTGTCTCTTATGGCAGTGCCTCACACTATCACCGACGAACCCAATGCTCAAGTGCTTAGCCCGCATTATGCACGAGACGCCGTAGCGAGATCGCGAAGGTGGTCGTGTCACCGGGCAACCACAGGGGCTCGGACCTGAGGCGTACTTGTTCAGTACGTCGCAAGGTCCGAGACCCGAGGACGCCCGGAAGGACGGCCACATCCGCGGTCGTAGCAGGTGGTTCGCGCATAATGCGGGCTACGCATCCGAAATGGCGATGGGCCCGTTTTTTCACCCAGGGCTTTCACTGCCGCATTTTACCCTGAGTGACGTCCAAGGGCCTCAGCCCGACTGATTGTTCATTGACCCGCCACCTGGACTCGTGCCATCTGACAACCCACACCCTGCAATCGCGAGGCAGAAAAACCGCACGAGCCCGATCCCTTTCTCGACCCATCTCATACTTATACCCTGCGTTTGACACACGGGTCTTGCTGTCTTACAATCGCAGTAAGACAGTTACGGTAGGAGGTTCCTCTATGCCAGAAATCGCTGTTTCCTCTAAGGGTCAGATTGTCTTGCCGAAGGAGATCCGAGAGGCCCTCAGGCTAAGGGAAGGAGATCGTCTAAGCGTTGAGATCGAGGGCGACCTCGTGACCCTCAGGCCCGTACAGGCCCGAGCCCTGGGTGATTGGCGAAGTTGGCGCGGCCGCCTCGCGGGAACCCATGCCCTCCAAGATCACATCGCCGAGCACGCTGATGAGGTAAGCAATGAGCGTCTGCCTTGATGCATTTGCTTTGCTGGCCTGGCTGCAGGACGAATCAGGGGCTGGCGAGGTCGAAGGCTACCTCAGACGGGCAGCCGAAGATGCGGGTTTTAGCTGCTATCTGTCTACGATTAACTTGGGAGAAGTCTTCTACCGGCTTCTCCGGGTTCGCGGCCGTGAGGACGCGGAGGCCTTCTGGGAAGATGTCAGGCAGGGCTCGCTGCCGGTTACGCTCGTGGAATCCACGCGCAATAGGGTGCGCGAGGCGGCACGTATAAAAGGCCGCTATCCTGTCGCTTATGCGGACGCCTTCGCAGCCCAGACGGCACGCGAGAAGGGAGTGCCTCTGATCACCGGCGATCCTAAATTGAAGGTCTTGGAAAAGGAAGGAATGATTTCTCTGGTTTGGCTTGGCGTCTCCTGATTGCGGCGCCTTCCCCGTCTCGGCAATCTACGAGATCGCCCTTGTCGTTTCCATCCACGCCTCCGCGCGGGAGGCGACGCACCCGTCGGTCCATCCCCACGCCCGTGGGAAACACTCAATAGTGGAGGTTTGAACCCATCACTCATCGTTGTTCTTGAGTTATTGAAGGGCGTCCCCCTCCACGAGACGGTCATCCGGCGCGTGATTCGAGAAGAACTCAAGAGGGCCAGCTAACAGCGCCTCGATCCGCGAAAGCAGCCCTCGTCACCCAATACTGCTTAGTGCATAGTGGAGCTTTGACCCCCATCCCCCTGTCCCTGGTCAACGAGGAGCTGATACGGCGGGGCCTCGCGAAGCCTGCCC
>Ga0209253_10003418_pt1 | contig 13973 bp, 9 predicted proteins | sample FrelakmetBRP12BR_FD_187145 | JGI IMG/M metagenome (GOLD analysis project Ga0209253, IMG submission 187145) | Freshwater lake sediment microbial communities from the University of Notre Dame, USA, for methane emissions studies - BRP12 BR (SPAdes)... | ecosystem: Environmental > Aquatic >...
TCACGAACGGCCACCATCTCGTCGAACGCCGCAAGGGAGGCCTGCCAGCCCTCGAGGTTGCGCTTCATGATGCGCAGGTCGCGGTAGTTCTTCAGACCTTCCTGGAACTCGTGGGATGCAAGCAGGTGGTAGATGTACCGGGTCTGCGGAGCGTCCGGAACGTTCTGGAGCTGCCAGAACCAGCCGACGGTGTCCTTGTCGGGCGCCGCCGCGAGCACGTCGTCGAGGAAGCCCCCGGACCGTATCGCCGCGATGGACTGGTCGATGCGCTTGGACTCCTTTCCGTAGGCCTCGATGGCAAAGCGGTACTGCTGCGCCGCCTGCCCGTTCGAAGCCAGCCGGGCGTAGGCATATGGGACGGCGAGGTAGGATTCCTGGACCGCGGAATCGAGCAGACGCCGCTTGCGCAACTCGAGCCAGGGAACCAGCGCGCGATCGGGGCGACTGGCGTCCGACTCCGCCCAGCCGAGCCCGAGCAGCGCACGATTCGTGAAGGGGCCGTCGAGCCGGACGCGTGCCAGTGCGGCAGCCGCCGGGTCTGCTGCGCTCTGCTGCAGCATCGCGAAGCCGAGCGCCAGGTTGGCGCGGTCCCGCAACGACAGCTGCTCGTCGGTCGTGGCGGGCATCGTGCCGACGGCCTCGAGCCAGCGCTGCCCTCCCGCGACGTCACCGGAGCGCACCAGCGCGACGCCGAGGTTGAAGCGTGCGAACGCAGCCCAGTCATCGTCGTCGCCGGCCGACTGCAGCAGCGTGGCCGCTTCGGCGAAGCGTCCCTGCGCCATCAGCACGTTCGCAGCCAGCAGGCGCCGCTCCGGCTCGAGCGAGCCGGGCAGCGGCCCGCGAATCTTCTGCAGGCTGCTCCACGCCTGGTCGTAGTAGCCACGCTGGTAGCCGATGCGGCCGAGGTAGAAGTGCGCACGGTCGCTGACCGACTGCGGCACGGGTCCCGCAAGCAGGCGATCGAAGATCCTGGTCGCCTCCAGGTGCAGGCCGAGTGACAGGTACAGGCCGCCGGCCAGCAGCTGCGCATCAGCCTCGTGGCTGGGCATGCGGCCAAGGTCGCTCGCCGCCTCGAGGCGCACGAGCGCGCCGAAGTAGTCGTCCTGGTAGAAGTGGAACAGTACGTCCCCGTAGTCGAGGTCGCGGATCTTGCCCGGCGGCGGCAGGTCATCCTCCGCGCCGGCGGCGCGCACGCAATCCGCGGCGAACCCGCAGGCTGCGACGGCGACCAGGATCATCCAGCGGTGGCGGCCCCGATTGTTCATGCTCGCGTCATCTCGCTCCCGGCGCATCGTCCAGCGGCGAGCCGGCCTACTCCCACTGCCTGACTACGAACTCCGGCTGCAGCGACGACTCCCGGTCGCTGATCCGCAGCTCGACGTACTTGGCGCCGACTGTCTTCTCGAACGAAAGCGTCGTGCCGCGCCGGTAGTCGCGGTCGTGCGGGCCCTTGCCGGTGAAAAACGCCACCAGCTCATGCTGCCCGGCCTTGAGGTTGCCGATGTAGAGCTTCTGCACGCCGCCGCGCTGCAGCGCCTGCACTTCCCGTTCCGTGTACAGCTGGTTGGCGACTTCCTTGTCGTCGAGCTTCAGCGTGACCGAGTCCAGCGCGAAGAAAGTGCCGACGTTGAGCGAGAGGAACACGGCGACCTGCGTGCTCGCCGGGTAGAGGATTTCCTCCTCGAGCTTGAACAGGTCGCGATTGAGGTCCACGAGCTGCTTCTTGAGCGCCTGCACGTCCTGGTCGACCGCGCGAAGTTCCGCCGCCGGCTCGGCCGCATCGGCGTGCCCTGCGAAGAGGATGCCTCCGGCCACCAGCATCAGGCTGGCAAACGGCAGCCAGAGCGCGCGTCGGAGGGAATCCTGGTCATGCCGCTTCATTTGCTGATCTCCTCGATCTGTCGCGCCAGTTCGTCTTGAGGGGGTGATGCGGCCGTCCATTCGGCACGGACGATTCCGTCCCGGTCGAGCAGCAGCGTGTAGGGGAGTTTCCTGACGTCGTAGAGGCGCCCGACGACCTGGCCCGAGTCGACGAGCGTCGGATACTTCAGGCCGAGCGAGTTCGCGATCGACCCGGCGCGAGTGGCGTCGTCGTCCAGGCTGATCCCCAGCACCTCGATCTCGCCCGACGCCGATTCCGACCGTAACGTGTTGAGCCCTGCGAGCGTGGCACGGCACGGTCCGCACCAGCTGGCCCAGAACGCCAGCACCACCACGTCGCCGCGATACTCGGAGAGCCGCAGGTTGTGCCCGTCGGTGGACTTGAGCGCGAAGTCGGGCGCGCGGGCGCCATCGGACGGCGACGCCTTTGCCGCGACCGCGAGTGGATACCACACGATCCCGACGAGGAACGCCGCGCCGAGCGCGAGCGTCTGAATGAGCGCCGTAACGCGGGCGCGCGCGAAATGATCTCTGCCTTGCATCCTGGCAACCCCGCTGTCATGGGTAACACCCGAAGACCGGAAGCTTTGCGTCCCCGTCTTTCGACGGGTTTGCCCTTTTCAGTCGAGTGAATCGTTGTCTGCCGGGCGAGCCTGTGTCAAATCGCCGGGCATTTCGCGGCTCACAGCCGGCAGTGCGTCACACTTTCGCCGCCGGCGAATCCCGAATCACCGCGCCGGCTCGAGCCCCTGCGAGTAGAAGATCTGCCCCTCGTTGTCGACGATGACGGCCTCGACGCCGCCGACGCGCTTGACGAATTCCATGCCTCGCTGCACTCCGAGGATGAAGACCGGCTTGGTGAGGCCGTCGGTCTGCGTGGCGGTGGGCGCGATGATGGTGACACTTCGCACCAGGCTCGGCGACCGGCCGGTACCGGGCACGAGGATGTGGTGGTAGCGAACACCGTCCTCCTCGAAGTAGCGTTCGTAGTCGCCCGAGGTCGAGAGCGCCTCGTCCTGCAGCGGGATGCGCGCAACGACGGCGCCCTCCTTGCGCGGGTCGCGGATGCCGACGACCCACGGCTTGCCGAGACGGTCGCCCAGCAGCCTCGTGTCGCCGCCGGCATTGACCATCGCGTGCTTGATGCCGAGTTCCTTGAGTATCGCGACGCCGCGATCGACGGCCCAGCCCTTGGCGATGCCTCCAAGGTCGATGCGCATGCCGGGCCGCATGAACTGGATCGTGCTCGCCTCGCGATCCACGCGCAGCTGCCGGTAGTCGACACCCGGCAGGGCGGCCGTGATCTGTGCGTCGCTGGGATGCACGTGAGTGCGGTAGTCGTAGAGGTAGCCGACGCTCGCGTAGGTGACGTCGAAGGCGCCGTCGCTCAGGCGCGAGTACTCGATGGACTTCTCGACGACGTCGATGATGTCGGGGTCCACCTTGACGGGACGCTCGTAGGCATGCGCATTGACCTGCGAGAGCTGGCTCTCGGGCTTGTAGGTGCTCATCAGTTCGTCGGTACGGCGCATGTCCTCCATCACGGCATCGATGGCACGTGCGGCGAGCTGCGGATCCGTGGCCCAGAGCTGCACGGCCACGCGGGTTCCCATGATGGCCTCCTCCCGCTCGAACCACTCGGCACGAGCCGCCGGTGCGGCCAGCTGCAAGGCAACGACAAGGCAGAAGAACTTGAACATCGGGCAGGGACCTCGATCTGCAGTGTGGACAACCGACGCGAGCCTGGCGATGGCCCGCGCCTTCCTCAACGCGCGCTCAGGGGCGCCATGGGGCCTGTGCATCCGCGAACAGACGCTGCAGGAACGCGCGCACCGCCGGTTGCGCCTCGTCAGCGGTCATCAGGCGCTCGCTGACGAGCACGGCGGCGATCTCCCGCAGCGTGCGCCGGCCGTCGACCAGTGACGCCACGAACGCGTGCACGCGCATCGAAAGCACGTTGCTGTCGACCTGCGCGAGCCGTGGCACCGGCAGGTCATCGTGCTCGAGCCAGTCGGGCACGACGCGATGCGCCGGAGGCGCCGCGACCCTGGTTTCAACCACGGCGCTGAAGGTGACCAGCCCCTCGGTACGCGCGTGCCTGCTGGCTGGCGACGCGAGGTAGCTGACGGGCTCCTCGTGCAGGTCGATGCTGCCGAAGCCAGCCGCGCCGAGCAGGTCACCGATCTCGTCCGTCGAGTAGCAGCGCTCCGGGTCGCGGTGCTGGAAGAACAGCGACCCGCTGTTGACCCACCGGCCTCCGGGCTTGAGCCACTGGTTCAACCTCGCGGCGAAGACCGCGAAATCCTCGTCGAGGATGTCGACGAGCCAGGGCGTGATCACGGTGTCGAACGCTCCGGCGGCGAATGGCGCACGGGAGGCGTCAGCCGCCAGCAGGTGCATGCCCGCAGGTGCCGGTTCAGGCGCATGCAGGTCGCGGAGCACCGCGTGACTCGCCAGGTCGCGGGGCGCGACCGGGAACTCGTAGAGCTCGACGTGGTCGCCCGCGAACATCCGCTTCGCGACGAGCAGCATGAGCGGATTGAGGTCCGCGGCCAGCAGGACGGCTGGACGCCGGCGCACGTGCACGTCGTAGGCGAGTCGTCCGGCACCGGCCCCGACGACCAGCGTGCGGCCGGGGTTGGCGCGGCCCAGCGCCGCGTCGACCGCCCGGAAAGCCGCTTCGTTCTCGTCCCCGCCCCAGCACCAGTCGCGATGCAGGTTCGCGTAGTAGCTCGTGAGCCCCTGCCCGGCCGGCAGCGGCGCAACCAGCGCGCGGTAGGATTCGGGGGCGGCTGCCGAGGCCGCCACATCGAGCGGGGCCAGCAGCGACTTCAGGCGCCGCGCATGATCGCTGCAGGCGCTCGACATCAGCTTGAGGCGATTGCGCGTCGCAGGCCGGGTGATGTCAGCGCCGAGCGCGGCCCGGTAGCGCCCGGCCTGTGCCTCGAGTTCCGTCGTCAGCGCGCGCAGCCGTGTGCGCCACTCGCCGATAGTCGCGTCGGGATCCGCGCACAGCCACGGGACGCCATCAAGACGCGGAAAGCGCGTGCCGCAGGATCGGCAGACGATCGCGGGGAGTGCCTCCAGCGGGCCAGCGCAGCCCGGGCAGCACAGCAGCGCCCAGGGTTCGGTGTCGGGTGCCTTGTCCAAGGCCCCGCATGCTAGCCGATCTTGCCGCTCACGATGGGATTGAACGCGATCAGGCTGTCCTGGAGCGCTGCCGTACCCAGTCCATGCCCCGGGAACTTCTGCGCGAACTGCCCCTGCTCGCCGTGCAGCGCCATGTAGTTCAGCACGACGGTCTCGACGAGCAGGTTGACGTTGTTGGCCGCCGGACTCGACGCGGTCTCGATCGATGCGTCGGCCCGGAAGTAGCCGATCTGCTGGTGGCGTGCCGTTCCGCTCGTGCCGGAGGAGAGCAACTGCGGCCGTCCCGCGGGGTTGTAGAGCAGGAAGAAAGCCGCTCCGGTGGAACTGTTGTCGCTGGTCCACATGAACTTGCCGCGGCCGTCGGCCGTGTTGTCCACCTGCCCGCTGGCCGAGATCGACCCGTCCGAGAAGACGTACAACATCAGAGGCAGCCCGCGCCGCGCCGCGTACTCGAGGCACGCTCCCATGCAGCGCCCCGCGCGGAAGTCGCGCACCTCGCCAGTCGCCCGGCCCTGGCCATGGTAGTCGTACCCGCCCATCGTGATGGTGCCGGCCCCGGCGTAGCCCGAGAGCACCATCTTCATGACGGCGGCGGTCTTGCGGAATTCGGCATCGCCGTCGTACTCGGCACGGCTGAATATGCCGCCCGCACCGACGATGTCCGGGTCGAGGTTCGGGTTGAGGCTGGTCGGGTCGCCGAAGCGGTCGACGACGTCGGCCGCTTTCACGTAGCCGCAGGAGACGAGTTCACGGACGACTTCGTTGCGCGTCACCGTGGTCTTTTTCGGATCCGCCCAGGGCTGCTTCGGGTCGATGTTCTGCAGCTTGCGATCGCTGATCCGCTGTATCGCCTCCATCACGACGACGGTATCGTTCACGCTGAGCAGGCTCGCGAGCTGGCCGGTGTCCACGAGTCCCGTGACGTCGCTGGCCTGGTCCACCTTGACCGGACGCACCGAGAGATCGATCAGGCCGGCGGGCGCCATGGAGTTGCCGCCGGAATCGGATGCGCGCGAACCGATCAGCGTCGCGAGCGATCCGTCGGCGCCAGCCCTGTGGATCCCGTACATGGGATTGTGCGGGTTGTTGCTGGTGTCGTTCTCCGAGCGCGCCGCGATCACGGCGCCGTTCACCGAGGCCGCGGTCGCCGGAGAGACGCGGTCCATGATGCCGCGCAGGAATGCGCTGTCGGAGTGGAACGCCAGGCCGAGCCGCGTGTCGGTGAAGCTGGTGTTGGTCGCGACGTTGGTCATGCCGGGCAGCATGTCGCCCGGCAGGCCGAGCTTGCCGTATCCGGCGGTACTCAGGAAATCGAGCTGTCCGCCAGCCCCACCGATCAGCACGTTCGAGCCGACGATGTTGGCGCCACCGGCGAGGTCGATGCAGATGAACGGGATCTTCCCCGCACCGAGCACCTCGATGCCGCAGCTCTTCTTGAGCGCGTTCAGGTCGGGAGCCAGCGCCGCCATGGCCGATTGCGGGTTCGCGAACAGGCTGAAGACCGTCGGCGCCACGACCGTGCCGAGGCCCGCCGTGAGTCCCTGCGCGATGAAATCGCGACGCGATACCGGTCGCTTGTGCGCGAGAGCGTGCCGGATGGGTTCGTTGAGGCCGAGCTGCCGAGGGGGTGACTTGCGGATGATCATGGTGGTTTCCGTGGTGCGTGCCAGCCGGCACCTCAGTTGATCAACGTGACCGCGCTGCCGAGCAGGGCCGCGCAGGACGCCTTGACGATCGTCGCGGTACGCCCGGCCGGGCAACTGCCGCCACAGGCCGACAGGTCGGTGATGAGCCTGTCGAGGTTGGCCCGGACGTCCGTCGCATTCGGATCGGTCGCGAGGCCGTTCAGCATCATGCGGCCGATCAGCGCATCGAGCACGATCGAGCGCCCCGGCCCGGCGCCAAAGGCAGCCGCCGGGCTCGCGCTGAAATCGAATCCCGGGAAGTACGCAGTACGGGCCGACGTGTCGTCGACCAGCGCATTGCAGTACTGGATCGACAGCTGCGCCACCGCCACCGGATGCGACGACGAGAACGTATCGATGCTCTCGACGGTCGGCAGGCCCTGCTTCACCGACTCGTAGGTGGCCTTGACCCCCGCGTTCTGCGAACTGACACCGGTGAGGTTCGCCATGGTCGCGTTGATCTCGTCGAAGGTCCTCAGGCCGACGTCGGCCGCCCTGTCGAAATCAGCCGGCGGTGCGGGCGCCAGCGGCACCGGATCGAGTCGAACGTTGCGGTGCGTGCCGAGCACGTCGAAGGTCAGGAAGAACTCGTCCGACTCGGGGCCTTTCTCGAGTGCGATGATGGTGCCGACCGTCGCCAGCGGCTGTCCGAGCGGGCCGTACTGCGAGTCGGTGATCGTCGTATCCACGGTGCGATACGCCTGGCCGACCGCCGCCTCCGTGCCGTTCACGCCGATTCGCAGCCCCGCAACCGGGATGCTGCCCGGCTTCGCCGCCGGATCGAGGCTGATGAACGTCGGCTTGTCGAACAGGTAGCTGTAGCTGTCGAACTGGCTCACCTCGAACATGATGTACGCCTGCGGCACGCCCACCAGGTGGCTGACCGAGAACAGCAGGTAGAACTTCTCGCCCACGCCTGCCTGGTAGTTGGTCTGGATCTGCTGGTCGGTCAGCGCGCGGTTGTAGACCGCGACCAGGCGGAACACGCCCTGGAACTGCCGGTCGCCGGAGACCTCGTTACCCAGTACGAAGGCGAAAGTGTTGTCCCAGTCGGCGATGGTTCCGCCGGCCGCCGGGTCCATGTCGCCCGTGAACTCGCCATTGACGTAGATGCGGCGACCCTTGACCGGGTCGTAGGTGACGACCACGTGCTGCAGCGTCGCCTGCAGGTCCTCGTCGTCGTCGTTCGTGGTCAGCTTCGGATCGCCACCCTGGTTGGTGCGGCTCGACCGGTTGTAGAAGTCGTAGCTGTAGAGCGTCTGGCCCAGCATGAAGTTCCGAACCGTCGTTCCGCCCGAGTAGGACACGATGCGCGCGTCTTCCTGGGCCACGTTGCCCGGGGCGACCCAGGCCTCGATCGAGTACTCACCGGTTGAGGCGATCAGGTCGTGCAGCTTGCGGCTCGCAGTCGTGGAACCCTGCGCCTTGCCGCTGCGCACGGCGATGCCCCAGCCGCCGACCCAGGTCACGTCGCCGGACAGCGTGAGGTTCAGCGCCGGCTCGACGCCGCTCGTGTCGTAGGCAACGCTGCCCTTGCCGGTCTTGAATTCCCAAAGGCCAATCGTGTTGGCCGTGTAGCGGTTACCGCCGCTCGCGACCAGGCCGTCGTACAGCCCGAGCGCCTTCGACAGCACCAGCGACGAGTCCACCGCCGTGGCCGGCACCTGGGACGCCAGCGCACGGATGGCGGTCTCCATTTCGGTGGCGTTCGCTGCGCAGTCACTCCAGCAGTTGTGGAACTCGTTGCGCAGCCTGAGCACGAGTCGCGACTGCGCGGGCTGGTCGAGGTTCATCTTCACCTTGACCGCGGCATACGCCTCGTCCACGTCATTCGATGCGAAGTAAGGCGACTGCGCGGCAGCTGCCGACGACGTGTGGCAACGCGCGCAGTATTCCTTCAGCACCGGGTGCACGGTGGTCGAGAACAGCGCCGGCGAGGTCGGGAAGGCCTTGCTCGCGCCCGGGTCCTTGAGGGTCGGCGCCGTGAGAGCGATGCCCTTGGTGCCGCCTCCAGCTGAAACGCCGGCCCAGCTGGTGATCCAGGTCGTGAGGATGTCGCCGCACGCGGCGGGGCTCGCGAGCCAGCAGTTGTGGCCGCCGGCCACCTTCTGCACCATCCGCGAGTCACGCGGCGAGCCGAGGTTGACGATCCCGTTGGCGGCGGCGTACGCGAGGTTGATATCGTCCTGGCGGACGAACTGCGGTGCCTGACCGCCGCTCACGTGGCACTGGCCACATCGGTTCGTTGCCTTGAGGTTGTCCCAGACGTTGAGCTTGAACGCCTGCACGTCGGCCGTGGACGGTGCCGGTCCGCTATAGGTAGCGGGCTGCACGCCAGTGGTCGTGAGCGGATTCTCCACCGTCTTGGCGCCACCGCCGCAGCCGGCAAGAAGCAGCGCCACGACGCCGACGGCGACAAAGCGGATCGCAGAGGTTCGCGAGTTTGCGGCGTACATTGCTGCCTCCCTATTCGCCCATGCAGTAGGTGGCGGCTTCGGCGAACACGCGCTTCAGCTGGTAGCCGCTCGACTTGAATGAACCGATCATCGACTGAACCTTCGCCCGGTCCGCCGCGTCGCTCGGGTCGCGGAAGCAGACGTTGTGGAACACCTTCTGCACCTGGCAGCCGGCGAATGCGTCGGTGCGCGAGAGCTCGCGCCCGAGGGACTTCGCCCCCTGGCCACTGCCCGGCAGCGCCGGGTCCCAGCCAAGCAGCGTGTTGCGACCCTTGCGCCAGTAGTTGTCCCAGTGGTCGTCCGGCGTGGAGTAGCCGGCGTGGAACGTGTCCTTGTTGTTGAAGTACTTCGGCCGCACGACACCGGCCGTGTAGACCATCCGGCCGGCGGCCTCGTCCCAGTCGTGGTACGCGAACGCCTGCGCCAGCGGGTCCATGCCCGAATGGCAGCCGACGCAGTTGTTCAGGAACAGGCGGCTGTCTCCGCCCGGGCTGCGGCTCACGTCCTGGCGGATGCGGTCCGGCGGACGCGTCGTGTCGGAAACCTGCTCGAGGTCCCGGCACAGGTGGTTGATCAGCGTGAAGCGGAGCATCGCGCGGTTGGTGCCGGCGATGAAGAAAGCCTGCGCCGCCGCACGCGAAGTCATCACGCCGGCCGTCGCCTCCGGCGGCATGCCGTTGGCGGACGACTGGGAGGTCTGCACCAGTCCGTCCTTGAGATTGACGCCCTGCGTCTCGAGCGCGGCGTAGTGGTCGTTGTTCGCGGGCGAGTAGGCCGGCACTCCGAGGCCGTTGCGGCCGACGTAGAGAATGTCGTCGTACAGCAGGCGGTCGAACCCCAGGTCGTCGCGCACGACGCCGATCACCGTCGCGACGTAGTCGTTGAGCGGAGCGAAGACCGTCTGGTCGCGGTTCGTCCACGGCATCGCGAAGTTCTTGAGCGTGACGTCGTAGAAGGCCCGGTTCTGCATCGCGATCTTGGCCGCCTCCAGCGGACGGTTCGCGTCGATCTCGGTCGCCATCGAGGTCAATACGGCCTCGGTCGGCGGCACGCCGGCGAGACGATCGTGCAGGCGCTTGGCCTGTTCGCGGGAGCCGGCGAGCGCGGCCGCCGGCTGCAGGAACACCACTGCCGCAAGTGCGGCCATGGCGGTCCACCGCAGTCCTGCGAGCCCGTCCTTTGCAAGCGAAATGAGGTGCATGCCGACTCTCCCCCGACCGGGCACAGCCGGTCGCTGGCGTGGAATGTGGGTGCTGGAACCCGAATCGCCAAGCGACGTTCAACGTATTGAGAGACGACTCACACAATCGGAGCCGTTCGATGGAGCGGCACCCTGCTTGTGAGACAAAGTGCGCCCCACGACGCGCACGCGACGCGCCGGATCCACCCATTGAGGAACCTCGGATGCGCACTCTTCTCCTGGAGCTTGCTCGCGCCGCACGGCCAGCCAGTCCCGTCGCCGGCGTTCTGCTGCTGCTCTTGATGTCGGGCTGCACCAGCAGCGACGGCGGCGGCGACCTCAGCCCCGGCGGTGGCCAGAGTCCGGACCCGATCGTGCTCGACTTCCCGATCGCCTACGTGAAGCGCCCCGTCCCGGCGACGGACGCCATGGCCGTCGACGCACGCGAACTGCTCGATTTCACTCCCGGCGGAGACCTTTACGTGCGCGACCGCGCCTCACCCTCCGCCACCGAGCGCAACGTCACCGCCGAGATCACCAAGGGCAAGGGCGACGTGCGCGACGTGGAACCCTCGTACGACGGCAAACGGCTGGTATTCGCCCTGCACGAGCCATTGGTTCCCGGCGCGGACCCGGAAGACCAGCCAACCTGGGACATCTGGCAGTACGTTGTCGCAACGAGCGAGCTCAGCCGCGTGATCACGTCGGATACGATCGCCAGGCAGGGCAACGACGTCGCACCGCACTACCTTCCGGACGGGCGCATCGTCTTCAGTTCGACGCGCCAGCGGCAGTCCAAGGCCATCCTGCTCGACGAGGGCAAGCCGCAGTTCGATGCGCAGGACGAGGATCGCAACGAGCCCGCATTCGTGCTGCACGTGATGGGCGCCGACGGCACCGACATCGAGCAGGTGTCGTTCAACCAGAGCCACGACCTGGACCCCGCGGTGCTCGATGACGGTCGAGTCGTGTTCACCCGGTGGGACGCAGCCCCGGGGCACGATGAAATGAGCATCTATGCGATGCGGCCGGACGGAAGCGGGCTCGAGCTCCTCTACGGCGCCAACAGTCACGAGACCGGTACGGACAACTCCACGGTGCAGTTCCTCGATCCGCGACCACTGGGCAACGGGCACCTGCTGGTGCGTGCGCAGCCCTTCGTCGCCCCCGAGCAGGGCGGCCAGCTGCTGGACATCGAGGTCGCGAACTACGTGGAGAACACCCAGCCGACCGAACCCAATCGCGGTGTGCTGGCCGGCCCTGCGCAGAAGCCCGCGACCGTCAATGTGGTAACGACCATCGAAGGGCCTTCGCCCGGCGGTCGCTACCAGTCGGCATTTCCGCTGCGCGACGGCACGGGTCGATTGCTGGTGAGCTGGACACAGTGCCGACTGCTCGAAGGCACACGGATCGTTCCGTGCACCGCCGAGCGGCTCGTGGCGAGCGGCGCGGTCGTCGCTCCTCCGCTGTACGGCGTCTGGATGTACGACCCGTCGACGAAAACGCAGCTGCCGGTCGCGAGTCCCACCGAGGGCGTCGTCTTCTCCGACATCGTCGCGCTGCAGCCGGTCGTGCTTCCGCCGGTACTGCTCGACCGGACGGCAGGCGTCGACTTCGACGCGGAACTCGAATCGGAGAGCGTCGGCATCCTCGACATCCGCAGCGTGTACGACGTGGCCGGCGTGGATACCGCTCCCACGGGCATCGTGGCGTTGGCCGATCCGCGCCGCACGCGCGCCTCGCAGCGCCCCGCGCGCTTCCTGCGCGTCGAGAAGCCCGTGAGCATGCCGGACCGCGACGTGCTCGACTTCCGCAACAGTGCGTTCGGCGTCACGGGCGCATTCGGCATGCGGGAGATACTGGGTTACGCGCCTGTCGAGCCGGACGGCTCCGTGCGCGTCAAGGTGCCTGCGAACGTCGCCTTCGCAATCTCGATACTGGACGCGAACGGACGTCGGATCGGCCCGCGGCACAACAACTGGCTGCAGGTCCTCCCGGGCGAGACTCTGCGCTGCAGCGGCTGCCATGACCCGAACAGCGGCCTGTCGCACGGCCGCTCGAACCTCTTCAAGTCGGTCAACGCAGGCGCGACCACCACCGGCCTGCCGTTCCCGAACACGAGTCCCGCGATCTTCGCCGACTTCGGCGAAACGATGGCCCAGGCGCGCGCGCGCATCAGCTGCCAGACCGACTGCGCCGCGCTCCGGCCCAGCACGAACGTGGTGTTCGAAGACGTCTGGACCGATCCGGCTGCCGCGGGCAGGGCTCCCGATGCGTCGTTCGCATACAGCTACGTGGACCTCGTGACGCCGGCGCCGACCTCGCCTGACTGCGTCACCGCATGGCGCTCGGGCTGCCGCATCACGATCAACTACGAGACGCACATACACCCGTTGTGGAGCCGGCCGCGGGTGACGCTGGCCGCCGACGGCGTGACGGTACTCGCCGACGACACGTGCACGAAATGCCACAGCAATCGTTCCGCAGCCGCTGTCGCGCAGGTTCCGGCGGGCCAGCTCGAGCTCACTGACGGACCGTCCGCCGACGAGCCCGACCATTTCCACGCCTACCGCGAACTGCTTGCGACCGACAACGAGCAGGAGCTGGTGGGTGGCGTCGTGCAGGACCGGCAGGTTCAGGTGGGCGTCGATCCTGTGACCGGCGCCGCGCAGTTCGAGACGGTACCGGTCCCGTCGTCGCTGCGGGCCGGCAGCGCCAACGGCTCTGTGACGTTCTTCTCAAAGTTCGCACCCGGCGGTACCCATGCAGGGCGCCTGACGGCTGCAGAGTTGAGGCTCGTCTCAGAATGGGTCGACGGAGGTGCGCAATATTTCAACGACCCATTTGCCGCACCGGTCAATTGAAGCGATGCTCCGACTCCTGCTGACGGTTTTCTGCCTGGTGGCAACGCTCGCCCCGATGGGTGCGGGCGCTGCGGACGCCGAGGCCGTCGTCGTGCAGGACCCGTACCTGGACCTGCGCAGCGGGCCGGGACGCGGCTTTCCGGTGACGCAGGTGGTGGATCGGGGCGCCAGCGTACAACTGCTGCGCCAGAGGACCGACTGGATAAAGGTCCGGACCGACCGCGACAACGAGGGCTGGGTGCATCGCACGCAGCTCGAGCGGACGCTGACGGGGGACGGCGCGGAAGTGCGACTGGCGGGACCCGGGCCGGAGGCCCGCACCCGGCATCGCTGGGAACTCACTCTCGGCGCCGGCGATTTCGACGGAGCGGACGTCGTCACGGTGTCCGGCTCGTATTCGCTCTCCGAATCGCTGTTCGTGCGCATGGACGTTTCGCAACTGCTCGGCGAGTACTCGAACGGGTGGCTCGGCACCGCGGGCATCGGACACATCTTCATGCCGCAGTGGCGGGTCTCGCCTTTCATCGCCATCGGCGGCGGCGTGGTCTACGTCGAGCCGAAGGCGACCCTGGTGCAGACAAGCGACAGGACGAACGGGACCGCTTACGCGGGTGCGGGCGTGCGTGGCTACCTGACCGACCGCTTCCTGCTGCAGGCGCAGTACCGCCAGTTCCTGGTCTTCACCGATACCAACGACAACGAGGTCATCAACGAATGGACCGTCGGCTTCACGCACTTCTTCTGAGCGCCGCGATCG
>Ga0209253_10003420_pt1 | contig 13966 bp, 15 predicted proteins | sample FrelakmetBRP12BR_FD_187145 | JGI IMG/M metagenome (GOLD analysis project Ga0209253, IMG submission 187145) | Freshwater lake sediment microbial communities from the University of Notre Dame, USA, for methane emissions studies - BRP12 BR (SPAdes)... | ecosystem: Environmental > Aquatic >...
CCCGACCGGCTGCGCCCCGACAAGAGTGTATCGGCCCGGGGCGGAAAGATCAGCGGTTGGTGGGATGTATTGCTTCAGGAGGACCGTCTCCCCGCTGCAACCGGCACATGGACAGCCGTCGCGGAGTGTCCGAAGGGAAACCTGCCCTTCGTGGTCGTCGTCCCAGAGAAGCCTCAAATCACCTGAAGGAGATCGCGTTAACTTTCTTAGAATCAACTGAGTGACTTTCCCTGGCTTCTACTCAACATAGCATCATATCACAAGGTTTCCGTTCTTCATGATCTCCTCGGATCCGCCATCCGGATAGGAGAATAGCAGGCTCTTCACCGCAATACCAGGCTGAGTCGCGGCAACATAGACCCAGTCAATATGGATGACATTCTCAGGGTTTCGGAACGACGTTGGTGACGTTACGCCGCCGAAGTGCTCACTACGGCCGAAAGCTATGTGGAGGCCCAGTTTTTCATCCAGAAGTGTGCTGCCCACCGCTTTCACTCCCCACTCACTCAGAACTCCCAAGCCAAGCTCGGCGATGTTCCCGTATGCGGGCTCGTCTGCGATCTTCAGTCTCTGTCTCGCGGATTCAGGCCCAGAGGTCTTCACTTCAATGCACCTGTTGTTCTCAACCGCAAAAACAACAAGCTCGCCCCCGAACTGGACAGGAAGGAAACCAGCGGATTTGCTGGGTTCCCCCGCCCTTTCCCCCTCGTAGGGAACGATATATGCTTCGCCCGATGGGAGATTTGCCACAACGCCAGGATCCTTCATGAGTCCGCCGCTGGCGTGACCGGAACGGAACCGGAGATCCAGTGAAAGCTCGAAGATCTGTTTCCCCGCAACCAGAACAAGCGAAGCACTCACCGCCCTGTCCATTCTTTCCTTGATCTCACGTACCCTGGCATCGATTTTCTGATAATCCAATCCCAGCGCAGGGATCATTTCCCGGAGAAATCCGGGGAGTGTTGCACCGCGAAAGCCGTATTTCTTCGCAAGAACCTTGAGAGGGGCAGTGGCTGAGAGTTCTGTCGGCGCGAGAATAACGCTTGTGGAAGAAAGAAGATCGTGAATTGAGATTTTCCCATCCTGGAGCAGCGACAGAGAAGCCGGGGCACAGTCTACAAGGGTCAACCTTTCAGGAAGATCGGCATTGTTGCTCCCGACATTCTCATAGGCGCATAGGTTGATCCCTCGGAAAGGGAGTTCTTTCCTGTGGACCTGAAGCTGTACATACCATTCTGTGGCGATCCGTCGCCGATCTCTCCAAGCCGGTGTATCCAGGATCTTCCCACCCGGAAGGTCCAGAATGATCGTCAAATCCTTTTCTTCGGCCTGCAGTTCAAAGACGGAGTGGAGGAGCGCAGCAAGCCTATCATACTCTAGATTCAACATTGTATAAAGGGAGCTATCCGCTTATTGAAAAATGAATTACCCCGGATAACTCATAGGTACGACCGGAGTACTTTCACGCCATCCGACGGGCAACTTCCCTCAGTGCATCCTTGGTCAGGAATTTCTGTACGAGGGGGAAAAGGATGTGATTTTCTTTGTGGATATGGTTCACGAAGATCTGGACCATGCTCCGGGAGATCTCCGCGAGGGTCTGAGCGGCACGTTTGTTTTTCTTGTCTTCTGCCAGCTTTGTCACGGCCCTGCGCAGGCGGAGAAATTCCTTTTTCAGGATTCGGTGGTCGTGGCGCATAAGGCGGGTAGGTCCCTCGACATAGCGCTCCAGAACCGGAAAAAGGGCTTCTTCTTCCCGCTTGTTGTGCACGCTGACTTCGTCTTCGATGAACTCCATCGCCGCGAGGATCCTTCGGTAAGAATCCATGGTGAAGCCCTGTTCGGCCACGGAGCGGGTAGCTTTGTTGAGCATGGCGAGCTGGACAAGGGCTTCATCATGCTCCTGCATGAAGCGGGCGATGGGATCTATGTGCCGTTTCAGTGCCATGGGGGTGTTCCGAACCTCTTGTTGACCGGGGAGGCCGGCTTCAGAGTGCCTCGATGAGCGTCGTATATTTCATTCCGCCGTCATCCACGAATTCCTCCAGTTTCCGGACAAGGGCTTCTGTCTTCTCGTCCTGGTTGTCCTCAAGGGCATCGAATTCCTCCACGCTGGCCGTCACAAAGACCTCCGTGAAGTGATTCTTCTTCCCTTTCGCTTCAAAGACCGAGTAGTTCTTCCTCCCCTGTAATGCGAGGAGATCTTTCAGTTGAGCGATCAGAGAGAGGTAGCCGGATCGATGCTCCGGCTTGATCGAGTACGAAATGGTGAACATCACTCTTGGCATTCTTCCTCATCCTTTCATGATTGACTGCAAACACGCGAGCCGAGATTCCCCATGGTGGTCAATATCCCGCGCGCCGGATTTCTTTCTCCGACATCCCGAAGTAGTGTGCAACTTCGTGGATCAGGACCTCCCGGATGCGGGCCCGGATCTCTTCATGCGAAGTTGCCACGGATTCGATATTCCGCTTGAAGAGGGTAATCCGGTCCGGAACAACCGGGAACATCCCATAGTCGACCCCCCGCCGAGTCAGCGGTATGCCTTCATAGAGACCGAGCAACATTGAACCCGCATAGACTCCCGCACGCCCCCGGACGCCGGCCGAATCGACATCCTCCACGACCACATGAACATTGTCAATGCTCGACCGGAATTTCTCCGGCAGAGCGTCAAATTCTTCCTGCGCAATCTTTTCAAATTCCTCCCGCTCCATTCCTTCCCTCATACAAAGCGGAGTCCGAGCGCGGCAAGGCCAAACAGCGCCGTGGCACAGCCAATGACGGCGAACGCTCTGGGCAATGCAAATCCATGAACGACCTTTGTGCCCAGAACCAGCAGGGCCCAGGACCAGAGTACCGCAATGGCGTCGAACCCCAGTAATGCAACATAAATCACCGGACTGATCACCAGGGGGGGCGGATTGTTGTCAAAGAAGAACTTCCCGAATATCGCAACTTCGACAGGAAGCACGAAGACGAGCGAGAACAACACAGGCACCATCGCGTAAGCGAAGACCGAGAACATGTTCTTGAGCGTTGACTGCCCGCCGAACCACCGGGCGATGAAGCTGATCAGGAGCGCACCCACCAGTGTGAACAGCAGGCCGATTACGGGACCCACGAGCAATCCCATTCCCAGCAGAAGAAGTACATTCGCGAAGAGCTTTCCAAGATTTCCGTACCAGAAAGCTGCGTACACCAGCGCGACCCCGAACAGACAGCCCAGAAGAACGATGTAGTTCTTGTTTCGCGAAAGGACGATACGCTTGAACGTGGCCGATGGAGAGTCAATGAGGCCCCAGATTGTCGAAAACAGGTCCAGCGTGTCCACCTTGGCCTGTACATAGCTCTTGCAAGAGCGGCACACCACCGTGAGATCGTCGTTCTGTTCGCCGCAAACCGGACAACTGATCATGGCACGCCGTGTTCTGTTAGGCCATCGGTATTCCTGCGGGAGGCGTTCGTTTCTTCCTGCAGGTTATTCGCACAACTCAAATGAAATCAAGTACTTACCAGTATACCAATTTTCGGGATCTTAAGCAATGGGTTTCTCTCACGCGACGGGAGCGAAGCGCGCCGTGAAATGTCGCAGCATCGGCGGCTCTTCCACGATGCGGTATCCGCGCATCAGACTCCGGTGTTCAAAACAGTCGACAACGACTTCGATCACGTAGTCGATGTGGCTCTGTGTATAGACACGCCTTGGGATGGCGAGCCTGACGAGTTCCATCCGCGCCGGGACGAATTGCCCGGCCGAATCGGTTTTTCCGAACATGACGCTCCCGATCTCCACGGAGCGAATCCCCCCGCGCCGGTAGAGTTCTACAACGAGCGACTGCCCGGGGTAGTCAGTCACCGGCACATGCGGGAGGAATTTTTTCGCATTGAGATAGATGGCATGTCCGCCAGGAGGCTGGAGGATTGGGACCCCTGCCGCCGTCAAACGCTCCCCCAGGTACTCCACCGACCGGAGACGATACTGCAGGTAGTGTTCATCAAGCACCTCGTCGAGTCCCTGGGCTATGGCTTCGAGATCACGGCCTGCAAGCCCTCCATAGGTTGGGAAGCCTTCCGTCATGATCAGGAGGTTGCGCGCCTGCAGCGCGAGAGCATCGTCATTCAGGGCGAGAAATCCCCCCATGTTCACGATGGCGTCCTTTTTGGCGCTCATCGTCGCACCGTCGGCGCAGGAAAACATTTCCCGGACAATCTCTTTCACCGGCTGTGACGCGTACGCCTTTTCACGTTTCTTGATGAAGGCAGCATTTTCCGCAAACCGGCATGCATCAAGGAAGAGCGGAATGCTGTACCGGCGGCAGATCTCTTTTGTTTCGCGGATGTTCTGCATTGAGACCGGTTGTCCCCCGCCGGAGTTGTTTGTGACCGTCACCATACAGAGCGGGATGGAATCCGGACCAACTCTCCTGATGAATTCCTCAAGCGCTTCCAGATCCATATTGCCCTTGAAGTCGGCCACCACATCGGGGTCCATTCCCTCCGCGGTCGGGAAATCGACCGCTTCAGCGCCTGAGAACTCGACATTCGCCCTCGTGGTGTCGAAGTGCGAATTATTGGGGACATACTTCCCCTTTCCTCCGACGATCGAGAAAAGGATTCTTTCGGCAGCCCTTCCCTGGTGTGTCGGGATGATATGACGGAACCCGGTGATCTCCCTCACCTTCTGTTCGAAGCGGTAGAAGCTCCTCGCTCCGGCGTACGATTCATCCCCTCGCATCATCCCTGCCCACTGGTCGGCGCTCATAGCCGCCGTGCCACTGTCGGTCAGAAGGTCGATCAGCACATCCTCCGCCGGGATCAAAAAGAGGTTATAGAAGCCTTTACGGAGGGTTTCTTCCCGTTCCTCCACGGTTGTGAATTTGATTGGTTCAACGGACTTGATTTTGAAGGGTTCGATGATCGTTTTCATAGCCCCACTCGTTCGGCAATGAATGATGAGACATGGGAAACAGCCGCAGCCCCTGCCAGATGGCATCGTTCGTGTGACGCAGAACGTTGACAAACCATGCGGGTCATGGTATGTTGAAGGCGGACGGGCGTACGCCCCCGACCGCACCGGGGGCCTTCAACAAGAGCAGAGAAACGGTGAAGCTTTTCCGCAAACACATTACCCCTGAGGATCTCGGAGCAATGATCTACGAAGCGCTGCGCTCCAGCCTCGCATCGGGCGGGTCTTTCTCCGTCGACACGCTCGTGCGCCGGATTGGAAAAACAGAGACGGATCTTCCGGAGCAATATGTCGGTGCCATCATGGTCGGCTCGATGTTTGGTGCCGTCCTTGCAGTCGAACGGTCCACCGCGAAACTGATCGGACAGCGGATTGTCGAGGGGATGCAGAAGGAGTTCTTCCGCCATCTTCGCGAACAGGGGGCCTCCGCGGAGCACATCGGGGACTGGCAGGATATCGTCGATGAGCATTTCCAGGTCTATCGGTCCTCCCTGGAGGGTTACGAAGGCCTCGAGCCCCCGTGGAAACTTGGCCGGCAGTTCCTCTGGGGCATCACCGGTGTCGAGGAATTTATCGGAACGGCGATCAAAGGTGCGACGCTGCATATCCTTGCCGCGCAGCAGACGGCGCAGGATCTCGTGAATCGCTACGGCCCGACGCTCTTGGCGAATCTGGCCGGCTGATCCTTCATCTTCGCTTCTCCTCCCCTTTCGACAGCTCCTGCAGGCACTCGATGACGGCATCGATGTGCTTCCCCACGGCAGTCTCGTAATGCGCCACACTCCGGATAATCCCCTGTTTGTCAATGACGTAGGTTACCCGTTTTACGGGAAGAATCTTGCCGCCAAAGCGCGCCGCGCCATACAGTCTGCTGATCGACCTATCGTGGTCACTGATGAGGGGGTACGGCAGGTTGTACGCCCTCGAGAATTCCTTGTGCGTGGCATCGCCGTCGTAGCTGATCCCCACGATGAGCGCCCCGAGGTCCCTCACCCTGTCAAAGTTGTCGCGGTAGGAACATGCCTGGCTCGTGCACCCCGAAGTAAAATCCTTGGGGTAGAACGAGAGGACGACGGACTTCCTCCCCCGGAATTCGCTCAGGCGGAAATCCTCGCCGGTACTGAGCCGGGCCTGAAAATCGGGGGCCACTTCACCTTCGCGAAGAAGTGAGAATCGTTCGATGGTCATCCAGGATCCTCCAATGGCCAGGAGAGCAACAACGGCAATGCCAGGGATCAGGAGGCGGCGTTTCACGGGAGCGCCGCAGTACAGATCTTGAGGACGAATGAAAAAGGCCAGGCGGATTCCTGACCTTTTTTCCGGGATCGGCATTCCCGGGCTGCCTGCCTCTTACACGGTGCAATCATGCAGGAGACTATTCTTCCGGATACTCGACGATGGAAAAAACATCGTATGCTTCGAGACGATTGCGTCCGGAAAGGAATGACAGCTCGACAAGGAAGGCCAGGCCGACGATGGAGCCTCCGAGTCTCTCCACCAGCTGGCAGGCGGCGAGGATCGTGCCGCCCGTCGCGAGGAGGTCATCCAGGACGAGGATGCGCTCGCCCCTCGCGATTGCATCCCTGTGGATCTCCACCCCGTCGGTTCCGTATTCGAGCGCATAGTCCTGTCGGATTTTCTCTGCCGGCAGTTTCCCCGGTTTGCGAACCGGCACAAATCCGGCGCCAAGCCGGTATGCCAGAGGCGCGCCAAGGATGAAGCCGCGCGATTCCACGCTGACCACTTTCGCCACACGAGCGCCCGCATAGTGATCGTACAGGATATCCACCGCCTCACGGAACGCAGCGGCATCCTTCAGCAGAGTTGTGATGTCGCGGAAGACGATCCCCTTCTTGGGAAAATCGGGGACGTTTCTGATCCGGTCTTTCAGAGTCGCGTTCATGCGTACGATTCCTTACCACTCCATCTTGTGTTTGTTCAGGAAGGCCTGCACCCCGTTCCTGCAATCCGCGGTCATGCGTGCCGCCGCATTCATGTTCGCCGCGAAGTCGAGCGAGTCCACCAGGTTCAGGCCGTGGAGCTTCGAAAGGAGCTCCTTGCACAGGCCCATGGCATTCAGGCTGTTTTCCTTCAGCAGTTCGTCGGCAAGCGTGGCGGCCGTCTTCTGGAGCGCCGTTTCAGGCACCACCATGCTGACCAGACCCAGCTGCTTCGCCTCGTCCGCTCCGATGGAATTTCCGCGGACCACCAGTTCCTTCGCTCTCCCTTCCCCCACGCGCTTCACCAGGAACACCATGACAACTGCCGGGATGAACCCGATACGGACCTCGGGATACCCGAACATGGCATGTTCGCGGGAGGCGACGACGAAATCGCAAACGCTGGCCAATCCGCATCCTCCGGCAAATGCCGGACCATTGACCACAGCGATGACAGGCTTTCGGAGTTCAACGATGATGCGGAATAGGTTTGCTAGGCGGAAGGAGTCGGCGCGGTTTTCCTCGAGGTCGAACTGCGACATGCGGGAGAGGTATTGAAGATCGGCGCCCGAGCAAAATGCCGGGCCGTTGCCGGCGAGGAACACGACCTTCACAGTCGGATCCTTCCCCGCCAGTGAAAAGGCAGTGGTCAGCTCCTTGATCGTGACATCGTCGAGGGCGTTGCGCTTGTCGGGACGGTTGAGCGTAATGGAGGCTTTTCGCCCGCCGGTCGCGTAGAGGATTCGAGTGAATTCCATGCTGGCCCAACATAGCGAGAATCACGGGCAAAAACAAGATGGGTGTCGTGTGAAAAAAATCCCGCCGCTATGCGCGGCGGGAATGGACGGACCCACACGAGAACACTCCGGCAGGTACTCCCGCCGGCCGAACGGGATCAGACGTCGTAGTAGAGTCCGAACTCATACGGATGGGGACGCAGGGCCATTGGCTTGACTTCCTTATCCATCTTGTAGGAGATCCATGCATCGATCACATCCTCCGTGAAGACGTCGCCGCGGAGCAGGAAGGCATGGTCGAGTTCGAGGGCGCGGAGAGCCTCATCCAGCGAACCCGGGGTCGACGGAACGTTTTTGAGCTCTTCCGGTGCAAGGTCGTAGATGTCCTTATCGAGCGGTTCTCCCGGATCGATCTTGTTCATGATGCCGTCCAGGCCCGCGAGCATCATCGCCGAGAACGCGAGATAGGGGTTGCAGGCGGCGTCCGGGCAGCGGAATTCGACCCGTTTCGCTTTGGGGCTTGTGGAGTACATTGGGATGCGGATCGAGGCACTCCGGTTCCGTTGTGAGTAGGCCAGATTGACAGGGGCTTCGAAGCCGGGGACCAGGCGCTTGTAGGAGTTGGTCGTCGGGTTGGTGATTGCGCAGAGCGCCGGGGCGTGTTTCAGGAGCCCGCCGATATAGTAGAGGGCGATTTCGCTCAGGTTCGCATACCCGTTGCCGTAAAACAGCGGTTTGCCGTTCTTCCAGAGGCTCTGGTGGACGTGCATGCCGGATCCGTTATCGCCGAAGATCGGCTTTGGCATAAACGTCACCGTCCGGCCTCTGAGGCGTGCCGTGTTCTTTATGACGTACTTGAACAGCAGGAGGTCGTCTCCCGATTTCAGAAGTGGGGCAAACCGGAGGTCGATCTCCGCCTGGCCGGCCGTCGCGACTTCATGGTGCTGAGCTTCCACGTTGAGACCGACGGCGATCAGGTTCTGGGTCATTTCATTGCGCAGGTCCTGCAGCTGATCGGTCGGCGGGACGGGGAAATAGCCCTCTTTGTAGCGGGGCTTATATGCGAGGTTTGGCATCTCATCACGGCCGGAGTTCCAGCGGCCTTCGACGGAATCGACGTGGTAGTAGCTGCTGTGTTCGTTGGTGTCGAACCGGACATCGTCGAAAATGAAGAACTCCGCCTCGGCCCCGAAGAAGCACGTATCGGCGATGCCGGTGGACTTCAGGTAGGCCTCCGCCTTCTGCGCGATGCTTCGTGGGCACCGTTCGTATTTCTCCTTGGTGAGCGGATCGAACACGTCACAGATCAGGCTGAGCGTCTTCACCTCAATGAAACCGTCGATGAAGGCAGTGCTGGCGTCCGGGATGATGAGCATATCACTTTCATGGATAGCTTTCCAACCGCGGATGCTGGACCCGTCGAAGCCGAATCCCTCTTCAAACGAAGACTCCTTCAGGTGGGTCACGGGAACAGAAAAGTGCTGCCATTGCCCCGGGAAGTCCATGAACTTGAAGTCGATCATCTTCACACCCTGGTCCTTGATCATCTTGAAGACCTGGGTGATCGCTGACCCTGTTGTTTTTGCCATAGATGCCGTCCTTTGAGAAGTGGTGGTTGGTGAAAAAGAAAACATCCTGTGAACGTCTGTGCACCCCCGGGATGCCGGAGCGGACCGCGGTCAGCGGTTCGGTTCGATCTTGATCCGGGTGGTTTCCTTATTCGTCGACAAAACGAGATTGGTCCGCGTGCTGACGACACCTGACCATGCCTGCATCTTCGCAAGAACTTTCTCCAGCGAGGCGGTATTGGCCGTCCGGATTTTCAGGAGGTGCGTCCCCTCTCCTGTTATCGCGTGACATTCCTGGATGTCGTCCATGGCGTGCGCATGTTCGATGAACTGCGCGTAATGCCGCGAGGAATCCACCGTGACGAAAACGAACGCGGTGATGTCCTTTCCCAGTTTCTTGGCGTCGACCTTCCCGTAGTACCCTGTGATGATCTCGCGTTCTTCCAGCTTCCGAAGTCGCTCGCTCACCGCAGGAAGCGAGAGCCCCACAGACTCCGCAAGGTCATTCCGTCGCGTCCGCCCCTTCTTCTGGAGAATCTCCAGGATCTTAGCGTCAATCTCGTCAATCATTGAAGGAGAAAGCCCCTTGTTGACTTAGTAACTAAGGTGATTTGCCATGATGACTTTCAAATATAAGGCATTGGCGGGTTACTGTCAAGGACTTTTTTTTGAGGGGATTGCAGCGGAGAGCCGGGTGACGGGAGGGTCAGACGAATGCGGCGCCGCCGTGCCGGAGCGCGTCGGCCCCGGCAGCAGCGGACTTCAAGGTGCGGATGGCCGCGGCAGGATCGCCAGAACCAAAGACGAAGTTCCCGGCGACCAGGACATTCGCCCCTGCCGCCACCACCTGCGGGGCCGTTGTGGCATCGATGCCCCCGTCGACTTCGAGATAGACATCCGGTTTGATCTGGCGGATCAAGGCTGCGGCCTCGCGGATTTTTCCCAGGGAATGCCCGATGAAGGACTGCGCACCGAAACCGGGATTCACCGACATCAGGAGGACGAGGTCGACATCCGGCAGGATATCCGCAAGGAGCCCGACGGGTGTTGCGGGATTGATGCTGACACCCGCCTTTGCGCCCAGTTCCTTGATCCGTTGCACGGTCCGGTGGAGGTGTGCGCACGCCTCGAGGTGGACGGTGATCAGATCGGCGCCCGCCGACCGGTAGGCATCCAGCGAAAGATCCGGCTTTTCAATCATCAGGTGCGTGTCGAACGGGAGCCCGGTCAGCTTCCGCAGTGACCGGATGACCAGAGGGCCGAACGTCAGGTTCGGAACAAAATGCCCGTCCATCACGTCCAGATGCAGCCAGTCCGCTCCCCCCTTTTCGGCAAGGGCAACGGCTCCTTTGAGATCAGAGAAATCGGCGGCGAGCAACGATGGGGCGACGATCGTCACGGAAGCGCTCACTTTTCTGAGGGTTGGAATTCTACCGACGGCTGCCCGACTTTGACCACGAACAGGTCCACTTCCTGTCCCGGGCGTCCCGGCTCTCCGGGCCGCGGGAACTGGTCAACAACGGTGTTCGGGAGAAGATCGAAACCGGGTTGGTACGTGACAATGCCGACTTTCAGTCCTGCAGCATGAAGGATCTTCTCGGCTTCCGTCAGCGACTTTCCAACCACGGCCGGGATCGAAACCTCCAGGAGCGACTTCCCCCGGCTCACCGTGATGCCGACGGCACTCCCCTTGGCAACCTCGCGGTCCGCAGGAACGCTCTGATCCATGACCGTGTTTTCGGGAAACGACTCGGAAAAATCGGAGCCGATCGGCCCCAGCTTGAGTCCGTACCGTTCGAGGGCGAACCGGGCGTCTCTGGTCGACTTTCCGCGGAGGAGGGGCACAACCACCATGATTTCACCGCCGCTGACTGCCAGGTAAACACGGCGGCCCTCCTTGACTACCGCACCAGGCAGAGGGTTCTGACTGATGACCGTCCCGGCCGGATGTGTCGGATCTGGACGGGTTTCGGCCTCGATCGGCTGCATCCGGGCGGAGTCCAGAGCCACCTTGGCCCGCTCAAGGGGGAGCCCCACTACCTTGGGAACGGACAGCCGGCTCCCCTGGTTTACATAAATAGGGAGCACGATGTAGTTCATGATGATGAAGAAGCCCAGGAAGCCACCAAGGATGAAGAGACCCTTCCGGTGCTTCCGTGCAAAGTGCGATAGTGCGCTTGTTGGCATCGTCGAATGGATCTGAAAATAGGTCTGAAGGAAATATAGACAAATGGCCGAAGAGTCACAAGCGGGGCAACTTGCGGGAATTCGCCGGATTGGTGATATTGATGGAACGTCGGTCCTTTGCAACACCATCGTGGTCGCATCGAACGCCATACCAGAAGATCCTCTTGCCCGGGCCATCGTAAGCACGTTGCTCTACTATGACATCTGGGACCATCCTTTGACCGCGCAGGAACTGTTCGCCTTCCTCCCGGTCAACTCGCTGACGCTGGACGAGTTCCGCATCCGGCTCGGCGAAGTTGTCTCGCGCGGGTGGGTCCTTCAGAACGGAGGATACTATCATGTCGGTGGGAAGACGGCTGACGTCGTCCGCCAGCGAATCCATCGCGCACGACACGCCCGCAGAATGTGGTTCTTTGCCCGGCTGTCCATGCACATCATCAAGCGTTTCCCCTTCGTGCGCGGCGTGATGGTCTCCGGCGATCTGTCAAAGAACTCCACGGGCAGGTCAAGCGACGTCGATTTTTTTGTCGTCACCGCCCCCGGCCGGCTCTGGATCGCACGGACGCTTCTCATTCTCTTCAAGAAGACGTTCCTGCTGAACCGGAGGAAATTCTTCTGTCTGAACTATTTTGCTACGACCGACCATCTCGGACTCGATGAACAGAACATCTTCCTCGCCACCGAAGTGGCGACACTCAAGCCGCTCTACAACAGGGGGATATTCCTCTCCTGCCTTCAGGCAAACCCTTGGATCAAAGAGTATTTCCCGAACTTCGACATGACGTGTCTCCCCATGACGAAGGCAAATGAGCGCCCGAGTTTTCTCCAGCGGATACTGGAGCTCCCGTTCGCCCTGCTCCCGGCAGATGCCCTGGACCACTCCCTGCAGAAGATGATGGAAAGACTCTGGGCCAAGCGCTACCCGGAGCACGACGAGGAAACACGCAAAAGGATCTTTCGCTGCTCACGGCACGAGTCACGGGCCTACGTCGGTGACTTCCAGGAGAAGATCCTCGCACGCTACGATCAGCGCCTCCGGGACTTCGGAGTCAAGGCATGATGCTACCATGCGGGACCTCTCCCTTTAGGCGATCGGGCCGATGACGGACGTTCTGTTCACCCACTCTTATTTCCTCCGGTTTGACCCCAAGGAAGAAGCGGCCATGATGCCCTATCCCCCGCTGGGCACGCTCTATGCCGCCGCCGCCGTGCGTCAGCACGGATACTCCGTCGCCCTCTTCGACACCATGCTCGCGGCGAGCGAGGAGGAGATTACCCAAAGTCTCCACACGCATCGCCCCCGTGTCCTGGTCATCTACGATGACGATTTCAACTATCTCACCAAGATGTGTCTCTCGCGGATGCGCGAAGCGGCGTTTCGACTTTCTGCCCTCGGTAAACAATCAGGGTGTACCGTCGTCGTCCACGGTTCAGACCCTGTGGACCATATCGGGCAATATCTCGACCACCAGACCGACTTCGTGATCTGCGGCGAGGGCGAGCAGACACTTGTGGAGCTGCTCGGCGCACTTCTTCGCGGAAAGGGAGATCCGGCGATGATCGACGGTCTCGCCTTCCGGCACGAAGGTGCTATTGTGCGAACACCATCCCGGAGGGTCCTCAGGGATCTGGATGCGCTCCCGTTCCCCGCCCGGGATCTCCTGGATGTCGGACTCTACCGAAAGACCTGGAAAGAGCGCCACGGCTCCTTCTCGGTGAACATGGTTACGACCCGGGGCTGTCCGTTTCACTGCAACTGGTGCGCGAAACCGCTGTACGGACAGGTCTACAATTGCCGGACACCGGAGAATGTTGTCGAAGAAATGAAGAGCGTCAAGCAGACCCTCCACCCTGATCATCTCTGGTTCTGTGATGACATCTTCGGCCTGAAGCCGGGATGGGTGCCCGCTTTCGCCGACCTGGTCCGGAAGGAAGACGCGGTCATTCCCTTCAAATGCCTCGCCCGCGTCGACCTTCTCCTCAAGGAAAACACCATCGACCATCTCCGCAGGGCGGGATGCGAGAGTGTCTGGGTGGGCGCCGAGTCGGGTTCTCAGAAAATCCTTGACGCCATGGAGAAAGGGACGACGGTTCAACAGATCACTGACGCGTCACAGAAATTGAAATCGGCAGGCATTAGGGTCGGCTTCTTTCTTCAGTACGGGTACCCGGGAGAGACGCGGGACGATATCGAGCACACCCTGGGCATGGTAAAGGAGTGCCGGCCGGACGATATCGGAATCTCCGTTTCCTATCCCTTGCCCGGTACCACCTTCTATGAATCCGTGCTCCGGGATCTCGGAGAGAAACGCAATTGGGTCGACAGCCGGGACCTTGACCTCATGTTCCGCGGCACGTTTGTCCCCGATTTCTACAGGACGCTTCACCGGATAACGCATAAGAGGCTCCGGTTCTGGCAGGGGCTCGATGCTGCGCGGTCGATCGCGTTCCGGCCCTGGGAGATGAATGCGCGGAACCTCCGACGCATTGCTGCATCAGCGTACCATTTCCTCACGCTCCCCGGCCTCGAAGCACGGCTGAACACCCTCGCGCGTCAGAAGGCC
>Ga0209253_10003421_pt1 | contig 13962 bp, 21 predicted proteins | sample FrelakmetBRP12BR_FD_187145 | JGI IMG/M metagenome (GOLD analysis project Ga0209253, IMG submission 187145) | Freshwater lake sediment microbial communities from the University of Notre Dame, USA, for methane emissions studies - BRP12 BR (SPAdes)... | ecosystem: Environmental > Aquatic >...
AGCGACTGCGCGAGCCGGCCGACTAGGCTAGTCGCCCGTCACGCCGTCAGCGACGCCGGCGCGGCGCCGGCGGACCCTACCGGCTCGACACCTTCGAGGCGCAGCAGCTCGGCGAGCGCCGCCTGCGCCACGTCGAGCTGATCGGGGCTCGGGTCGCGCGTCGTGAACAGCTTCTGGACCTGCACCCCGGGCGTGCGCAGCAGGTCGGCCACGGGATGCCCCTGGTGGCGCGCCATCCAGGCGAAGAGCTCGACGGCCGAGCCGATGCTCACGAGCCCCGCGACGAGCACGGCCAGCGGGTTCTTCTCCTTGCCGAGGCTCGCGACGACCAGGTTGCCCAGCGTGCTGGTGACGAGCAGCGGACCGATCAGGTTGGAGCCGCAGCGCGCGTGCTCCTTGCTCGCCTCGTCCACGCCGGTGCCGGCCTCGTAGGCCCCCACACTCTTGTGCTCGGCGCCGTGCATGCGCGAGAGCTCGGAGTCGCGCACGGCGAGCAGCGCCGGCCCCAAGGTGAGGGCGGCGACGGCCAGCTCGCGCAGGAGCGGCGAACCCCTGCCGCCCCTGCGCAGGAGCAGCGTCGCCGCGGCGCTGCCCGCCGTCGCCGCGAGCAGCCGCGGGTCCTCCTGGGGGAGCACCGGCAGTCCCATCTCGCGGCGCAGCTTCGGCAGCACGCCCGCCGCCTCGCCGAGCCGCACGACGCCGCGCGCGACGGGGACGCGCGCCAGCATCCTGCTCCCGGGGAGGTGGCTCCTGACCCCCGAACGGACACGCAGCGTCCCGTCGGGCAGGCGCACCGCCGCCGCCCAGTGACGCTCGCTCTGCAGAAGGACACCGTCACGCAGCGCCATGCCGCCGAGCAGGAGACCGGCGGCCGCGCCGCTCTCTTGCGTGCCGTCGTCTTGCGTGCCGTCGTCTTGCGTGCCGTCGTCTTGCTCACTCACTGTGTCGTCTCCTCGTGTTGACGGGTGTCCGCACCCTGGACCATTATGCCCGAAGACCCGCCCATCGCCGCGGCGGCCCACGGCGCCCGGCGCGCGATACGGCGGACGCGCACCGCGAAAGGGGCCCGACGTGTGCAGCTTTCCCCATATCGCCGAACGGGCGCAGCACTTGAGCGCCCTCACGACTCCGCTGGCACCCGAGGAGGCGGTCGAGCTCCTCTGCAGCGACTGTCCCTTCTATCATCCCGACCGCGAGGAGCAGCTCGAGTGCGGCAGCTTCCTCATCCTCAGGCGCCTGCTCGAACGGGGCGTGCTCACGCCGGCGCAGATCGTCGCCGCCTGCGGTTGACGCGCCCGAGAGCCCGGTGAGCCACAACGACGCGGGCCCCGGCGCGACCGCCCGCCCGGCGCGCGGCGCGACCGTCCACCTGTCTCCCGACGTGTCGCTCAAGCGGCTCGAGGCGCCGTACCTCTACCACCGCGGCAACGACGACCTCTACGAGGTGAGCGAGGAGGCGTTCTCGTTCATCGAGCGTCATCGTGGCCACCTTCCCTCGCGCGAGACCGAGCCGGAGTTCCTGGCGACGTGCCTGGAGGAGGGTCTCCTGACGCGGAAGAAGCCGACCGCCGGGCCGGGGTTCCGTGTGGGATCGGGAGAACGACCGTCGCTGCGCTACCTGCTGGTGCACCTCACGGGCCGCTGCAACCTGCGCTGCGCGCACTGTTACGCCGCGGAAGCCGGTGAAGACGACCTGCCGTTCGAGGCACTGCGGCGAGCGTTCGCGGAGTTCGAAGCGGGCGGCGGCCTGCGGCTCCTGCTCTCCGGAGGCGAGCCTCTGCTGCACCGCGACTTCCGACGCGTCGACGAGCTGCTGCCCGGCCTGAACGTGCGCGCCGTTCTGCTCACCAACGGCACCCTCCTCACCCCGGCCCTCGCGCGGCGGCTGCACGTGCACGAGGTCCAGGTCAGCCTCGACGGCATGGAGGAGAGCCACGACGCGCTGCGCGGCCCCGGCTCCTTCAGCCGCGCGCGGCGGGGCCTCGACGCGGCCCGCGAGGCCGGCCTGCAGGTCAGCGTCGCCTCGACGGTGAACGCCCTCAACCTGCGCGACTTCGACCGCCTCGCGGCTCTCGTCGAGGCCCTCGACGTCTGGCAGTGGACGATCGATGTGCCCTGCCCGGCCGGGCGCATGGCGGGGCAGACGGCGCTCGAGGCCCCGCCGGCCGAGGCGGCCGGGATCCTCGAGCGCGGTTTCGCCTCGGGCACGCACGGAGACACGTTCGACTATCTCTGCGGCGCCCACCTCGCCGCGGTCATGCCCGACGGCAGGGTGGGCAAGTGCGGGCTCCTTCCCGACGAGGGAGGCGGCCGCCTCGACGACGGCCTCACGGCCGCGTGGCGGCGGATCCCCCACCGCACGACCGCTTCACTGGGGGAGACCTGCCGCTCCTGCCGCTTCCTCGAGGACTGCCACGGCGGCTGCCGTTTCAGGGCGGGAGGCGCGAAATCACTTGCACCCGACGCGATACAGTGCTACAGGTATGGTGTTCTGACAGCGACCGGGAGGAGGTGGTGCCGTTCATGAAGATCAAGAAGGTGGCCCGGGGGAAGACGGCGCTGCACTGCAAGTGCAGTTCGAGCTGCTGAACCGGCTCTGAACGGAAGCCGCTTCCTCAGAGGGCGACTTTCGAGGGGCGGGGGTGTGCTGGAACGGCACCCCCGCCCCTTCTTCGTGCCGTCCGACCGGTGCCTGTGGCAGCCATTCGGTGATCGCTGCGGTCGTACTGTCCCGCGGAAGCTCCCTGACCGGCGCGCGCCGTTCTCGACACGTTGGCACCGACGACGAGATTGCTCTTGCGAGTAGCTCGCATGTGCGCTACCGTGGCGCCCATGCATCACGCACGCGCGACACTCCGCGAGCAAGGCTACCGCCTCACACCGCAGCGCAACCTCATCTGGGAGGTGCTGCGGGACGCCGACCGCCACATGACGGCAGAGGAAGTGGCCGCAGAGGTGCGCCGGACGCTCCCGGACGTCAACGTCTCGACGGTGTATCGCACCCTCGAGCTGCTCGTGAGCCTCGATCTCGTCCTGGAGACGCGCCTCGAGGGCAGCGTCTGCTACTACGAGGTCTCACCCGAGCCCGCCCATCACCACTTCGTGTGCACGCTGTGCGGCGCGGTGGGGCACTTCAGTGATGAGCTGCTCGCACCGGTGCACGCGGAACTCACGCAACGCCAGGCGTTCGAGGTGAGCCAGATCCAGGTCACCGCCTTCGGGCTCTGCCGCGACTGTCGCGCCGTGACGAGGCCCGACGCCGCACCGCCTTCCACCGACCGGCGATCCACCTAGCCCGGCGCGAGGAAGCCATGCACCTTGTCGCGATGCACATCCCCGACGGCTACCTCGGACCGCAGACCTACGCGGTGCTCTGGCTCGTGATGATCCCCCTTTGGGCTATCGCGGCGCGCAGGGTCAAGCGCACCCTCAAGACGAAGCAGATCCCCCTCCTCGCGCTCGGCGCGGCCTTCTCGTTCATCATCATGATGTTCAACGTCCCCGTGATCGGCGGATCGACTGGCCACGCGGTGGGGGCGACGGTGATCGCGATCATCCTCGGCCCTTGGGCAGCCATGATCGCGATCTCGATCGCGCTCGTGATCCAGGCCGGGCTCTTCGGCGACGGGGGTATCACGGCGATCGCCGCCAACTGCTTCAACATGGCCGTCGTGGCGCCGTTCGTCGGGTACTACCTCTACCGGCTCGTCTGTGGCGATGCGCCGTCCTCGGGACGCCGTATGGTCGCCTCGGGGGTGGCGGCCTACGTGGCTCTCGTCGCGGCCGCCATCTGTGCCGGGTTCCAGTTCGGTATCCAGCCCTACATCGCCCATACGGCCAGCGGCCAGGCGCTCTACGCCCCGTACAAGCTCACCGTGGCGGTGCCGGCGATGGCCCTTGAGCACCTGCTCTTCTTCGGCTGGGTCGAGGCGCTCGTAACGATGGGGATCGTCGCCGCGCTGGCGAAGTCGGAGCCGGAGCTCCTGCGGATGAAGCCGGCGGCCAGGCCGTTGCGCTGGCTGTGGGCCGCCATCGGCGTGCTCATCCTCCTCACGCCCATCGGCGCCCTGGCGCCCGGAACGGCCTGGGGGGAGTGGAGCGCCGAGGAGCTCGACTCCCTTGTCGGGTACGTGCCCGCCGACTTCGAGAGGCTCGGCAGCCTGTGGAAGGCGGCGATGCCCGACTACGCGACGCCCGGGGTGAGCAACACGCTGCTCGGCTACCTCATCGCCGCCGTCGTCGGCACCGCCCTCGTCGTCGGCGTCGCGTGGGGCATCGGCGCACTGCTGGCGCGTCGCTCCGGCGACGACGCCGACGCTGCTTCGCAGTCCACTCCGCCCTCGGTCTCCGCTGGGTGAGCGCTTCCAGCCCGTGCCGCCACACCGACCTCGCGCCCGCCGCCCGCCGTGGCGGTGGCGGCGGCCGCTCGCTGGCGCGCAAGACCGCCGACTCGGTCGCTCGCGCGGTCAAAGACGTCCTCCAGAACGAGGAGATCGCGGCGCGGCCGGGCCTGCTGCAGCGCCTCGACCCGCGCGTCAAGCTCCTGACACTGATCCTCTTCGCGGTGACCGTCAGCCTCGTGCACTCGGTGTGGCTCCTGACCGCGCTCATCGGATCGACGATGATCCTGGCGGCGCTCTCGCTGGTCGGCGTCGGCTCGTTCGCGCGCAAGGTGTGGCTCTCGGGCGGTCTCTTGGCCCTGCTCGTCTCGTTGCCCTCGGCGCTGTCCTGGTTCACACCGGGCCCGGTCGTCGTCTCGATCGGACCGCTGTCGCTGACCGCCCCAGGCCTCATGGGGGTGGCGACGCTGGTGACGCGCGTCGTCGCCGCCGCGGGCTTCGCCCTGCTCGTGATCTGGACCATGCGCTGGCCGGATCTGCTGCGCGCCCTCAGTGCGCTGCGCATGCCCGACGTCGTGGTCGCCACCCTGGCGATGACGCAGAAGCAGATCCTCACGCTGCTGCGCACGGTCGAGCAGATCCACTTGGCGCGCGAGAGCCGCACGCTGTCGCTGGGCAGCGCACGCGAGAACCGGGACTGGGTGACCGAGCGCATGGCCTTCGTGGTGCGCAAGTCGATGAAGACCGCTGACGACGTCTACGATGCCATGCTCTCGCGCGGCTTCACGGGGGCGATGCCGTCGCTCGTCAGGCTGCACCTGGCGACCGGCGACTGGGCGTGGGCGGCGGCGAGCCTCGCCGTCTGCGCCGCCGTCATCGCCGCCGACAGGGTCGTGGGGCCATGACCGAGACCGATTTCGTCCTGACCCAGGTCGGCCACGAGTACCGGGCGGGCGTCACGGCGTTGGCGGCGATCGACCTGAGCATCGGCTGCGGCCAGCATGTCGCCGTCGTCGGAGCGAACGGTTCCGGCAAGTCGACGCTGCTCAAGATGCTCGACGGACTCGTCTTTCCGACAGCGGGGGCGATCCTTGCGTTCGGCGCGCCGCTGACCGAAGAGGCGCTGGAGGACCCGACGTTTCGCCGCGACTTCCGCTCGCGCGTCGGCTTCGTCTTTCAGGAGGCCGACGTGCAGCTCTTCTGCTCGAGCGTCGAAGACGAGTTGGCCTTCGGCCCCCTGCAGCTCGGTCTTCCCGATGACGAGGTCCGCGTCCGCGTCGGTGACGTCGCCGAGCACCTGCGCATCGAGAAGCTGCTCGACCGGCCTCCCTACTCGCTCTCGGGGGGCGAGAAGAAGCGCGTCGCCATCGCCTCGGTGATCACCATGCAGCCGCATGTGCTCTTGCTCGACGAGCCGACCAATGCGCTCGACCCGCGCAGCCAGGTGTGGCTGCTCGACGTCCTCGAGGACTGGAAGCTTGAAGGGCGCACGGTCGTCATGGCGACGCACGACCTCTCCGCTGCGGCAGAGGCGGCAGATCGTCTTGTCGTCCTCTCCGAGGATCACACGGTGGTGGCAGATGGCACGCCCGACGAAGTCCTCGCGCAGCATGAGCTGCTGCTCGCCGTGAACCTCATTCACGAGCACACGCACCGGCACGCCTCCATGGCCCACGGGCATGCGCACGCGCACGGGCCTGGCACCCACCCCGACCAGGCCCACGGACACGAGCACGACTGAGCCTGGTGCAGCTTCCTGGCCGCCCCGGCGGCGGGATGAGACCCGCTCTCTCTGCGACGGCGTTTGGCCTTGTGCGTGGTGTGGCAGCAGAAGGCCCGCCACCCCTTGCCTGACGGCGGGCGTGACGCCCTGCGACCCCGAGGGGCGGGGGTGTGCGGAGAAGGCACCCCCGCCCCTTTTCATCTTGCGCCGGCGCGCACTGCCAACGGTGGGCGGTTCGCTCGGGAGAGGGGCTGCGAGGCCCGCGCGTCTCGGCGCGAGCCGGCGCGCTGCCGAGGCGTCGGCCCGCGCCGACACGCGCGCCGACGCATGAGGCGCCGAGTGACGATAGGATGACCGCGACGATCAACGAGAAGGGGGAGACGATGGGCACGTTCGACAAGTACCTCGACAAGGCCGGCAGCATGGCCAGCGGGCTCGCCGGTCAGGCCGAGAAGACCGGCCGTGTGGCCCAGGCGCAGCTCAAGCTGCACTCCCTGCAGGGCGACGCCAAGGACGCCAACGCCGAGCTGGGCGCCCTCGTGTTCGGACTCGCCGAGCGCGGCGAGCTCTCGCATCCCGAGCTCGGGCCGGCGCTCGACAAGGTCCGGGCCGCCGCGGCGCTCGTGCGCGCCAAGGAGGAGGAGATCGCACAGCTCAAGGCGGAGGGGAAGTCGGACTGACGCAGTCGCCTTCTGGCGTCCGGCGCGTCTGCTACGCTGACGACGACCGAAGGAGACCCGTGCATCCCACCGAGCAGGCGCTGACCAAGGCGCCGACACACTACGCCGCGAAGCTCGCCGAGAACGAGACGTTCGACTCGTACTTCGTCTGCCTGCAGCCCGAGCGCGGCGCGAAGAAGTCCGGCGAGCCGTTCATGCGCATGGGCCTGCGCGACGCCTCGGGCGACGTCAAGGCGATCTGGTGGCAACCGACCACCGAGGCGCTCGAGGGCCTTCGCCACGGCGACGTCGTCAAGGTGCGCGCCGGTTTCGGCTCGGGCGGCCAGTACGGGCCCCAGGTCAAGATCGACCGCCTGCGCGTGCTCGAGCCCGGCCAGTACGATCCCGCCAGCCTGATCCCTGTCTCGCCGATCGACCTCGACGAGCTCGGCGACCGACTGCGGGCTCTCGTCGAGTCGGTCGCCGACCCCAGCCTGCGGGCGCTGCTCGAGCGCGCGCTCGACCCCGGGCGCGAACCCGGGGCCACCTTCGCCGTCGCGCCGGCGGCGGTGCGCAACCACCACGCCTACCGTCACGGCCTGCTCGAGCACTCGGTCGTCGTAGCCGAGGTCGCGGCCACGGTGACCGCCAGCTTCCCGACCGTCGACCGCGACCTCGTCGTGACCGGCGCGCTGCTGCACGACGTCGGCAAGACGCTCACCTACTCCAGCGACCCCCTGGCGCCGGGGTTCACCGATAGCGGGCGCCTGCACGGCGAGATCATCATCGGCCACGACCTCGTGCGCGATCTCATCGCCGAGATACCCGCGTTCACACCCGAGCTCTCGGCGCGGCTGCGCCACGTCATCGTGTCCCACCACGGCGAGCGCGAGAAGGGCAGCCCCGTGGTCCCCATGACGCGCGAGGCGATCATCGTCCACTTCTGCGACGACATGACGGCGCGCATCTCCGCCTGCGACGACGCCGAGCGCTCCAGCTCCCGGGGCGCCCGCTGGTCGGGCTTCAGCAAGATGCTCGACGCGTTCGTCTACATCGGCGAGCGCAACGGCGGGTCCGCGAGCGACGAGTCGTTCGCGACGTTCGCAGACGACGAGCGGTCCCCGGCCGACGAGGTCGCCGACGGGCCGTCCGAAGGTGGCGAGGCCGACGACGACGCGTTCGCCCGCGACCCGGCTCCGGCAGCACAAGAGCGCGCCGAGGCCGACGAGAGGTTCAGCCTGCTGTGATGCTCAAGTTCATCCTCGCCGTCGTGGCCATCCTGCTCGCGTGGCGCCTGTGGCGTTCCTACACGCGCATGCAGCCGCCGCGCCGCTGAGACGACGCGACACACACACAAGAGACCCGCGAGGAGCGGCTATCCCCAGATAGCCCGCGCGTCGTCGAGCACCTGCGCGGCGTGTCCCTTCGCCTTGACCCTGTCGTAGACCCTGCGCACGGTGCCGTCGGCGTCGATCAGAAAGGTCGAGCGTTTCGCGCTGCCCACGAGACCACCGACCTCGAAGGCCTGCGTCACCTCGCGATCGGGGTCGCTCACGAGCGGAAAGCCCAGGCCGTACTTGCCGGCGAAGCGCTCGTTCGCGGCCGGCTTGTCGACGCTGGCTCCCACAACCTGCAGGCCCAGCGCGGCGAACTCGCCGAGGAGGCCGTTGAACTCAACGGCTTCGGTCGTTCAGCCCGAGGTCGAGGCCTTGGGGTAGAAGTAGAGCACCGTCGGCTTGCCGGGCGCCCTCAGGTCGATGGTCGTGCCGTCGTACGCGACGCCTCTCACCGAAGGTGCCTTGTCCCCAGCCTGAATCACGGTCGCCTCCTTCAGAGCCGCTGATCGGCCGTGTGGCCACGGTCGCCGCACGGCCCGCGTCCCGCGCGCGGTCGGCGCCCCTGAGGCGCCGCCCGGGCCGCCCGGCACGCCAATCCTACCGCTAGAAGCCGGTCTCCTCGTCGGGGACCGGCCACTCCCAGATCTCGCGCACCGTCTCGAGCACCGCCGAGGCGTGACCGCCCGGGTCCACGTCGGTCCAGACGTGCTGGACGACGCCCTCGCCCAACAGAAAGGTCGTCCGCTTCGCCCTTCCTCCCGGCTCCCGCAGGACCCCGAAGACCGCGCTCAGGCGCCGGTCTACGTCGCAGACCAGGGTCATGGTGAGGCCGTGCCGCTTCGCGAAGGCGCGGTTGGCGGCGGGGCTGTCGACGCTGACGCCTATGACCGCGACGTCGAGCGCCGCGTAGTGGTCGAGGAGGCCGTTGAACTCAACGGCTTCCTTCGTTCAGCCGCCCGTGGAGGCCTCGGGATAGAAGAAAAGGGCGCCCTTGCCGGCGAAGGCGCTGAGGTCGAGCACCCCTCCGTCGCAGGTCGAAGCTCGTACCGCCGGGATCCTGTCGCCCGCCTCGATCACGTCGACCTCCTCTCAGGGATCAGGTCGCGCGCGGGGCGCCGGAGGCGCGCCGCGCGTCCGAGGCATCATCGCGAAACGAACCGCAGGCGCACTGCCCGGACACCAGGCGCGGCCCCTGCACGCTGAAGGCGTCGCGCGTGTCGTCGTAGTCGAGCTCGGCGTCGCCGAACAGCTCGGCGCTCGCCTCATCGACGACCACCAGGGTCCCCTGACTCTCGCTCACGGTATCGCCGGGCCGTGTCGTGTCGTCGAACTCGAGGACGTAGCGCAGCCCCGCGCAGCACGACGACACGCGCAGCATGTCGCCGTCGGCACCGCTTCTCATCTCACGCAGCCTGCCTGCGGCGCGCGTCGTCAGCGAGATCATCGCTCTCCTCCGTCGTGGGCGACGACCCGGATGCGGCGCCGGCATCGCAGCCGGCCGCGCGCGCCGTCATTCGTGCCTATTGCCCGGTCGGAGGCGATCGAAACGGCGGTCACGCCGGCCGCGAGCAGACGGGCAGGGACGGGCGGCCGCGAGAGCCGGAAGTGCAGCGACACGCGACGCCACAAGATCCACGAGGACTCGCACTGGCGCCGCGGGGACCGGGAGTAGACTGGGAGCCGACGTCGGGCCGACCGAGGAGCGACCCATGCGGGTGCGCATCGACTACGACCGCTGCACGGGCGTGGCCGCCTGCGAGCAGGTGTGTCCCGAGGTCTTCCAGATCCGCGACGACGGCCTGGCCGAGGTCGTCGACCCCGAGCCGCACGAGACCCTCTGGGAGTGCGTGCGTCGCGCGCAGGAGGCCTGCCCCGAAGAGGCGATCGTCATCGAGGAGGACGAGACGTAGCGCGAGCGAGTGTGGGCGCCGCGGCGCGCGCAGGGCGCGCCGCGGCGCCTACACTCGCGCTCCGGCGTCTCGCCGGCCTACAGCATCTCGCCGTCGCCCGGCACCGGAGGCGCTGAGACGACGACGAAGGTGAGTGGCCCGACGCCGACGTTGGAGAGCTGGCGTACGGTCCCGGGCGGAACGGCGAACGCGTCGCGCTCGTCGAGCTTGTGGATGACGCCCTCGACCTCGATCTCCGCATCTCCCGCCAGCACGAGGTAGAGCTCCTCCTGCTCGCGATGACGGTGACGGCGCATCTGCGCCCCCTCGGCGAGCGACCACACGTTGGCGCGCAGGTTGCACGCCCCCAGCTCCTCGGTGAGGCGCTTGACGTGCACCTGCTCCGACACGGTGTCGACGGGCACGGCGCGAACGGCCTTCATGAGACTCCTTTGCAGCCGAAGGGGGCGGGATGCGGCCCGGCGTCTAGCGGGCGCTCTTCTCGAGGATCTCGACCGGCAGCGGGCAGCGCTCCTTGAAGCGCCGCGCGTCGGCAGCCGTACCGACGATGTCGCCGTAGTGCATCGGGACGACCAGCTTGGCCTTCACCCTATCGCACGCCTGCGCCGCCTCGTCGGCCGTCATGACGTAGGTGCCACTCACGGGGAGCAGCGCCACATCCACCTCGATGTCGTCCATCTCGGGGATCGCGTCGGTGTCGCCGGCGTGGTAGATCCGCCGGCCGTCTAGCTCGACGACGTAGCCGACCTTGCCGTCGGCCCTGGGGTGGAACACCTGGCCCGGTCCGCGGAACTTGTCGGTGTTGTAGGCCGGCACGGCGTGCACCGTCACACCGCCGACCTCGATCGTCTGCCCGACCGCGATCGTGCGCGTCTCACCGGCTACCTGCGAGGTCACCTCGGCCGGCCCCACGACGACGGTGTCCGGCTTGCGCAGCCGCGCGATGTCGTCCTTGCTCAGGTGGTCGAAGTGGTCGTGGGTGACCAGGATGACGTCTGCCTGGGGTGCGCCCGAGGCGATCTTCCAGGGGTCGACGTACACGGTCCGCGAGCCTTCGATGCGAAAGGAGTCGTGCCCCAACCAGGCGATGTTCTCGACCATCTGGCCTCCGTTTCACTGGTTCGCAAAGAGGGGCGCCGCGGCCGCGCGGCGCGCACGCGCCGCCGGGCCGCGGCGCCCGTCGTCTCGCAGCTCGCATCACGGCGGTCGACGACCGCCGCAGGGCTCTAGACCGGCTTGACTTCGACGGCCTGCGGGCCCTTGCGGCCCTGGCCGAGCTCGAACTCGACGCGCTCGGCGTCATGCAGGCTGGTCACACCCTCGGCGAGCCCGGTGACGTGCACGAAGATGTCCTCGCCCTCGTCCTGCTTGATGAAGCCGTAGCCCTTTTCCGTCGAGAACCACTTGACCGTTCCTTGAGGCACCGCTCCTCCTCGTTGCCTGAAGTGCGTGACCGACGTTGTTGGGCGACGGTGTGCACTTCGCCCCCGCCACCCGGGGGCGCTTTGTGATCTGGCGCGCCGTGCGGCGGCGCGTGGCAGATACTCTACCCGCAAGCGCAGCCACTGCGAACCTCGACCGATGGTGCCCCGCGCAGTCGGAGACGGCTGCGCGGCCGCTCAGCGAGCACGGCGGGGCAGGGTCCCGGAGACCGCCACGACGCGAATGGCGGCTTCGGTTCCCGGCGGACCGCTACAAGACGGTCGCGCCGCGTGTCACGGCGAAGATGGCGATGCGCGCCATGAGGTTGGGCAGGTGCTGGCTCGGCGCCGTGTGCGCGAACGAGCGCAGGAAGATCTCGCGCTCGACGCGCAGCCCCTCGTCGTGGCAGAGGGCGCGGAAGTCGCGCACCGTGCAGAGGTGGATGTTCGGCGTGTCGTGCCACTGGTAGGGCAGCTCGCTGCTGACCGGCATCCTGCCGGTAAGGAGCAGCTGCCCGACCAGCGACCAGTGCGCGAAGTTGGGCATGCTGACCACCGCGAGCCGGCCCACGCGCGCCATCTCGCGGACGACGAACCGGGGCCTGCGCAACTGCTGCACGCTGAAGCTGAGGATGACCACGTCGAACGAGCCGTCCTCGTAGTCGGCGAGCCCCTCGTCAAGGTCGCCGTGAAAGACCGACAGGCCGCGCGCCACGCAGGCGCGCACCGCCTCCTGCGCGACGTCGACGCCGGAGCCGCGCACGTGCTTCTCGTGGATCAGCTTGTCGAGCAGCTCTCCGTCGCCGCAGCCCAGGTCGAGCACCGTCGCACCTTCGGGCACGAGGTCCTCGATGATCTGGTAGTCGACGCGCTGCGTCATCACGCCTCCCGGCCCGGCGTCGCCTGCCCGCCGTCCACGCCGGCGCGCGGCGGCACGCGCATCGAGCGCGACCCGCTGGCGAGGAAGGCGGCGATGATGCCCTCCGTCTTCTCGCGCTCGAGCAGGAAGGCGTCGTGACCGTAGTGCGACTCGACCTCGTAGTAGCTCACGTGCTTGTGGGTCGCGCGCAGCGCACCGACGATCTCCTTGAGCTGGTAGGGCGGATGCAGCCAGTCGCTCGAGAAGGCCATCACCAGGAAGCGCGAGGTCACGTCGCGGAAGACCTCGGTCAGGCTGCGCTGGCCGTTCGTCAGGTCGAAGTAGTCGATGGCCCTGGTGATGTAGAGGTAGGAGTTCGCGTCGAACCGTCCCGTGAACGAGACGCCCTGGTGGCGCAGGTAGCTCTCGACCTCGAAGTCGGCCGAGAAGCTGAAGGAGTAGTCCTCGATGTCGCGCAGGCGGCGGCCGAACTTCTCGCGCATCGCCTCGTCGGAGAGGTAGGTGATGTGCCCCAGCATGCGCGCCACGGCGAGCCCCTTGGCCGGCGGCTTCCTGCCGTAGTAGTCGCCGCCGCGCCAGTTGGGGTCGGCCATGATCGCCTGGCGTCCGACCTCGTTGAAGGCGATGGCCTGCGTGGACTGGCGTGCCGCGCACGCGATGGGGATGGCGAGGTGCAGGCGCTCGGGGTGGGCGACCGCCCACTGCAGCACCTGCATGCCGCCCATGGAGCCGCCGACGGCGGCCAGCAGCCTGTCGATGCCCAGGTGGTCGAGCAGCAGCGCCTGGGCATCGACCATGTCGGCGACCGTGATCATGGGGAAGCCGGTACCGTACGGCTTGCCGGTCTGCGGGTCGACCGACGCCGGGCCGGTGGAGCCACTGCAGCCGCCGAGCACGTTCGAGCAGATGACGGAGTACCTGTCGGTGTCGAGCGCCTTGCCGGGGCCGATGAGCATGTCCCACCAGCCGGCGCGCTTGTCGTTGGCGCTGTGGCGGCCGGCGACGTGAGCGTCGCCCGAAAGCGCGTGACAGACGAGGATGGCGTTGTCGCGCGCCTCGCTGAGCGTGCCGTACGTCTCGTAGGCGAGCGTGAAGGGGCCGAGCCGCCGGCCGCTCTCGAGCAGCAGAGGCGCGGCCGGCGGCTGAAATGGCCGTCATTCATCGAGCGGAGCGGGTCGGGGAGGGGCCGTTCGTGTTTCCGCTGTCGTCGGCGCAGGAGCGGATGTGGCTTTTGGAGCAGATGGAAAGCTCGACGGCGAACCAGATCGTCATGCCGCTCGAGTTGGTTGGGGCGTTGGATCCGACCGCGCTCCGTCAGGCGCTGGACGGCCTGGTGCAGCGCCACGAGGCGCTGCGCACGACGTTTCGTGCGGTGGAGGGCCGGCCGGTCCAGGTGATCGCCGCGACCGGCGCGGCGGCGTTCGAGACGAAGGGGGTGGCGACCCAGGCCGAGGTCGACGCCGCGCTGGCCGCAGAGGCGCAGCGGCCCTTCGACCTTGCCCGGGGGGCCTCGGGCCGGGCAGAGATCCGGGATGATATCGGCAATGCCACGGCGGTCGAGTGGTATGTGCCCAACCCGCGCTTCACAGTCTTCCCCGAATGGGAGTGGATGGACGGATACGACTGGCCAGACGGGATTGTGTCGGTAAGTGTGGCCGGCAAGGGCGAATGCTCCGCAGAAATGGCGTCCTC
>Ga0209253_10003422_pt1 | contig 13960 bp, 14 predicted proteins | sample FrelakmetBRP12BR_FD_187145 | JGI IMG/M metagenome (GOLD analysis project Ga0209253, IMG submission 187145) | Freshwater lake sediment microbial communities from the University of Notre Dame, USA, for methane emissions studies - BRP12 BR (SPAdes)... | ecosystem: Environmental > Aquatic >...
TATTCAAGCAGTATTTGACAGGTAAGCAGATCTTCCGGAACAACCGAGAGATCTTGAGGCCATCCTACATCCCAGGGGACCTTCCCCACCGGCAAGGGCAGATCAACCAACTAGCGCAGATCACGGTCACGGCTTTGAAGGGGGAGCGGCCTTCCAACGTCCTCGTCTTCGGCAAGACAGGGACAGGGAAGACCGCGGTGGTGAAATACCTCGGCAACGAGATCAAAAAGGCGGACTCGGAGCTCAACAAGGTCATCTTTCTCTATATGAACTGCGAGGTCGTGGACACCCAATATGGGGTATTGCAGAACATAGGGAACCAGTTCATCCAGGACTTCGAAGACCGGATCCCTTTCACAGGCTGGTCCACCGAGCGGGTTTACAACATCCTCCGAGAGAAGGTCGACGATCAGAACCGGGTGATCATCATCGTCCTTGACGAAATCGACAAGCTGGTTTACAAGAGCGGGGACGACGTCCTCTACCACCTTTCCAAGATAAACGACGACCTCAAGAACTCCCGGGTGAGCGTCATCGGCATATCCAACGACCTGAAGTTCACCGAGTTCCTCGACCCGAGGGTGAAGAGCCGCCTGGGCGAGGAGAAGCTGGTATTCCCTCCATACAACGCGGAACAGCTCCAGGACATCCTGCACCAAAGGGCAGCCCTGGCCTTCGACGTGGGCGTTCTGGAGGGCGCGGTCATCCCCCTCTGCGCGGCGTTGGCGGCCCAGGAGCATGGGGACGCCAGGCGGGCCCTGGACCTTTTGCGCATAGCCGCGGAGATCGCCGAGCGCAGCAACGACGACCACATCACCGAAGCCCACGTGTACAAGGCAAAGAACAAGATAGAGCTGGATTGCGTCACCGAGGCCGTGAAGACCCTGCCCACCCAGTCAAAGCTCGTCCTGTTAGGGATCCTGATAAACGAGGAGAAGAACAATGGGAGGTTGACCACGGGGGACGTGTATGAGACCTATAGGGACCTGTGCAAGGTGGTGGGCGTCGCCTGCCTTACCCAGAGGAGGGTCACGGACCTCATCTCCGAGCTTGACATGCTCGGTATCATCCATGCCCGGGTGAAGTCGTTCGGGCGCGGGGGCCGTACCAAGGAGATCGAGGCGGCCGTCCCCCTGGCCGAGACCAGGTGCACGTTGGAGGAGGACGAGATACTCCAGGCGCTGAAGAACTATCGGCCAAAGACCCAGACCACCCTGATGTAAGGCTCATCGGGAACCTTTGCCCTTGCTCCCGCTCTTGCCCTTAGGTTTCTGAGCCGAGGTGCCAGACTTCCCCTTTTCCTTGGATTTTTCCATGCTACCGTCCTTGGCGGGGGCCTTCTTTTCTACCTTCTCGGCCTCCTGCTTCGGCTCGGGGGCTTTGCTCTTCTTGGGCGGCAAACCCAGCTTTTTCCTGAACCAGGCGCCCACGCTGATTCCCTTCGATTCCAAAATCAGGCTCACGGCGTCGATGATGATCGGTATGCCAATGATCAGGCCCAAGCTGATCAGCAGATTGGTCTTGCTGTTCTGCGGGATGGGCACCTGGGAGGCCTGGCCACTGGCATAGAGCTTGATGATGCCGAACCAAGGCAGCTCGCCCCTCGCCACCCCGTTCAGCCATCCCTCCATCACTGGCTGCCAGCAAACGCTGGCGATAGAGCTCTGGTCGACGATTCCTCGGTTGTTGTCGCCAAGGGTGATGAGCCCCCCATGAGGTGCGACGTGGGTGTTGGCGAAGTTGGATAGCATTATGGTGAAGTTGATCCGGACCTCCACCCCATTGTAGCCGATGCCATAGAGCACCAGCGTGCCGTGGATGTCATACCAGACGCCAGGCCCTCCTTTAACATCCCACATCTGGTCAGGCAGAGAGGAGAGGGCAGGGACGTCGAAGCCGCCCCCCGAGGAGTTATACACGACCTCGCACAGCGCCCGATGGATGATGGGCGTGCGGTCGTAACTGCCGAAGGGCCGATAGACGACGACATCCCCTAGCGCGCCGTAGGTGCTATGGCCGTCGTTGTAGCTGTCCAGGTAGGTGCGGACGGAGGAAAAGGAAGTCTCCTTCTTCAGGATCACAAGGTCACCCGTGTCGATGACGCCGATGTAAGAGCGCGTGTCCGAATGCTGCATGCTGGCGGATTCCACGACGACCAGCGGCGGCCAGACGCCGCTATAGAGCCAAAGCCCTCCAATGATGATGAAGACAATGGCAAAGGCGATGACAACCCCCTTCAGGGCGCTCCAAGCCTTCTTCGCCTTCTCGGCCGCAGACACGAGCGCATCAAAGCAACTCTGATTATTTGATGCCTTCGACCCCAGGCGCCCAACGAGTCCGTGAACTAAACGGAGCAAAATTATTTAGGCTGGGACGGGGTCCGAGCTTACGTATGCAGAGACCCGATAACGACACATATTTCATGAGGATGGCGGACCTGGTGGCTACCAGATCTACCTGTCTCAGGCGCCAGGTCGGCGCGGTGGTGGTCAAGGAGAAGAGGGTCCTGTCCACCGGTTACAACGGGGCGCCTCGAGGCCTGAAACACTGCGCGGAAGTGGGGTGTATCCGTCAGCAGACCAACGTCGAGTCAGGTACGAGGCACGAGCTCTGCCGAGGGGTGCACGCGGAGCAGAACGCTGTCATTCAGGCCGCCTACTTTGGCGTCAGCATCAAAGGCTCCACCATCTACACCACGAACTTCCCATGCACCATGTGCACCAAGATCCTCGTGAACGCAGGGATTTCTGAGATAGTCTACAAAGACGAGTATGTCGACCCCTTGTCTAGAGAGATAATAGACGAGAGTGGGGTCCACGTCCGCCAATATCGACCTCCACCGGAAGCAGAGGAACCATAGGTCGATTGCAAATAACGGGAGGTTCTCGATGTGTAGCGCCAGTTTTTCAATTGTTTAGGGTCGTTCCAGCATCCTCTTTTACAAAGCCTATAAATACGATTATGATATTCCCGCATCACCTTCGGGGGAAACGCCTATGAGCAGGGCTGACACACTTGTGAAAATCAAGGAAGCCGAGTCCAAGGCGCGTGAGACCATCGCAGCGGCCGAAGAGAAGCAGAAGGCCATGTTGGCCGGAGCCCGCCGCGAGGCCATCCGCATAGTGCAAGAGGCCGAGGACAAGATGAAGGCGGAGCACGACGCCGTGATGGCCAAGGAAAGGCAGTCGATGGCGGAGAAGAGGCAACAGCTCCTGAAGAAGGGCAGCGACGACGCCGCCAAGCTCATGTCCAAGGCCGCCGTCAACGTCCCGAAGGCCAAGACCAGAATCAAAGAGGTTTTCGAGAGGACTATCGATGATTCTGCCTGAGAAGATGAGCAGGATCCTCATCGTGGGGTCCAAGGACAAGCTCAGGGAAACCATCGACATCCTTTACGATCTAGCTTTGGTGCACCCCCTTGACTTCTCGGAGGAGGAGGGGCTGGCGATTGGCGCCCCATTCCCTTCGGCATCAGACGCGTCACAGAAACTGCTGAAGCTCAGGGCCTTGGAGAAGGACCTGGAGATCGAGGAGACGAACTTTGGCCCGCAGATCCCGATAGGCGAGGTCGAGTCGAACCTGTCCTCTACCATCGATTATCTTAACGCCGAGGTCACGGGCATCGTGGAGACCAAGAACCTGACACAGCAGAGGCTGGCCGCCCTGGAAAACGACAGGCGTCTTCTTGCCCCCTTGGCCAGCATCCCGCTCGACATAGAGCTTTACTCCGGATACGATAGCCTCGCGGTCTTCACTGGTACCGTGCGCAGCGATCCCGAGCCGGCCCTGAGGGCCGCGGTCAAGGGGTTCGAGATTTTCAAATCCAAGAACAACGACTTCGTTGCCGTCTTCGTTGCAAAGAAGGAGGCGGCCGAGGCGCAGAGGGCCCTGGTTCAGAACGGCTATGCCGAGGTAGCGGTCCCCAAGGGAAAGGGGAATACGGAACAGAGCTTGAAGAGCATCGAGACCGAGGAGGTCGAGGTGAAGAAGGCTCTCGCTGACGCTGAGGACAAGATCTCCAAGCTCAGGGCCGATCACCGCGCCATGATATTGGCGTCGGATGAACACCTCAGCATCGAGGTCGAGAAGGCCGAGTTCCCCTTGCGCATCGCGACCACCAAGAACGCCTTCGCCATCGACGCCTTTGTCCCGACCAAGCAGGTCGAGAAGGTTCAGAAGGAGCTGGAGGCCAAGCTGGGAAAAAGCTTCCACTTCGAGGTTATAGAGGTCAAGTCGCGAAAGGAGACGGTCCACGAGGGCTCGGAGATCGAGCACGAGGCCGACGTCGGCCTGGAGACCCCAGTCAAGATGGGGGAAAAGAAACCCATTTCCTTGTTCAACGGTTTCACAGAGTTGATTTCCACACCAAAGTACAACGAGATCGACCCCACAAATGTCATCGCCATCACCTTCCCGCTGTTCTTCGGATTGATGGTGGGCGACGTCGGCTACGGCACCATATTCATCGCCCTGGGCTACTTGGGGCTCAAGAAGTGCACCACCGACGACTGGAAGACGATCTCCACGATGCTCTTCTTCGGGGGCATATGGTCCACAATCTTCGGGCTGTTCTTGTTCGGAGAGGCCTTCGGGATGCCCTTCGCCCCTCATGGGGAGGAGATAACCTGGTCCTCTCTGCTCGGGGTCGAGCTTCCCAGCTCCATAGGAATCGGTAATATCGAGGCTCCGCTCGGCATCTATAACAAGCTCAACGATGTGAACCAGCTGCTATATCTCACAGCCTGGATAGGCATATTCCATCTCTTCCTGGGGTTCTTCCTTGGCATGTACAACATCGCCATCAGGCACGGCCTGAAGCATGCCATCATGGAGAAATTCGGGTGGGTCCTAGTTCTACTGGGAATGGCCATCCTGCTGCCCGTCATCGTCGTGAATCTGGGCGACATCACCGGCATAGAATTCGGCGACATGGCCGTTCTGATACCTATCGTGCTGATCGTCGTTGGCATGGCCATCTCCATCATGGGGGAGGGCATACTCTCCATTCTCGAGCTCCCAGGTTTGCTTAGTAACATCCTATCCTACACTCGTCTGGCCGCCATCGGCGTGTCCAAGGCCGGCCTCGCATTGGCCTTCAACATGATCGCGCTGGAAATGCTGGCACCCATGGGTGGCTTGGGCGTGGTCTTCGGGATAGTGGTATTCGTGGTCGGCCAATTGACGGTGCTGATGCTCGCTATAATCTCGGCCGGTATTCATGGAATCAGGCTCCATTATGTCGAACTCTTTCAGAAGTTCTATACTGGAGGCGGGACTAAGTATAACCCGCTTAGAGTCGTTAGGAAGTACACAAGCGAGAGGTGAAAAGAAATGGTAGATGTTGGATCGGGAATAGTCGCAATCGGAGCAGGCATAGCAATAGGATTGTCTGGATTGGCGGCCGGTTTGGCTGAAAAGGACATCGGTACGGCAGCCGTGGGCGCTATCGCCGAGAACCCCAAGAACTTCGGTAAGTCCATGGTCTTGATGGTCATTCCAGAGAGTATCGTAATCTTCGGTCTGGTCATCGCGTTCCTACTCATGGGAAACATGTAATCGCTCGTGAAGCGACCTCAGGGGCCAATTCATGGCGTTGGAAAACGTGGTCGATGAGATACTGGAAAGCGCCAGGAAGGAAGCCGACCAGATTCTTAGAACGGCCGAGATGGAAAAGGACGCGATGCTCCGGCAGGCGACCGAGGAGGCCTCCAGTCGTAAGGCTGCGATGCTGAAGGAGACAGAGGACTCGGTCAAGCGTTTGAGGCAACAGGAGCTCTCCAGCGCAGAGCTGGAGGAAAAGAGGATAGTCCTGAACGCAAGGAAGGAGATGCTCGACAGGACCTTCGAGGAATCCAACAAACAGCTGGCGGAAATGAGTTCCAGCGAGAAGAGAAGCCTCTACAACAAGATCCTGGAGAAGGGCAGGAAGGTCATCTCCGAACCGAAGATCTACTGTCCCTTGGGCGAGGCCAAGCTTCTTGACACCAAGAACGGGGAAAAGGTCGAGGAGATCAAGATGGGCCCCGGTCTGATATTGGAGAGCCGGGACGGAACGGTCCGCATGGACTACTCCTTCAGGATGGTCCTCGAAGACGTTTGGGAAAAGGAGCTCAAGGGCGTCTCGAACATACTGTTCGGGTGATACGATGGCATTCAAGCTCAGGAACAAGGGCAACTATCCATATGCATGCGCGAGGGTGAGAGCCAAGAAGAGCCTCCTCCTTACGAAGGAGAACTATCCAAAGCTCCTCATGATGGACCTCAATGAGATAGGCCGCTTCCTGGGAGAGACCCAGTACAATGTAGAGATGGGCGAGCTAGCCTCCAGGTACGACGGGGTGAACCTGATCGAGAACGGCACGAGCAAGAATCTGGCGAGGATGTACAATAATGTGCTCTCCTTTACAAATGGCGAGCTGAGGACGATGGTCGCCAGTTATCTCGAGAGATGGGACATATGGAACATCAAGACCATCCTTCGCGGCAAGTACTATGGTGCCACCGTTGAGGACATACGCGAGGATCTTGTGCCTGCTGGACGATTGACCGAGGAGGATCTGAATGCCTTGCTGGCCACTGATGGCACGGCGGAGGTCCTGGAGAGCATACAAAAGCTCGATTGGGTGGACATACCGCAGGAGGCGATCAATGAGCTGCAGACCTCGAGCAGACTGTCGGCAATCGAGGACCACCTGGACAGAGCCTATTACCGGGACCTCATAAAATCGATCAATCCCAAGTCCCGCCCAGAGAAGCTATTGCTGACATACGTAGGCAAGGAGATCGATGCCACCAACTTGCTCAACCTTCTTAAATTGAAGAGGGAGGGCCTGCCAGCAGAAAGGATAAGCCCCTATCTGATCGATGGCGGAGAGGAGCTCACCAGAAAGGAGCTGGACCGTCTGGTCGCGATCGAGGGCTTCGACCAATTGCTACAGGAGCTGCAGAAGTTATCCTTCTATGGCGAGGTCAAGGACGCCTTAGAGAAGATTGGGACGACTAATTCCTTGAACGATGTCGCTCTGGCCATTAAAAGATTACAGGCCAGGCAGGCAGAGAAATTCTCTCACCTGTATCCTCTATCCGTACTTCCGATAATCGATTACCTGATACGCAAGAAGATCGAAGTGGACAACATCAGGATCATCGCCCGATGCAAGGAGAGCGGGCTGGACCCTGACACTATCAAGAGACTGTTGGTGATATAATGGAAATCGCAGTCCTAGGCAACGAAGAGTTCGTGCTCGGATTCAGGCTGGCCGGGATCAAGAGCATCTATGCCGTGGACAGACAGAAGTTCGAGCCCAAGCTGTTGGAGCTGCTAGGTAACTCCGCCATCGGAGTTTTGGCCGTGAGCGCTTCCGACCTTGAGGAGCTACCGGCTCTCACGAGGAAGAAGGCCTTGGAGAGCATCGCTCCCGTCGTCGTGCCAGTCGGCGAAGGGGAAGGGACCGACCTTCGCGAGAAGGTGAAGCGGGCCATTGGCGTTGATCTATACAAAAACTAAGAGGGGTTTAAATGGCGAAAATGGGCGAAATATATAGGGTGGCGGGCCCTGTCGTGACGGCGACCGGCATCTCCCCGAAGATGTACGATGTCATCCAAGTGGGCAACGAGAAGCTCATGGGCGAGGTCATCAAGATCGTGGGGAACAAGACGGTCATTCAAGTGTACGAGGATACCTCGGGCATTCGCCCCGGGGAACCGTGCGTCTCCACCGGATTGCCACTGGTGGCAGAGCTCGGCCCCGGTCTGCTGGGCAGCGTTTATGATGGTATCCTCAGGCCGCTTCCTGTACTGATGGCCGCCATGGGCGACTTCATCAAGCGAGGCGTGGCGGCACCAGGGCTGGACCGCAAGGCAAGGTACGCCTTCACCCCCGTGGTTAAGAAGGGGGATAAGGTTACCGGGGGCCAGATCATTGGAACGGCCCCAGAGAGGAGCATGACCCACCGCATCCTCGTGCCCAACGACATAAGCGGGACCGTAGAGGAGATAAAGAGCGGCGACTTCACCGTCGACCAGACCATAGCGACAATCGACGGGAAGGAGGTCATGATGATGCAGAGGTGGCCAGTTAGATTCGGGCGCCCCGTGAACAGGAAGCTCATGCCGGACATCCCCCTCTTGACCGGCCAGAGGATCCTCGACACCCTCTTCCCCATCTCCAAGGGTGGGACGGCGGCCATCCCCGGCGGCTTCGGGACGGGCAAGACCGTCACCCAGCAACAGCTCGCCAAATGGTCCGACGCGGACATCGTGGTCTACATTGGTTGCGGAGAGCGCGGCAACGAGATGACCGAGGTGCTCACGCTCTTCCCCGAGCTGGAGGACCCCAAGACCAAGAAGCCCCTGATGAACAGGACCGTGCTCATCGCTAACACCTCCAACATGCCCGTGGCGGCAAGAGAGGCGTCAGTCTACTCTGGCATGACCGTCGCGGAGTATTACCGCGATATGGGATATGACGTATCATTGATGGCCGACTCCACCTCCAGGTGGGCGGAGGCCATGAGAGAGATCTCATCCAGGCTGGAAGAGATGCCCGGCGAGGAGGGGTTCCCCGCCTATCTCTCCGCCAGGCTCTCCGAGTTCTACGAGCGCGCTGGGCGCGCCCAGACCAACAGCGGCAACCTCGGCTCAGTATCCGTGGTGGGGGCGGTATCCCCGCCAGGCGGCGACCTGTCCGAGCCGGTCACCCAAGGGACACTGCGCATCGTGCGCGTGTTCTGGGCGCTGGACACCAAGTTGCGCGAGAGGAGGCATTTCCCGGCCATCAACTGGCTGACCTCCTACTCCTTGTACACCAACACCTTGGACCCATGGTACCGCAACAACGTGAGCGCCGACTTCCCCGAGCTCCGCGCTTGGGCCATGGAGGTCCTGCAGAAGGAGGCCGAGCTCCAAGAAGTGGTGCAGCTGGTCGGTTCTGATGCCCTGCCCGAAGAGCAGAAGCTCACCCTGGAGGTGGCGAGGATGATCAGAGAGATCGTCCTGCAACAGAACGCCTACCACCCAGTGGACACGTACTGCCCAATGAGCCGCCAATACGCGGTGATGAAAACCATCCGCCACTTCGCCGACCTGGCCCAGAGATCAGTGGAGCGCGAGGTAATGGTGGAGACCATCGCCAACATGCCCTTGCGCACACGCCTAGGCAAGTCCAAGTTCGAGGAAGCGGTCGACCAGGAGCTGGAGGACATCAACCGTGAGATGGACAAGGCCTTCGAGGCCCTGGGAGGGAAATAGATGACCATCAAGGAGTACAAGACCATCTCGCAGATCGCCGGGCCGCTCGTCTTCGTGGAGAAGACGGAACCAGTGGGATTCAACGAGATCGCAATCGTCACCCTACCAAACGGCGAGGAGCGCCGTGGGCAGGTGCTCGACACATCCCATGACCTCGTCGTCATACAGATGTTCGAGGGGACGTCCGGCATCGAGAAGGCCGCAGGCGCCCGGTTCCTGGGCGAGACCCTGAAGATGCCCGTGTCCCAGGACATGCTGGGCCGCATATTGTCAGGGAGCGGCGAGCCCCTGGACGGAGGGCCGAAGATCATACCCGAGGACCGCCTGGACATCGTCGGGGCGGCCATCAACCCCTGGGCGCGCGACAACCCGCGCGAGTTCATCCAGACCGGCATCAGCACCATCGACGGCATGAACACCCTGGTGCGAGGGCAGAAGCTGCCCATCTTCTCCGGGAGCGGGCTGCCGCACAACGACATCGCCCTGCAGATCGCTCGCCAAGCCAAAGTGCTGGGCAAGGAGGAGGAGTTCGCCGTGGTGTTCGGCGCCATGGGCATCACCAGCGAGGAGGCGCAGTACTTCATGAAGGACTTCGAGAGGACCGGTGCCCTCAAGCGCGCGGTCGTCTTCATGAACCTGGCCGACGACCCGGCCATCGAGCGCATCATCACTCCGCGCCTGACATTGACCACCGCCGAGTACCTCGCCTACGACCTGGACATGAACGTGCTCGTCATCCTAACGGACATCACCAACTACTGCGAGGCGCTGAGGCAGATCGGCGCGGCCCGCGAAGAAGTGCCTGGCCGACGAGGATACCCGGGGTACATGTACACCGACCTGGCCACACTGTACGAGAGGGCGGGGCGAATCAAGGGCCGCAAGGGCTCCATCACCCAAATCCCCATCCTATCCATGCCGGGCGACGACATCACCCATCCCATCGCTGACCTCACCGGCTACATCACCGAGGGCCAGATCGTGGCCAAGAGGGACCTGCACCGCGCGGGCATCTATCCGCCCATCGACGTCGGCTCCTCGCTTTCCAGGCTCATGGACTCCGGCATCGGCAAGGGCCGCACTAGGGAGGACCACAAGTCCGTGTCCGACCAGTGCTACGCCGCCTACGCCGAGGGTCGAGATCTGCGCGGGCTAGTGGCCATCGTCGGCAAGGACGCGCTGTCCGAGAGGGACCGCAAGTTCCTGGAGTTCGCCGACCTCTTCGAGAAGCGCCTGGTCCGCCAGGGCAAGGAGGAGGACCGCGACATCGAGACCACCCTCAACCTGATGTGGGACCTGCTGGCGCACATCCCCGAGAACCAGCTCACCAGGATCGATCGCAAGTGGATCGAGAAGTACCACCCGGCGCACCAGCAGAAGGCTGCCTGAGGACGGCTGTACCATGGTAAAGCAGGACATCAAGCCAACCCGGTCGGAGCTCCTCGAGATCAAGAGGAAGATCAAGCTCAGCCAGGCTGGCTACAAGATCCTGAAGATGAAGCGGGACGGCCTCATCCTGGAGTTCTTCAAGATCCTGGAGGAGGCCAAGGAGATACGGCAGAGGGTCAACCGCGACTTCGAGATCGCCAGGACCAAGATCGCCGTGGCCAAGGCCGTGGACGGTGCCATCGCCGTCAAGTCCGCCGCCTTCGCCCTCAAGATCCACCCCCAGATCCAGCTGCGCTCCAAGAACATAATGGGATTGGTCGTGCCGGAGATCGAGGCCACCAGCCTCCGGGCCACCTCCGACACCCGAGGCTACGGCGTCATCGGCACCTCCACGTACATCGACGAGGCAGCCAAGGCCTTCGAGAACCTCACCGAGACGGTCATCAAGGCCGCGGAGATCGAGACCACGATGAAGCGCCTGTTGGACGAGATCGAGAAGACCAAGCGGCGAGTGAACGCGCTCGAGTACAAGGTCATCCCTGAGCTAAAGGAGGCCGCCGCCTTCATCCAGCTTCGCCTCGAGGAGATGGAGAGGGAGAATATATTCCGTCTCAAGCGCATCAAGCAGAAGACGGCCGCCGCTGCGGCCGAGGCCGGCAGATGAGGAAGCAGGACGAGGATTTCGAGGAGAAGGCGGGGCGCAGGGGCGTCATGCTCCGGGTCTTTTGGTACGTGGCTCTAGGGATGTTGGTGCTGGGCTACGTGCTGATATTCCTGCTCTGGGTCTGGTGAGCCGCGCTGGCGCCTCGGGCGCACCTTTACCCGCGTCTTCTCAGCTGAAGTCCTTTATCGAGCACTTGCCCGTGCCAAGGTGCACCATCGGGACCTTGGCGGGGTCAGGGACGAAATTGTGCATCCTTTGGAAAGAGGTCTGGTCCTGCCAGGTGGATGCATTGATCAACCGCACCCCCCGATAGTCGGAGATGCCAGCGCTGTGAACGTGGCCGGTCACGAAGATGTCCGGGACCTGATCGATGACCAGATGGTCCTTCTTCTCCGGGGCGATGGCCGTCTTGCCACCATAGATGGGGGCGAGGTGCCGCCGCCGCAGCATCTCCCGCATCGCCTCCAAGGGATGGTTATAGGTCAGCCCCTGGATGGCGTTCACCAGGTCGTCCATGCTCTTGCCGTGGTAGGAGAGGACGACCCTCCCCTCGATCTCCAGGTAGCAGGGGTTGCCCACCAGCAGCACCGAGGAGTCGAAGAGCCGGGCGATCTCATCGCTGAAGGCCGGCTGCGGCTCCGCCAACCTGACCGCGTCATGGTTGCCAGGTTGGACGATTATCTGGATGTGGTCCGGCAGCTCCTTGAGCAGCTCGGCCAGGGAGCGGTACTGCTCGAAGATGTCCTCGATCTCCAGCTCCTCCTCCTGGTCCGGGAAGATGCCGATGCCGTCGACGCAATCCCCGGGGACCAACACGTATTCCAGGCCCTCCTTCTTGGCCTGGGTCTTGGTCCATTTGATCATATGCTCCCACTTCTCCCTCAGGAAGGTGATGCTCCCGACGTGAATGTCGGAAAGGAAGGCGATCTGTGCGCTGGAGTCCGAGGGGGCCATGCTGCCGGTGATGGGCACGTCGGGCCTGATGATCTCGTTGGCCACCACCATCCCCCCTTTCTTCGCCACCTTGCCCACCACCCCGATGACCTCGTCCTGGATCACCTGCTCGTCGATGAGCGGCGACTCCTTGGTGATGAGGACCAGCCCTTTTCCGTCCTCGTCCTCGAGCTCGATCATCTTGTGGCCGTTCTTGGTCGTCCGGACCTCGTTGACGATCCCGATGCAGCGGACCTCGCGCTCCAGTTGCATGGCCTTGGTTATGGAAACGCATCCTACCAGCTCCCTTCGGCGCACCAGGATGCGCTTGATGCTCTGGAATCGGTCGTTGAAGTAGCGCGCGAAGTCGATGATGTTGCCCTCGCAGGTCGAGTTCCCGGTGATGTCCTTCAGGACCTTGACCTCGCCCCTCTTGACCGGCGGCGGGGCAGGGGGCGGTGGGCAGGAGCCCCGGGTCGACGAAGTGCAGTAAGCATCCCTGATGTCCTGGATGGTGATGACCAGGGGCATCTGGGGCATGACCTCGACCGCCTTCCTGACGAATCCCAGGGGGTCGCTCTGCCCCAGGACGAAGTCGACGGCCTCAGGCGAGAGGAAGACGCCCTCCTCCATCAATGCCGCTAGAACCTGGTCCCTCATGATCAGGCTAGCATCATGTGACGGGTCCATTTAAATACTTCTTCTCGGATGCCGAGCGCATCATGGCCCTGGTCACGATTACGGCGAGATGCTATCCTACCGAGGACCCGGCGAAGGTGGAGAGGGCGATCCTCAACCTCTTCCCCGGCAGCGAGGTAGAGAGGTCAGCCGACGCCATACTGGCCAGGACCGGCAGCCTGGAGCGCTTCAAGGAGCTCATCCGCAACCACCGCATCCTGGACGCGACCCGCCGCGTTATGATTCGAGGGACCGACGGGGAAGGGACCAGCTTCGCGGTCAACAAGCAGGCCGCGCTGTCGGGGAAGATCAGCTTCCTCGAGGGCAAGGTGGCCTTAGGAGGGATCCAGGTAGCCATCGAGGACGAGGACCTCGGAGCCCTGATCGACGAGGTCTCGCCCACCACCGTCAACGGAGAGGAGGTACCAAGATGATCGCAGTTTCCGCGCCCGTGCTTTCCATGTTGGATTTCGATGAGGCTTTCGGCTTCGTCAGCAAGGAGTTCAAGGCTTGGGAGATCGTGGGGGAGGGTCGGCACTTCCTCCCCAACCTGGTCTATCAGTTCTTGGACGCCAGTTCGTCATACGACCTGAGCTTCTCCGCCCACGCCCCCCTGAGCGACATCAACATCGGCTCGCTCAATGAGCGGGTGAGGGAATCCTCGTTGAGGGAGATAGTTCACTCCATCAAGGCCGCCAGGCGCATGGAGATCGGACTGCTGACCGTCCACCCCGGCTTCTACTCTCCCGCCGGGATGCTGGAAAAGCCCAAGGTCCTTCAGACCACCTTGGAGTCGCTCTCCTACATCGAATCCGTTTCCCGCGATCTGGGCGTCAGGGTGGCCTTGGAGAACATGCCCAACATGGGGCCCTTGACCATGGGTCGAACGCCCGCTGAGCTGCTGCAGCTCCTTAGCTCCTTCGAGCTGGGCATCTGCTTCGACGTGGGCCACGCCAACACCATGGGCAACGTCGAAGCCTTCCTTGCGCACAAGAAGCGCTTCATCAACGTCCACCTCCACGACAACCTGGGCGAGCGGGACCAGCA
>Ga0209253_10003423_pt1 | contig 13956 bp, 14 predicted proteins | sample FrelakmetBRP12BR_FD_187145 | JGI IMG/M metagenome (GOLD analysis project Ga0209253, IMG submission 187145) | Freshwater lake sediment microbial communities from the University of Notre Dame, USA, for methane emissions studies - BRP12 BR (SPAdes)... | ecosystem: Environmental > Aquatic >...
CGACGCGACGACCTGGCGTGCCAGGGTGGTCTTGCCCACCTGGCGCGCCCCCAGCACGGCGACCACGGGGAACTGCCGCAACAGGGCGGTGAGGCGCGCGACGTGATGGGGCCGGCCGATGCGCTCAGGCATATCGTAAATTGAGCGTTAGGCGCTCATATTGCAAGGTACGCCCGGGCGTGAGTCGGCCGTTCGCAGCCTGCCTCCCGCGGAGTGGTACCGATCGGCCAGGGCGGCCGACGGCGTCCACCACAACGAACTCCTATGGAATCCGGCACCCCACCACCACGGCCAGCGCGTTCGCCACAGGGCGCTCACCCTCCCGGTCCGACGGCCGGTTGGCGATCGCCAGTGCGCCGCTACGCTCCCGCACCACGAGCGTCGTTGATCCGCCGCCGTCCAGGTTGAGCGCCTCCGCGGCGCCGAAGCCCAGTAGCAGTCCCGCTAGCTCGCGCAGGGTCATCCCGTCGCTGTAGGGCAACTGGCGCCCATCCACCGTGACCAGCAGCAACCGCCGCCCGCCCGAGGCGATGCCCACCGCCGTGCGCGGGTGGCGCACCGGAGCGAACCCCGGGCCGCCCGCGCTGTCGAGGTCCGGGGGCACGGCGCTGTCGGCGACGAGTACCGGGAAGCCTCCCACCGCCTCGCGCGGCCTGATGGGCGTGAACCCCACGTGCCACCGCGCCTGGACACCCGGCGTCGCCGTCGCGAGTAGCGCGCGCACCTGCGGCGGCGCGGTGCGCCGCGCGACTACGACCGCTCCGCCCGGCGGGATGGCCACCCCGGCAGTCGCAGTGTCCACCCCGACCACCCGCGCGGGCGAGCCCAGCATCACGACCTCCACCGCGCCGGTCGCCGTGTCCGTGCCGGGGCCGTAGCCGCGGTCGTAGAGGACGATCCCCTGCTGGCGCGGCTGGTTCCATCCCGCGAGCGGTATCGTGGCTGCACCGAGCATGAGGATGCCCGGCGTGGCAAGCGTCCCGATGAACGGCCGCCCCGCACTGTCGAGCGCGAACGCGGGCCGGACCCACGGCCCCGTGATCACGCGCCCCGCGCCGACGTGCGGGCCCACCGGCACACCGGGCGGCTCGAACGAGAAGAAGTCCGCGTTGACGCCACCGCCCACTTCGCTCCGTCTCGTGCTCGCAAGCGCCGAGGGCCGGGCGAGTCCATCGAGGAGCACCGATGTGCGTTCGCGGCCCACCGCCTGAGCGCCCGCCTTAACCGCGGCGAGCGACCAGCACGCGCCGAGGTCAGCGTCGAGCACGTGCACCGCCCACGGCCCGCGCGCGGACCAGAGGTAGGTGTGGACCAGACCGGGGGCCACCGTGTCCACCCGGAGCGACTCGGCGGCGAACTGGGCGACGGGGAGCGGCGGCAGGGGCGCGAGGGGCGGCGCGCGGTGCGCGCACGCCGCCGCGCCGAGGAGCCAGAGGAGGAGCGGCGCTACCCACAGCGCCCTGCGTCCCTCTATCTCACCCGTTGGCGCAATACGCACGATGAGGCGGCGGGCCGCTCCTGCATAGGCGGAGCGGGCCCCGGCGTTGGAGCCGCAGTAGACACAGATGCGCTGCAGGACCACGGTGGTCAGAGACCCACGACGGCACCGTCCTCCCCCAGCACGTCGTCGAGCGTGGCGAGGAAGAGGTTCGCGTCGCCCTCGGAGAAGACCAGCGGCGGCCGGATCTTGATGACGTTGTGGTGCGGGCCGTCGGTCCCGGTGAGGATACCGCACTCTCGCAGCCGGTTCACCACGTAGGCGGCCTCTGCGGCGGCCGGCTCCAGCGTGAGCCGGTCCCGCACCAACTCCACTCCGAGGAAGAGACCGGAGCCGCGCACGTCTCCGACGATGGGGTGCCGCTCCATCAGCCCTCTCAATCCGGCGAGCAGAAGGTTCCCCACGCGCAGCGCCCGCTCCTGCAGTCTCTCCTCTTCGAGCACGTCGAGCACCGCGAGCCCCGCGGCACACGCCACGGGGTTGCCGCCGAAGGTGCTGAAGAACTCCATCCCGTTGTCGAAGGAGGCGGCCACCTCCGGCGTGGTCACCACCGCGGCGAGAGGGAAGCCGTTCCCGATGGGCTTGCCCAGGACGACTATGTCCGGTACGACGCCCTGCGTCGCGAAGCCCCAGAAGTGGGTGCCGAGTCGCCCGAAGCCCACCTGCACCTCGTCCGCGATGCACAGGCCCCCGGCGGCACGCACGTGCCGGTACGCCTCGGCCAGGTAGTGGGGCGGGAACACTATCTGCCCACCGACGCTCGGCAGTGTCTCCGCGATGTAGGCGGCGACTCCCCCGCCGCGGGCGCGGACCCGTTCGACGATCTCGGCCACGTGCCGGGCGTACTTCCGGCCCGCCTCCGCGTCGCCGCGGCGGTAGGGCCCGCGGTAGTCGTCGGGGATCGGCGCCACGTGGACCCACGGCTTGGGCCCGGCACCGCCCGGCCCGGCGAACTTGTACGGGCTGATGTCGATGAGCCCCGTGGTGTGGCCGTGGTACGCGGATTCCAGCACGATGACGTCGTCGTGCTTCGTGTGCGTCCGGGCCAGCCGCAGCGCCAGTTCGTTCGCCTCGCTCGCCGAGTTGAGGACGTAGCAGACGCGGAGCGGCTCGGGCATCAGCGCCGTGAGCCGCGCGGCGTACCGCGTCAACTGGTCGTGCAGGTAGCGCGTGTTGGTGTTGAGCAACGCCATCTGCGCCTGCACGGCCTTCACCACACGCGGGTGGCTGTGCCCCACGAGCGGCACGTTGTTGTACGCGTCGAGGTAGGCGCACCCCGTTTCGTCGTAGAGGTACTGCATCCAGCCGCGGACGATCTTGAGCGGCTCGCGGTAGGACACCGAGAGGTTCGGCCCGAGGCGCTCGCGCCGTGCCGCCAGCGTCTGGGCCTTCGCCGGCTCGCCGGCGGGGAAGCGCGTCGAGGGGATGCCCAGGATGACGTTCGGGTCCGGCGAGAGGCTCTTCCACACCCCGCGCTGGCTGGCGAGTGCCACCCCGGGGAAGTCCCCGACGGAATCCAGCAGGTCGGTGATGATCTGGAAGTGGAGGTGCGGAGGCCAGTCGCCGTTCGCCGGCGGCGCGCCCACCTCGGCGACGCGCTGGCCGCGCGTCACTCGCCGCCCCACGCTCAACTCGGCGAGACACGACGGACCCAGGTGGCCGTAGAGGGTGTGGAACTCTCTCCCGTCGCCGGTGTCGTGCCGCAGGATGATGAACGGCCCGTAGTCCTTCGGTGACGCGTTGTTCGCGAGAAGGTGCACCACTCCGGGCAGCGGCGCGTGGACAGATGCGCCTGGCGCCGCGAACAGGTCGATGCCGAGGTGCACGGTGCGGTGCTCGTCGGTCGGGTTCTCTCCCGACGCGAACGCTGCGCTCGTGTAGATGGGCCGCACCTCGTCGTAGCGCCCGACCCCCACCGCGACGCCGGCCGCCCGCATCTCCCGGAAGACCGTCTCGGTGAGCGCGGGCGTCTCCAGTGCGTCCGGGTCTGCGCCGAGCATCAGGCTGCCCACGCTGAGGTCGAGCACGAGGCACGGTTCGGTGCGCAGGTCCACGCCCAGCACCGGAGCGAAGGTGCCCGCGCGCTCCCGCAGCCACCTCACCACCTCGTCGCTCTCCGGCACCGGCGGGAGGCCGCACGCCTGCCGGAACGCGTAGCGCGCGAAGCGGGGGTGGATCGCCGCGAGCCGCTCGAGGGCCTCCCACGCCGGTCGCTCGCTCACGCCGAGGTAGGGATCGTCCGGCTCCGCCGCCGACCGGCACGCCGAGTTCACCACGCTCACGCACAGCCGCGTGCAGATGAGCGGATGGAGGAGCGCTATCTCCGCCGCCTCGAGCGGGAAGGCGCCGTGGTAGCCGGCGACGACGTGGGCCGCGGCCGAAAGGGGGTCGCGCTTGCCGAGCAGGGCGTACGCGGCCGCGATGGCCACCTCGGCGACGGTCACGGTGTGAAGCATGTCGCCGAAGTCGATGACGCTTACGACCTCGCGCGGCCCGGCGTGCGGCGCGTTCACGAGGACGTTGTAGTCGTTGGCGTCGGCGTGGACCACGCTGCGCCGCAGGCTCGGGAGCGCCGGTGCGACCTCCGCCTCGTAGATGGCGAGGAACCGCTCGACGAGGGCGCGGCGCGATTGGTCGGTGACGCGGTGGAGGTGCCCGCGGATCCAGCCGGCTCGGGCGAAGTCCCATTTCAGCTCGCGTTCGGCCGCGGGGTGCGTGAAGTCGGAGAGGGCCGCGTCCATCCGGCCGAGCAACCGCCCCAGGCTCCGAAGCAGTTCCGGGGCGTGCGGCCGGGTCTCGGCGAGGAGCCGGCCCGGCACGTACGACAGCAGCCAGACGAGACGCGCACAGCCGTCGGCTGCCTGCGTCGTGGCGATGGCCTCTCCGCCCAGTGTCCTTTGCACCCGCGGCAGCGCGAGCGCCGGGACGCGGCCGGCCAGGTGCTCGAGGACCCGGCACTGCATGTCCACGAAGGCGCGGTCGCGTCCGGGGTGCATCACCTTGAGGACGAGGGCCGCGCCGGTCCCGGTGGTGAGCTGGAAGTTGTCGTCGTACTCGCCGGGCAGAGAGCGCGCGGCGGCCGCGAGACCGTAGAGGTCCCGGGCCAGCCGGACCGCGCCCTGCTCGCCGAACCTGCTGCTGGCGTGTCCGCCGATCTCGATGGGCATCGTGCCTAAGGTGCGGCGCGGCCCGGAGGGCCGCAAGCGATACGGCCGCCCCGAGATCGAGGCGGCCGTGCCGAACCCGGGATGCAGCGCGCGTCCTACACCCGGATGTACTTCTCGCCCTTCGCGCCGCACACCGGGCAAACCGCCGGCGGCTTGCCGAATTCGATGTGCCCGCAGACCGGACAGAGATAGAACTCCGTCTCGGTCAGGTCCCGGCCGAGCCGGGCCGCCTCGAGTGCCAGGGCGTAGAGGCGGGCGTGCACCGCTTCCGCCTTGAGCGCATAGCCGAACATCCGTTTCGCCTTGTGGCCGTCGGCTTCGGCCTGCTGGAACATCGGCGGGTACATCTCCTTGGTCTCGTACGTCTCGCCGTCGATGGCCGCCTGGAGGTTCTGGGCCGTCGTCCCGACGGCGTCCAGCGCCTTCAGGTGCCCCTCGGCGTGGAGCCTCTCCGCCTCGGCGGTGGTGCGGAACAGCCGGGCGATGTTCGGGAGTCCATCCTGCTCCGCCCGCTTCGCGAACGCGCGGTACTTCTGATTGGCCTGGCTCTCGCCGGCGAACGCCGTCTTCAGATTGTCGTGCGTGGTCGCCACGTCGCGTCTCCTCTCCGTGTCCAGCCCTGTTAAGGCAAACGCCGTGCCAGCGACCTAGCGCCGCATCGCCAGAATGGCACCGCTGAAGAACGGCACCAGCCAGAGTGCCCAGACCGTGAGGCTGAAGCGGTGGAACCCGCGCAGCACCCGTTCCTGGTTCAGGACCAGGGCCGCGGTCGCCCAGGTGGCGTGCAGCGCCATCAGGGTGATGGCCAGTTCCCCCGTCAATGCGTGCAGGTCGAACTCGGGCTTCCCGGCGATCCGCCACATCAGCGTGGTGCCGGCGGTGTCACACACGAAACCGCACCAGAAGAAGGCGAGCTGCCAGGCTTTCAGCCGGCCGGCCAGCTTGGCTCCCCATACGCCGATGGAGTACAGGACGAGGGCCAGGATCATGGCCACGACGGCATAGGGCAGGAGGACGGACACGGGTGCGGGCATGCTGTTGCCCCTTCAGTACGCGATTCCCCGCGGCGCCGTTGCGCCGGCCGGCCGCATCCCTTGGATGCCTGCCCAGGGGCCCCTCGGCCACTGTCCGGAACAGCCGCATTGCCAGATCGCGGCAGCGTGGTTAGCTTTCTTCAGCGATCCTGCGCAGCGGTAAGCGCACATGTTCCGGCGACACCACCAAGGGCTGGCGTCCGCGCCGGCCCTTCCTGTTGATCGGGATCGCACGCTGTCACGGCGGGTGCCGTGGCCCGCGGGAACAAAGCCCATCGTGAGGGCCTCGATCACGAACAACACGTAGTCGGGCACGCACGGCTTCGACCGGACTCCGACTACACATCCTAAGGAGTAGGTCCGCCATGCGTACGACCGGCACAGTGAAGTGGTTCAACGACGCGAAGGGCTTCGGGTTCATCACCCCGGAGAACGGCCAGAAGGACGTCTTCGTCCATCACTCCGCGATCAAGGCTGACGGGTTCAAGAGCCTCGCGGAAGGCGAGCGTGTCGAGTTCGACATCGTCCAGGGCCAGAAGGGTCCGGCGGCCGAGAACGTGGTCAAGCTCGGGGCCTGAGCACCGCAGCCGAAAGCAGTCGCACACGTCTCCTGGTGATGGCCGGTTCGCCGCTGGGTGAGCCGGCCTCACTGCTTCTGGACGCCGCTGTCGTACGGTGGACACCCAAGGAGTCCGAGTGATCGAAGTCACGCTCTCCGATACTGACCGTGTCGAATACGCCCTCAAGTCCTTCAGGCGGAAGGTCCAGAAGTCCGGTATCCTGAAAGAACTGCGTGCGCGACGGCACTACGTGAAACCGAGCATGGCCCGACGGCTCAAGGCCGCCGCCGCGCTCCGGCGCAAGCGGCGCAAGGCGCGGACCTGGAGCGCCTGAGCACGCTGCCGCCAGGGCTGCGGCTGACCGACCCCACTACCTAACATACGAACGTCACGGCGCGCCGACGAAGCAGCAGCTTGCTTCGCCGGCCGCTTGCGTCAGCCGCGCCGCCCGCCGCGATGCAGGCGGTGGAGCGGCGACGATGGCTTCTTCGCGGGCTTGGGCGCCGGTGCCGGAGGGGCGGCGGCCCGCCGCTCTTCCTTCGCCCTCGTCCGGGCGCGGTCCTCGGTCCGCTTGGCGCGGTGCGCCGCCAGCCGTTCCCCGAGCGGGACCTCGAGGCGCTCGGTCGTCTTCCGGGCATAGTCGAACCCCGGCAGCGTGACGCGTGGCAGGCGCCGGCCGATCGCCCGCTCGATCGCGGCCAGGTCGGCCTCCTCATCGGACGAAACGAAGGTGAAGGCGTCGCCGGTGTTCTCCGCCCGCGCCGTGCGGCCCACGCGGTGGATGTACTCGTCGGGGACGTTCGGGACGTCGAAGTTCACGACGTGGCCGAGCGCCTCGATGTCAATGCCGCGCGCGACGATATCCGTGGCGACGAGCACCTTGACTTTGCCGCTCTTGAATCCGGCGAGGGCCTCCGTGCGCTGGTTCTGGCTGCGGTTGCCGTGGATCTTGGCGTTCGCGACGCCGTGCTTCGTCAGGAAGTCCGACAGCCGGTTGGCCCGGTGCTTGGTGCGGGTGAAGACGATCGCGTCATGCACCACGCCCTGGCGGACCAGCTCCACGAACAGCGCCGACTTCAGCTCCCGCGGCACGGGATACACCGCCTGGGTGATACCGACGGCCGGCGCCGCCTTCCGCTCGACGCTGACCGTGGCCGGCTGGTGCAGCATCTCCCCCGACAGCTTCACGATCTCCGCCGGCATGGTCGCGCCGAAGAACAGCGTCTGCCGCTTCGCCGGGATGTGCTTCAGGACGCGGCGGATGTCCGGGAGGAAGCCCATGTCCAACATCCGGTCGGCCTCGTCGAGGACGAGGACCTCGAGACGATCGAGCTTCGCATACGGCTGCCGGAAGTGGTCGAGCAGGCGGCCGGGGGTGGCGATGATGATGTCGACGCCGCTGCGGAACGCGTGTTCCTGCGGCGACATCCCCACGCCGCCGAAGACCGGCGCACCGGTGACTGGCGTGTGGACGGCCAGCTCCTCGAGGTGCGCGTGGATCTGCACAGCCAGCTCGCGCGTGGGCGCCAGCACGAGGGCCCGCGTCGCACCCCGGGGCTTCGCCATCAGGCGCTGGATGATGGGGAGCAGGAAGGCGGCGGTCTTGCCGCTGCCGGTCATCGCGCAGGCGAGGACGTCCTTGCCGCGCATCGCCGGCGGGATCGCCTGCTCCTGGATGGGCGTCGGACGCGTGAAGCCGAGTTCGCGGATCGCCTTGAGGAGCGTCGCGTCGAGACCGAACGCCGAGAAGGGCATCAGACGAACACGTGCTGTTCGATCCATTGCGCCAGCTGACGGTCTAGTTCGTCGATCTCCTGACCAGGCTGGTGGGGGATGACGGGCCAGCGTTTGCCCGCGTTCATCAGGAACCACGTCGGGGCCGTTGCGGTCTGGTGACGCGCGGGATTGGCCAGCTGCCCCTCGTAGGATACGAAGTGGAACTCGGTGCCGCGGAGCGTCAGACGCCGCTGCTCCAGCTTGAAGCTGCTCATGGGTGCACTCGGTGACGAGATAACGCGGTGGGGCGGAGGGCCTCGAACGCGCACTGGAATCTAACCAGATATCTCGCACGCGGCCCGCCCGGGTTTCCGGCGGGCGCACGCACGTGAAAGCATTAGGCCTACGGAACCTCGAGCAGCCAGAGATCGCTCGGAACGCCGAACGGAACATTCGCCCGCTCCACCTCTGCGACGAAACGCCTGCCGCCCGCCGCCGCGATGCGGACCACCGGGCCGGTGAAGTCGGTCATCCGGAGCAGGAGCCCGGTGGCGAGGTCCAGCCGCTCGACTGCGCCGCCGCCGCGCACGACGGGTACCTGCAGCGCGGTCGCGAGGTCGAGCACCGGGGAGACGACGGCCACCGGCGCGCCGTCCACGGCCGCTAGGTCGAGCGCTTCGGACGAGAAGCGCCCCACCGGCGCACGCACGCCCGTCGCGGGGTCGAGACGGAGCAGCGCCGCCGGGTCCGGCGCACGCACCACCCAGATCGCGCCGTCGGGAGCCGTCGCGTAGGCCACGACCGAATCGCCGCCAGGGATGGCGTGCATCGCGCCCGTGGCGGCGTCCATCTCCATCAGCGCCAGCGGATAGTAGAGTGTGTCGTCAATCCGCTCCGCCCCGCCGCCCTTCACCTTGATGATGTGCTCGAAGGTCGCGAGGAAGCGGATCCGCTCTGCGTCCACCCAGGTGACCCGCGTCGCGATGTTCGCGTGCCGGGGGTTCACGCCGGCCTCGACGTAGCCCACTCGCGCTCGCACCCCCGTCGTGTCCTGCGGACGGTCGACCGCGTTCACCGTGAGGTACGCGTCCAGGAAGGCGAGGGCCTCGATGCGCGTGCTGCGCATCCACATGTAGACGATCCGGCTCCCGTCCGGCGAGACCACGGGCTCGAACCAAGTGTCCACGAACGAGTCGGGCTGGGCGATCAGGCGGTGCGGGCAGAGGAGTTGCCGGATAGTGCCGCCCTCGACCGGGAGGAAGGCTAGGCATTGCTCGCGGCCCGCCGGCCCGTACCCGCCCGGCTCGGCATCGCTCTGCCGGCTGTAGACGAGCACGCCCCCCGTGACGCTCGGCGTGTGGTCGTCGCCGTCGTAGAACGTGAGCCGGCGCGGGAGCGTGGCGCTGAACGGTCCTACTTCCCCGAGACCTTGGACGCCGCCGGGCGCGCCGTGTTCGCAGCCCGCCAGGGCGAGCGACGCCAGAACCAGCCGGGTCGCCAGTCGCGCGGCGCGCCGTGGACCCCGCACTTAGTGGCGCTTTCTCGCGATCAGGGCCTCGAGGTACCGGGACTTCACCTGTTGGCTGGCCAGCGCCCGCTTCACCGGGGGGAGGCGCAGGATGGCGCCGAGGACCGCGGCGAGGGCCCGGTGGTTCCACAGCACCCGCTCGTCGAAGATCAGATGCTGCAGCGTACCGCGCTCGATGGCCATCATCAGCGCCCGGTGCGTGCCGTTCACCGGCGTGATCACACGCTGGGGGCGGCTCTTGAGCGCCACGCCGTCGTGGCCGCACGCCCGCACGCAGAGGCCGCAGCCGAGGCAGAAGTCTTCGTCCAGCTTCGCCGTCTTCCGCCGCGGCCGGTGCGGGTCGTTGGCGGAGACCAGACTCATCGCTTCCACCGGACAGACGGTGACGCACTTCCCACAGCCGTTGCAGGTGTCCCCGCGGACCTCGGGGATGAAGTTCGTGGTGTGGACGGGGTTCAAGATCGCGAAGCGCCGGGCTGCGATCATCGCCTCGCAGCAGCAGCCGCAGCAGTTGCAGACGAAGTTCACCCTCCGCTGCACGTTCTCGCCGAACTGGACCAGGTTGGCCTCGTACGCCTGTCGCAGCAGGTCGTGCCCTTCCTGCTTGTCCACCTGCCGGGCGATGCCGTGCTTCGTCAGCGACTGCGCCGTGCCGTTGAAGGTCATGCAGATGTGCATCGGCGCGTCACACGAGCGCCCCAGGTGTTGCATCTTGTGCCTGCAGTAGCACATGCCGACCGCCATGTGCGACGCCGAGTCGATGACCTCGCTCGCGCGCTCGTAGTCGAGCACGTGCAGGGCGTTCTCCTCCGACAGCGCCGGCTCGTGGACGAAGGTGCGCCCGAGCTGCGTCTCGCCCCGCGTGAACAGCTCGCGAATGAAGTCCTCTTCCACGTTCAGGTACTGGTAGAACAGCTCGCTCAGCACCTTCTGGTCCACGTCGTGGCGGACCCGCATGAGGGAGAACTCGAAGAAGCCCGCCATCGGCGGCGGCAGCGAGTACCACGATCTCCCGCGACGGTCCTCCACGTCGACCAGGATCCCGCGCCCCGCCAAGTCGTCCAGTACCTTCTGCGTGCTCGTCAGGTCCATCTTCCAGGTGCTGGAGGCCTTCAAGGCGGTGAACGGCTTGATGGGCAGATTCGCGACCAGCCCGGCCTCCCGCTCGCTGAAGAGCATCTTCAGGATGGCGAAGAGCAGGTCCGACGGTGGCGCGCCCTGGGGGAAGCGGTTCAGGCGATCCACCAGGCTGGAGTAGCCGGACTTCACGGTGTGGTGAGCCATCAGCCGTCGTCGGATACCGAGTTGATTGTGGGGTGCGGCCCCGGGGCGAACCTCATGACCGCCCCCTCACCGTTTCGCCCGAAGGTATTGGTCCGGCCAGGGAACGTCCACGTCCAGCGCCTGTGCTGCGCGCAGCGGCCAGTGCGGGTCGCGCAGGAACGCCCGGGCCAGGAAGACCGCATCGGCGTCGCCGCACACGAGGGTCTGCTCGGCCTGCTGCGAATCCGTGATGAGCCCCACCGCCGCCGTCGCTATGCACGCCTCTCGCCGGATGGCTGCGGCGAAGGGCACCTGGTAGCCCGCGGCGACCGGGACCACGGCGTCTGCGACGATGCCCCCGCTCGAGCAGTCGATCAGATCCACGCCGGCGTCCTTCAGCCAGCGCGCCAACTGTATGGACTGCGTCAGATCCCATCCCCCCTCCACCCAGTCGGTCGCCGAGATGCGGACGAAGACGGGCAGGGACTCGGGGAACGCCTCGCGCACCGCCCGCGCGACCTCCAGCGGGAACCGCACCCGGTTCTCGAGCGACCCGCCGAACTCGTCCCGCCGCTGATTGGTGAGTGGCGAGAGGAACTCGTGCAGGAGGTATCCGTGCGCCGAGTGGATCTCGACCACCTGGAAGCCCGCCGCCGCCGCCCGCCGGGCCGCCGCGGCGAACTGCGTCACCAGCCCGCGGATCTCCGCCCCGGACAGCTCGTGCGGCGTCGGGTAGCCGGCAACGAAGCGGATGGCGCTCGGCGCGACCGTCTCCCAACCCCCCTCGCCGGACCCCAGCGGCTTCCCGCCGTGCCAGGGCGCGGCGGTGGAGGCCTTCCGCCCCGCGTGGGCGAGCTGGATGCCGGGCACGGCGCCCTGCGCGCCGATGAACGCGGTGATCCGCTGGAAGGCCCGCGCCAACTCGTCCGACCAGAGGCCGAGGTCGCCGGGTGAGATGCGGCCTCGAGGGGAGACGGCAGTGGCTTCCGCCATGACGAGCGCGGCGCCGCCGACGGCGCGGGCGCCCAGGTGGACCAGGTGCCAGTCGTTGGGGACGCCGTCCGCCGCAGAGTACTGGCACATCGGCGACACGAAGATGCGGTTCCTGAACTCGAGGCCCCGGAGCGGGAAGGGCGAGAACAGCAGTCGCTTCATCCGTGCGTCTCCCTGGTCCCGTGGTGACGGCCAGCCGCGCCGTCGTCGTCAGCCCGTGATCAGCGTGTCGGTGCTCGGCCCGCTGCCGGCACCGAGAAGTGCTCCCGCACCTCAGGAGAGACCTCACAGGGCCGGCCGGAGCGCGGGTCAAGCGGTACCCATACGGTCCGAGCCCGTGCGAGCAGCCGTTGGTCACTCACGCGCAGGATCTCCGTGTTCCGTTCGAACGCCAGGCGCGTCGCGGGCCCCACCCAGGTCCGGGCGAGGATCTGGTCCCCCAAGAGCGCCGGGTGTTTGTAGTCGATCTCGTGACGAGCCACCACCCAGACCAGCGCCTCCTGGGCCTCTGGTGGCGCCGCCGCCCGCCAGTGCGCGACCGCGATGTCCTGCACCCACCGTACGTAGACGGTGTTGTTGACGTGACCGAGTTCGTCGATGTCGGCCGCCTCGACGGGGAAGATGTGCTCGAATCGCACGGGGGACGGGTTGGGGGACACCAGAGATGGGCTCCTTGCGAAGGAGACGGGACACGCGGCCTCGCGAGAAGGCTAAGCGGTCGAGCGCCCGCCGCGCCAGCGAACCGCATGGCAGTCTGACACGCCGCGTCGGACGTTCGCGCCGCCGTCCACCCCGTACGCAGCACGGCCGCCCCGGGAACGGAGCGGCCGCGCCGCCAGCGCCGATCCCCGTCAGCCGCGCCGCCGGGGAACCGAGAGCTGCTTGCCTACCCCAGGTGCTTGCTCACCAGCTTGGTCATCTCGAACATGCTCACCTGGCTCTTGCCACCGAAGACGTCCTTCAGTGCCGCGTCGGCGTTGATCATCCGCTTGTTCTTCTTGTCCTGAAGGCCGTTCTTCTTGATGTACGCCCACAGCTTCTTGGTGACTTCGGTGCGCGGCATCGCCTTCGCCCCGACGACCGCGGACAGCTTCGCGCTCGGTGTCATCGGCTTCATGAACGCCGCGCTCGGTACGCGCTTCGTCTTCTTCGCGGTCTTCTTGGCTACCTTCTTCGCTGGCTTCTTCTTCACGTGGCCTCCTTATGAGGATGCGACGGGTGGACTCGACTGCTACCGTGCGGCCGCCGAAAACAGCCGCGGGCCGCCTCACGACTCGACTCTAAGCTGTATAGGAGCCGTCCTCTACGAAAGAGGGGCGTCGCCCTGACGCCCGATCCGCCCCCCGGGGGGGCCGGCCCCCGGCCACCCACCGGCAGCCCGTCAGGGACCCCGGCCACGCCAGAAACCGGGCCAGCCGCTCGAACATCGGCGGCCAGAGCCTCGACGCCTCGCGGCCGGACACGCCGTACTCCGCCAACGCGAGGTGCGTGCCCCGTGGGGTGCTGCGCAGGACGAATACCAACTCGGTCGCCGCCTCCTCGGCACCCCGCGGCGGCAGCGTGAGTCGGAGGAAATCCCCTTCGATGGCCTCGAGGGTGTTCGCGTCGTCCAGTACACCGTCGCTCCAGCGCTCCAGGGCGTACGGGTCGGTCAGCGATCGGAACACCGAATCCGGGAGCGAAGGGATCTCCCCCGATGCGAAGTAGCGTTCCGCTCCGCGCAGCGCCGCCGCGGGCCGTGCATCCACGCCACTCTCCACCAGGAGGCCGAGCGCCGCCAGGGCCTGGAGCCACGCCGCGAAGTACCCGCCGATCGCCTCGTCCCACGCCGACCCTTCACCGAGGCCGCGATGCCGGAGACTCACCCGCGTCCCGCCGGCTACCTCGTCCAAGTCCACCACTACCTCGGTCGGCGCGCCGAGCGGCGCCGTGTGGGGCCAGGGCACCGTGAGGCTCTCCGGGGACACCTCAACGCGCGGTCCCGGCCAGTGCGGCTCGGGCAGTGCGTCGAGCACCACTTCCGTACGATGCAACAGCGCGTGCCAGACCTCGGCACGCGCCGCCGCCACGAAGCTCTGGATGTGGATCTGATGCACTGCTAGAGCGCCGTCTCCTTGAGGATGATGCCGCGCTTCGCCAGATCGTCGATCATCGGCTGGGCGGGCACGATCTCGTCCGGGGCGAATACGCCGGGTTT
>Ga0209253_10003424_pt1 | contig 13954 bp, 14 predicted proteins | sample FrelakmetBRP12BR_FD_187145 | JGI IMG/M metagenome (GOLD analysis project Ga0209253, IMG submission 187145) | Freshwater lake sediment microbial communities from the University of Notre Dame, USA, for methane emissions studies - BRP12 BR (SPAdes)... | ecosystem: Environmental > Aquatic >...
CGCCGCGTCCGTGCGGCGCGACGCCCGGCCCGCGGAATCCAGCCACTCACTCGCCACGCCGCGCGCTGCCGCAGCGCAGACTGACCCATTCAACGGAGAACTCCCATGCGCATTGCAGTCGATATCAGTTTGTATCCGCTCGATGAGAATTACGTGCCGCCGATCAAGGACTTCATCGAGCGGTTGAATCGGCATCCGGAGTTGCGCGTCGAGACGAACGCGATGAGTACCCAGGTGTCTGGCGAGCATGACCGCGTGTTCGCGATCCTCGGCGAGGAAACAAAGCAGACGTTCGCGAGCGGTTCGCGGGCGGTATTCGTGATGAAGGTGCTGGGCGGCGAACCGTCACCGGCGGAGCGGTGACGGCGGCGCGACCCGCATGACGGATCTGCTGCAATCGCTTGTGGGCATTCCGCCGGCCGAGTGGGCGGCGGTGGCGCTGGCGCTCGGTTACCTGCTGCTCGCAGTGCGGCAAAACGCGTGGTGCTGGGCCTGCGCGATCGCAAGTTCGGCGATCTACCTGGTGCTGTTCGCGCGTAGCGGACTGCAGATGCAGGCCGTGCTGCAGGTCTTCTACATCGGGATGGCGGTCTACGGCTGGCGTGCGTGGCGCGGGGGCCTGGTCGCGAGCGGTGATGCTTTGCCCGTCACACGCTGGAGCGTTGCCCGTCACGCGATCGGCATCGGGCTCGTGCTCGCGGTCAGCCTGTTGAACGGCTGGATCATCGCCCGCCTGCAGGGCGGCCTCGTGCCCTACGTGGACGCAACCGTCGCCTGGGCCAGCGTGCTCGCGACCTGGCTCGTCGCGCGCAAGGTGCTCGAGAACTGGCTGTACTGGATGGCGATCGACGCCGTCGCCGCAATGCTTTACTGGAGCCAGGGGTTTCACGCCACTGCGGTGCTGTTCGTCGTATACGTCGTCATTGCCGCACGTGGTTACCTCGCATGGCGGACCGATCTGGCGCAGCACGAAGTCGGCACGGCGGCACACGCTGATGCCTGAGGCGAACGTCGCGACGCGCGCGATCGATCCGGAGCAGGCACGGCTCCGCGAGTTGTTGCGCGCTCGTGCCGCGACGCGGGCACTCGCCGACGGGGCGATGACGCGGCTCACGGGTGGGCTCAGCAACCAGGCGTGGCGCGTCGAGCAAGGCGGGCAGGCCTGGTACGCACGCCTGGGATATGAGGATGCCGAGCGGCTCGGCGTGAACCGCCACAGCGAATGCGCGTTGCTGGCTGTGGTGGCCGCGGTGGGGTTCGCGCCCGACGTGCTGGCCTGCGATCCGTCGACCGGACTGCTGGTTACCCGTTATATCGAAGGTCGCACTTGGCAGGTGACCGATGCCGGCGAGCCGCGCAATCTTGCGCGGATCGGCAGCCTGCTTGCCCGGTTGCACACGATGCCGCCTGCGCCGGGAATTGCGGCCGTCAGCTATTCGGAGCAGGCGCGGCGCCTCGCGAGCACGATCCCGGACGGTGATGCGACGGCCGCGGCCCTGCGGCGTCGCGCGGACCAGGCGTTCGAGCGCATCGAGCGCCGCGAGCCCCGGCACGCGCTCTGCCATCACGATCTGCACCACCTCAATGTCGTGGACACTGGGGCGCGCCTGTGGCTCGTGGACTGGGAGTACGGGGGCGTTGGCGACCCGCTGTTCGACGTGGCGGGGTTCCTGACGCTCCACGAGTTGGGCGCCGCTGAAACCGATCTGCTGCTGGGCGCGTATGGGGCGGGAGCGCCCTTCGATCGTGAAGTCCTCCCGGAGGCCCGGTGGGCGTTCGACTACGTGCAGTGGCTCTGGTACCGGTCCTGTCTCGACTCCAGACCGGATTCGGCGGGCGTTCTCACCGAACGCGAGGCAAGGCTCGCCTCGCGGCTCTTGCGCTGCAATAATCGACGGGTTGACTCAGGCAAAGGCAGTGGGTGACGAATGGCCAAGATGCTGGTGACCGATCGGGATGCGCACGTGCACGAGGTGGAGGGCCAGCTCGGTCTCAAGTTCATGGAGACTCTGCGGGAGTTCGATTACGGCGTCACCGCAATTTGCGGTGGCCTCTGCTCCTGCGCTACCTGCCACATCTTCGTGGCCCCAGAATGGATGCCTCGATTGCCGCCGCCGCAGGGTGACGAGAAAGAGTTGCTGGTCGAACTGCAGCATTACGATCCGGCCAGGTCGCGCCTGAGCTGTCAGCTGGACTTCACCGAGGCGCTGGACGGCATCCGCCTCGAGGTGGCCCCCGACGAGTGATGAACGTCCATGGCAGCCGGTTTCGGGCGCTTTTGACTTTTTGTGGCGCGGACAACATGCTTGGAAATTCGCGCTAGAAATTTGGTCCCGGATGTCCGCACACGGTCCGACTCCCGCCAGCCCGACCGCCGGCCAGCCACTTGGGTGGCAGGCTCGCAAGAGCGCGTCCACGCGCCTGCAGATCATCGAGGCGGCGCTACGCTGTTTCATCGATCTCGGCTACTTCCGCACCACGGCAGCAGTCATCGCCAGCAATGCAGGTTTGTCGCGTGGCGCGATGCTGCATCACTTCCCGACCCGGGCGGACGTCGTGCGGGCGGCGGTCGAGCACCTGCACGCAAAGCGCCTGAGGGCTTTTCGTACCGCAGTCGAGCACCTGCCGTCGCGCGGCAACCGGTTGCATGGCACGCTCGAGGCCTATTGGGAGCAGGCCAATCACCCGATGTACGCAGTGTTCCTGGAATTGTCGGTCGGGGCCCGCACCGACCCGGAACTTGCCGCGATCCTCGAGCCTGCCGAGGCTGCATTCGAGCGCGAACTGCGCCGCACGGCGATCGAGCTCTTTCCCGAGTGGCGCGATCTCGGCGAGAACTTCGACCTCGGCTTCGACCTGCTCGTCAGCGTCATGGACGGCTGCGCCGTCAGTTTCCTGAAGCACCGTGACCGGGCGCCGAAACGGCGGGTCCTGCGCTACCTCGAGGCGCGCCTCGACGAACTCACCCGGCCGCCCGGCGACCGCGACAAGACCTAGAACCGGAGGCACGATGGAAAAGGCTGTGCTGGTCGAGGTGCGCGACGGCGTCGCCACCGTCACACTGAACCGCGCCGACGGCGCCAACGCGCTCGATCTCGCGATGGGTCGCGACCTGCTCGAGGCCGCCCTGAGCGTCGAAGCCGATCCGGCTGCGCGCGCGGTCGTGGTCACCGGGGCGGGCAAGCATTTCTGCTTCGGCGGTGACCTGCGCGGCATGGCGCAGAAGGGCGCGCAGGTGGGCGGTTACCTGAACGAGCTCACCACGAACATCCACGCAGCGATCAGCGCCTTCACGCGCATGAAGGCGCCCGTGATTGCGGCAGTCAACGGCACGGCGGCGGGTGGCGGCGTGGGTCTCGTCTGCATGACCGATCTCGCCATCGCCGGGCGCAGCAGCCGGTTCTCGCTTGCGTATACCGGCGTGGGCCTGGCCCCCGACTGCAGCACGTCATTCCTGCTGCCGCGCATCGTGGGCCGGCGCCGGGCACTCGAGCTGTTCCTGACCAATCGGACGTTGAACGCCGACGAAGCGCTCGCCTGGGGACTCGTCAACCAGGTGGTCGAGGATGCAGAGGTGCTGCCGCAGGCGCTCGCGCTCGCCGCGAGATTCGCGACCGGTCCGACCGAGTCCTATGCCGCGGTCAAGCGGCTGATGGACGCCGCGGATCCGGGCCTCGAATCGCAGATGGCGCTCGAGGGCCGCACGATCGCCGCGCAGGCGCTGCACCCGCACGGACAGGAGGGCGTGGCGGCTTTCATTGGCAAGCGCAAGGCGAATTTCGCCTGACGCCCACAGTAATATCGAATCGCAACATCTTTCGGGGACACAGACATGACCGACGCTTTCATCCTCGACGCCGTGCGCACGCCGCGCGGCCGCGGCCGTCCGGACGGCTCGCTGCACACGATTACGCCGGTGCAACTCGCGGCGCAGACCCTGGCCGCCCTTCGTGACCGCAACGGGCTCGACACCGCCCAGGTCGACGACGTGGTGCTCGGCTGCGTCACGCCTGTGGGCGAGCAGGGTGCCGACATCGCGCGCGTCGCGACGCTTGTGGCGGGCTACGACGAGAGCGTGCCGGGCAAGCAGTTGAACCGTTTCTGCGCTTCCGCGCTCGAGTCGGTCAACACGGCCGCGGCGCAGATCATGTCGGGCCAGGACGAGATCGTGATCGGCGGCGGCGTCGAGTCGATGTCGCGCGTGCCCATGGGCTCGGACGGCGGCGCCTGGGCGATCGACCCGCAGGTCGCCTGGCACCAGTACTTCGTGCCACAGGGCGTCAGCGCGGACCTGATCGCGACGCTCGAGGGTTTCACGCGCGAGCACCTCGACGCGTACGCGGTCGAGAGCCAACGGCGCGCAGCCTTTGCCCAGCAGGCGGGCTACTTCGACCGCGCGATCGTGCCGGTCAAGGACGTGATCGGCGAGGTGGTGCTCGCGAAGGACGAGTACCTGCGCCCGGGGACCTCGCTGGCCGACCTCGCCAAGCTGAAGCCGGCCTTCACGCAAATGGGCGAGGAGGGCGGATTCGACGCGGTGGCCATCCAGCGCTATCCGCAGGTCGAAACGATCCACCACGTGCACACGGCCGGCAACTCGAGCGGCATCGTGGACGGTGCCGCGGCGGTACTGCTCGGCAGCAAGCGCGCGGCCCGGAAAGCCGGCATCAAGCCCCGCGCGCGAATTCGTGCGTTCGCATCGATCGGCAGCGAGCCCACGATCATGCTGACGGGCCCGGCGGGCGCAAGCCGCAAGGCGCTGAAGCGCGCTCGTATGAAGCCCGCGGATATCGACCTGTGGGAGATCAACGAGGCGTTTGCCTCCGTCGTGCTGCGCTACCTGCGCGACATGGATCTGTCGACCGACAAGGTCAACGTCAACGGCGGCGCGATCGCGCTCGGGCATCCGCTCGGCGCGACCGGCGCCGTGATCCTCAGTATGGTGCTCGACGAGCTCGAGCGTCGCGACCTCTCCACTGCGCTCGTGACACTGTGCATCGGCGCAGGCATGGGCACCGCGACGATCATCGAGCGCGTCTGACGCGCGGCGCACACGGGACAAGGGCATTCCAATGACACAGAACATCCGTTACTCCGTCGATGGCGACGGCATCGCTCTGCTGCTGATCGACGTGGCCGGCCGGCCGATGAACGTGCTGACGCCCGGCTTCCAGTCGGACCTCGCCGAATGCATCCAGCGCGTCGCCACCGATGCCGCCATCCGTGGCGTCGTGATCGGTTCGGCGAAGTCCAGCTTCATGGCTGGTGCGGACATCAAGGACATGGTCGGCGCCTATGACCGTGGCATCACGGCTGCGCAAGCCTCCAAGTTCAGCTACGAACTGTCGAGCCTGCTGCGCCGCCTCGAGACCTGTGGCAAGCCGGTCGCCGCTGCGATCAACGGCGTCGCGCTCGGTGGTGGTTTCGAGGTTGCGCTCGCCTGCCACTATCGGGTCATCGCCGACGAGCCGAAGGCCGGCGTCGGCCTGCCCGAGGTCAAGATCGGCCTGCTGCCGGGCGGAGGCGGCACGCAGCGCGTGCCGCGGCTGGTCGGCGTCACCGAGGCGCTCAAGCTGATTACCGAAGGCCGGCAGCTGAGCCCGGCTGACGCGCTCAAGAAGGGACTGGTCCACGAAGTGGCCCCGACCGCCGAGATCGTCGAGCGGGCGCGGCAGTGGATTCTCAAAGGCGGCGAGGGCGTGCAGCCGTGGGACAAGAAGGGCTTCCGGGTGCCGGGCGGCGTCGGCCAGACCTCACCCGCTGCTGCGCAGTCGTTCATGGCTGGCACGGCCCTGACGGCGAAGTCCACGCAGCGCAATTACCCTGCGCCGCTCGCGATCCTCTCGTGCGTCTACGAGGGCACGCAGGTGCCGATCGACCAGGGCCTGCGGATCGAATCGAAATACTTCGGCCAGCTGCTCGCGGGCCCCGTTGCCCGCAACCTGATGCGCACGATGTTCGTCAACAAGGGCCTCGCGGACAAGCTCGCGCGGCGGCCGGCGAGTCCGCCGAAGACGCAGGTGCGCCGGCTCGGGATCCTGGGCGCCGGGATGATGGGCGCCGGCGTGGCCTATGTTTCAGCGCTTGCGGGCATGGAAGTCGTGCTGATCGACAGCACGCTCGAGCTCGCGGAGAAGGGCAAGGCGTATTCGCGCGCGTTGCTCGCGAAGGACGTCGAGCGCGGCAAGCGCAGCCAGGCGGACGCCGACGCAATCCTCGCGCGCATCAAGCCGACGGTCAGCTACGACGATCTCGCCGGCAGCGACCTCGTGATCGAGGCGGTCTTCGAGAGCCGCGAGATCAAGGCCGATGTGACGCAGAAAACGGAGGCCGTGGTCCCGAAGAACGCCGTGTTCGCGAGCAACACTTCGACGCTGCCGATCACCGGTCTGGCGCAGGCGTCGAAGCGCCCGACGCAGTTCATCGGCATCCACTTCTTCTCGCCGGTGGACAAGATGCCGCTCGTCGAGATCATCCTCGGCAAGAAGACCTCCGAAGACACGCTCGCCCGCGCGCTCGACTACGTCGGCCAGTTGCGCAAGACGCCGATCGTCGTCAACGACAGCCGCGGGTTTTACACGAGCCGCTGCTTCGGCACTTACGTCTACGAAGGCATGGCGATGCTGCAGGAGGGCGTCAATCCGGCGTTGATCGAGAATGCGGCCAGGATGGCGGGCATGCCGGTCGGGCCGCTCGCGGTCGCCGACGAGGTGACCATCGACCTGCAGTGGAAGGTCATCAAGCAGACGGAGCAGGACCTCGGGCGGCGGTTCGTCAAGCCTGTCGCCTATGAGGTGGTGCAGAACTTCGTCGAGGAACTGCAGCGGCCTGGACGGCGCTTCGGCGCGGGCTTCTACGATTACCCGAAGGACGCGAAGAAGCACCTGTGGCCGGGACTGCGCGACATCTATCCACTCGCGTTCAACCAGCTCGAGACCTCGGAGGTCGTCAAGCGGCTGATGTACATCCAGGCGCTCGAGACGACGCGCTGCATGGAGGAGGGCGTCGTCACGACTGCGGCCGAGGCCGACCTCGGGTCGATCCTCGGCTGGGGCTTCCCGGCCTGGACCGGCGGCACGCTCTCGTACATCGACACGATCGGCGTTCGCGCGTTCGTCGCCGAGTGCGAGCGCATGTCGAAGCGCTACGGCAAGCGGTTCAAACCATCAAAGTGGCTCAAACAACGGGCGGAACGCAATGAGTCGTTCCACCCTGCGGAAGGCAGCGAAAGCCGCGCAGCGTGAGTCGGTTGGCGCACCGCGGTGGTCCGTGTCGGGCTCATCCGCGGGGCCGTGCGCGGCATGGACGCCGCGCCCGGAGCCCCCAGGGATGGGTTCACGGCGTCCCCGCAGATGAGTCCGACACGGGCCGCCACGGTGCGGCCACCGCCGCCCGCTCGAGCCGCGTTTTAACAGCAACGACCGACCAGGAGTGACTCATGCCGATTCCGGCCTCGTTTGTTGACCGACTGAGCCTGCCGGTGATCGGCGCGCCGATGTTCATCGCTTCGACGCCCGATCTCGTCATCGAGCAGTGCAAGGCGGGCATCGTCGGCTCGTTTCCGGCGCTGAACGCGCGACCGGCATCGCAGCTGGACGAGTGGCTCGCGCGCATCAAGGAGGAGCTCGACGCTTACGCGAAGGCCAATCCGACGGCGAAGGTCGCCCCGTTCGCGGTCAACCAGATCGCGCATGCGAGCAATGATCGCCTGCAGCACGACGTCGAGGCCTGCGTCCGGCACAAGGTCCCGCTGATCATCACGAGCCTGCGGCCGCCGCGCGAAATCGTCGAGGCCGCGCACTCCTACGGCGGACTCGTGTTCCACGACGTCATCAGCCTGCGCCACGCGCGCAAGGCGGCGGAGCAGGGCGTGGACGGCATCATCGCGGTGTGCGCCGGCGCCGGGGGCCATGCCGGAATGGCGAGCCCGTTCGCATTGGTGCGGGAGATCCGACAGTTCTTCGGCGGAACGATTGCGCTTTCGGGGGCCATGAGCAGCGGCGCCGACGTGTTCGCGGCGCAGGCGCTCGGCGCCGACATGGCGTACATCGGCACGCGGTTCCTGGCGACCCGCGAAGCGAACGTCGTTGAAGGCTACAAGAAGATGATCGTCGACTCGTCCTCGGACGAGATCGTCTATACGTCGCTGTTCACGGGCGTCAAGGGCAATTACCTGAAGCGCAGCGTCGCGGCCCTCGGCTTCGATGCGGACAACCTGCCGGAGGCGGACAAGTCCAAGATGAACTTCGGCTCCGGCGGCAACACCGAGAAGAAGGCCTGGCGCGACATCTGGAGCGCGGGACAGGGCGCAGGCAACATCCACGACGTGCTGCCGACCGCCGAGCTCGTGGCCCGCATGGTTCGCGAATACGAAGACACGCGACGCCGACTCTGCGGCGCCGCTTGAGGAGGCACGATGACCGGGATGTTCGACCTGACGGGACGCGTGGCGGTGGTGACGGGTGCGAGCCGCGGCATCGGTGAAGCGATCGCGAAAGCCTACGCGCAGCAGGGCGCCAAGGTGGTGGTCTCGAGTCGCAAGCTCGACGGCTGCGCGGCGGTTGCCAAGGCGATCAACGAGGCAGGCGGTGAAGCCGTCGCAATCGCCTGCCACATCGGCGACATGGACGCCCTTGACGCACTGTTCGCCCAGGTCGAGCAGCGGTTCGGCCGGCTCGACGTGCTGGTCAACAACGCTGCCACGAACCCGTACTACGGCCACATCCTCGACACGGACCTCGGCGCCTTCCAGAAGACGGTGGACGTGAACATCCGCGGCTACTTCTTCGCCTCGGTGCTGGCCGGCCGCCTGATGCGGGCGGGCGGTCGCGGCTCGATCATCAACGTCGCATCGGTCAATGCGGTGCGCCCGGGTCCGATGCAAGGCATCTATTCGATCACGAAGGGCGCGGTCCTCAACATGACCAAGTCGTTCGCGCGCGAGTGCGGACCGGAAGGGATCCGCTGCAATGCAATCCTGCCGGGCCTGATCCGCACGAAGTTCGCGACCGCGCTGCTGACCGACGAGAACCAGCTCAAGCACTACGTCGGCGACAACCCGCTGCGCCGCGTCGGCGAACCGCAGGATCTCGCAGGCGCCGCGGTGTTCCTCGCGTCGGATGCGTCGTCCTACGTGACCGGCGACTTTCTCGTCGTCGACGGTGGATTCCTGATCTAGGCGAGGCAGCTCACGACCTTGCGGCAACGTCCCAAAAGGGGGCAACAGCGTTCGCGCAGCCAGCTTCCCGATCGCGGGCGGCCGCCGGTCGCGTGATCGAGATTCCGACGCTGCGCTGGACGGCCTGCAACGCGAAGCGCTTCGGCGTGAATATACCGAAGGAAGTGCCGATGACGACGACCGAGCGCGCCTACACGTCGCCGATCTGGTCCACGCCATAGAGCGACCATTCGATGTGCGCGGGGCCCGGCGACCTGCCATCGGCACCGTGTTGACGTTTTGCGCCGTCGCTGATGCTTGAGCGTTGAACGTCCGATCCTCGGCACGGCCGAGGACCTGCGGTCATGTTCTGGAACACATGCTCGGCGCGCTGATCCTGATTCCAGCGTTGTCCCGCTTCCTGCTGCCCACGGCGGCCGTGCCCAATGCGCCTGGCGCCCGAACTGCGGCAGCCACGAAAGCGAGGAAATAGCGCAATGATGAACTACGAGCAGGTTACGACCAGCTTCGTCGATGCCCCGAGCTATCTCTGGATCCCGTTCGCGCCGTACAGCGACGAGGTCTTCCTGAAGGTCCTCAAGTGCGACCCGATTTCCGGTACCTTCGTCACGTTGCTGAAGGCGCCGGGGGACATCACGCTGCCGACACATCACCACTGCGGCATCGTGGTCGTGTATACGGTCAAGGGATCGTGGCGCTACCGGGAGCACGCCTGGACTGCCGTCGAAGGCAGTGTCGTGTACGAAACGGCTGCCAGCACGCACACTCCGCTCGGGGCCGGTGCGGGCGAAGTGATCACCTTCAACGTGCAGGTCGGCGACTCGATCTATCTCGACGACAAGGGCGCCGTGCTGGCGATCGAGAACTGGAAGACCATGTTGCAGCGACATCTCGACTGGTACAGGGCGCGCGGCCTTGAGGCGCCGGACATCACCAGCTTCCGCGAGTAGCGCGGCGGGGACGTCCGTCATCGATCGAAGACAGGGTCGCCGGGCGGTGGCTGCCGGCCGCAGGCGCACGCAGGACTGGTCAGTCACTGTCGGAACTATGGACGGCGGGACGTGCTCCGAATCGACGCGCACGCGACGCGCTGCGCGAAGTCGATGACCTGGTGAAGCAGTGCTCCGCAGCGTTCGACGGCCTGCTCGAGGCGCACCGTGAGGTCAGCGCTGGCCGGCGCATCGCGCGGCCCGACGACGTCGCGCTGCGGTCTGGCCAGGCGCTCGGCCAGGCGGGGGTAGCGCGCAGCGAAGCGCTGCGGGTCGGCGGCTGGATCGCGCTGCGTCGGCCCGGCGAGCAGCGCCTTCCAGTCCGAGGCGCGCAGCGCACGCTCCGACCCCGTATAGAAGACCGCCTCCTCGCGCCTCATGTGGTCGCGCGTGTGCTGCACGTACCCGTGCAGCCGTCTCGCGAGGTCCCGGCCCGTTTTGCCCCGCAACCGGGTGAGCGACGCCCGCGACAGTTCGCCGGCGAGCCGCTCGGCCACCTCCTGGCCGATCCGGTGCTCACGCACCAGAGAATGCATGTTCCGGTACAGGCGTGGCTCGCGCGCCCGCACCCGCGCGAACAGCCGGTCCTCGCGCGGGTGGTGGATCGAGTGCTGGTACACGAGCAGGTAACGCAGGGCCTCGGCCAGCACTGGTCGCGCGGCCCCGGGGGCGGATTGCAGCAACGATTGCTGGGCGTCGATCTCGCGCAAGACTCGGGACAAGCTGGCGTGGTCCTCGCGCAGGCTCTGCATGTAGCGTTCGGCAGCCGCCGACCTGTCGATGCGCGGTTCAGCGTGGCGGTTGGTCCTGCGATTCAAGGGCAGCACTCCCTGATGAAGTCGGCGCAATGCTCGATGGCTCGTTGCGATTCCGAGCCGAAGGGCAGTCCCTGCCAGCCATGCGGCATCTCTTGCCAGACTTCGCACTCGGCGCGCACGCCGGCGGCGCGCGCCATCGCGGCGCAGCGCCGGCTGTCGTCAAGCAGGATCTCGGTGCTGCCCACCTGGAAGAAGAGCGGCGGCAGTCCGGCATAATCGCCGAACGCCGGCGAGACGTACGGGTTCGTCATCTTCGCCGTGTCGCCGCCCACGTACATGGCCCGCATCTCCACGCCGCGCTTGTGACTCAGCACCGGATCGCGCGCCGCGTTGGATAAGCGCGAGCCGTCGTGCGGATCAGTCAGGTCGGTCAGTGGCGACATGAGAATCGCGCCCGCCGGCAAGGGCAACCCGCGGTCACGCAGGGCCAGGAGGACGCCGAGCGCCATGCCGCCGCCGGCGGAAATGCCGCTGATCACGATGTGCCGCGGGGCGACACCGAGATCGAGCAGTTGCCGGTAGGCGTCGAGGCTGTCCTCGTGTCCAGCCGGGAAGGGATGCTCGGGAGCCAGCCGGTAGAACACCAGGCGCGCACGCGCGTTGGCTGCTGTGCACAGGCGCGCCAGCATCGAGCGCTCCATCTTCGGCAGGCGCGCCACGTATGCGCCGCCGGGGAAGTGCAGGATGACGCGATCCGTCCGGGCGCCCTTGGCGCGCAGCCACTCGGCGTCGCAGTGCGGCAGGGGATGATCGTGGGCAACCTCGAAGCCGGGTGGGTGCTCGGCGAACAGCCGCTCGATCGCGCCGATCTGTCCGCGCAGCCGGTCGACCGAGACGTCCCGCTGCAACAGCTGCTTGACCGTGAGGCGGCTCAACAGGCTCGCAGTCGTGGTCTGCCAGCTGACCATCTGTCTGCTTACGGCAGTCGCTGCCCAGCCAGCGCCTTCGCGGCCGGGTAATCCGCCTTGCCGTTCGGCAGGCGCGGGATGGTGGGCACGTCCAGGAATGCGCGCGGCCGCTTGTAGGCGGCGATCTTGCCCTGTACGAACTCGCGCAGCTCGTCGGCGAGGCCGGCCCCGTTGTCCCGCGACGCGACGAGCGCGATCACCCTCTGGCCGAAGCGCTCGTCGGGCATGCCGATCACCAGGCAGTCGGCCACGCGGGGGTGGGCGACGATCACGTGCTCCACTTCCTCGGGGTAGACCTTCTCACCGCCGGTGTTGATGCAGGCCGAACCGCGCCCGAGCAGGTGCAGCGTACCGTCGCGGCTCCACTGGCCCCAGTCGCCGATGAACGCGAAGCGCCGGCCGTTCACGACACGAAACGTCTTCGCCGTCTTGTCCGGATCCTTGTAGTAGCCCGCCGGCAGCAAGGTGCCGCCGGCGGCGATCAGGCCCGGTTCGTCGGAGCCCGGCGGGATTTCGCGGCCGTCCTCGGCGAACAGGCGCGTGTCGGCCAGCGGCACGAACTGCGCTGCTGCACCTGTCCGGCCGCGCCGGCTCAGTTGCAGCGCCATCGCACCCTCGGTGGCGCCCACGCCGTCGATCAGCGTCGCATCGATCCACTCGAGCATGTTCTCCTTCACGCCCTGCGACCAGATCACGCCGGATGAGACGACGATCTTGAGGCACGACAGGTCGAGCGTTTCGCCGCGCGCCCGCGCCTCTTCGAGTGCCGCCAGCATCGGTCGCGCGAATGCGTCGCCGACGATGACCATGCACATGACGCGTTCTCGCGCCACGGTCCGCCAGATCTCCGTCGCGTCGAAGCTGCGGTTCGGCAGCGTCACGCAACGACCGCCGAGCAGCTGGAACGGGATGCTGTTCGCGAGGCCGGCGGTGTGCATGAGCGGCGACGCGGGCAGCACCGACGGCACGACGCCCTTGGCGCGCAGCGCGCGCACGGTTTCCAGCAACTGCTCGAGCGCCAGCGGGGCCGCTGGCAAGCCGAGCACGCTCGTGGAATACATTGCGGCGAGCCCCGTGCACCAGGGCGCGGCATGGTAGATCACGCCCTTCGGCAGGCCAGTCGTGCCCCCTGTGTACATCAGGTGGTAGTCGTCCGGCTCGCGTGGCATGCGCGGCGCGGGCGTGGAAGCGGCGAGCAGCGCCTCATACGGCTGCGCTCGATCCCAGGCCGTACCCCCATCCTCCACCTCGACCGCCAGCTTGACCATCGGCAGGCCGGGCAGCACCTCGCGGACGACGCCCGCGAGCGAACGGTGATAGACGAGCGCCTCGCAATCGGCGTTTTCCAGCAGGTAGGCGAGTTCGGCGCCGACGTAGCGGTAATTGATGTTGAACGGCGCCATGCGCATCTTGAGCGCGGCGAGGAACGTCTCGTAGTACGCCGAGCAGTTGTAGAGCAGCAGCCCGACCTTGGAGCCGGGCTTGAGCCCCGCAGCCGCGAAGGCCTGGCCGAGCCGAGCCGCGCGATCGTCGAAATCCCTCCACGAGCGGTGTACCCCATCGTGCGTCAGCACCGGGTCGTCGCCGAGCATGTCGGCGAGGGCTTCGATGGCGTCTGCGTAGTGGTACATGGTCAGGCTCCCGGTGCGGCCGTCTCGAGCTCGACGAGGCTGGCCTCGAACCGGTCGACCAGCCGCCATGCGTCGTCGAGCACCGTCGGGTCGGCGAGTACGGACAGGTTGAACTGGCCGACGTAGCTCCATCCGGTGATGTTGAGCGTTGCCCCGTGCGCGATCTGGCCGATCGAGAACCACTGCTGGAGCTTCAGGTGGCCGAGCTGCAGCGGCGCGCGCGGTCCCGGTACGTTCGACAGGACGACATTCCAGAACGGCAGCAGTCCGCCGCCCTTCATCTCGTTGATGCGTTCCACGAGCTTCGGCACCAGCGGCGGGAGCAGGTTCAGCACCGCCGTGAGGTTCGCTTCGCGCGTCGCCTCGAAGTAGGTCTTCATCGTGTCCGCATCGCGCTTGCAGGCCGCGAGCCGCTCGACGGGATCCTCGA
>Ga0209253_10003426_pt1 | contig 13950 bp, 28 predicted proteins | sample FrelakmetBRP12BR_FD_187145 | JGI IMG/M metagenome (GOLD analysis project Ga0209253, IMG submission 187145) | Freshwater lake sediment microbial communities from the University of Notre Dame, USA, for methane emissions studies - BRP12 BR (SPAdes)... | ecosystem: Environmental > Aquatic >...
TTTTGCTGATCGCTTACAGCTTATAGCTGATCGCTTTAGATGGCTGGGGGATAGGGATTTGAACCCCAATTCACGGAGTCAGAGTCCGTTGTCCTGCCGTTGAACGATCCCCCAATAGCGGGTTTTCGTTATTCTTCTGCCTCTTTTGTGACCTCTTTTGCTTTCGTAGCCTTTTTTACCGTCTTCTTTTCGGCCGTTTTCGTGGTCTTCTTCTCGACCGCTTTCGTCGTCTTCTTCTCGGTTTTTTTCTCGGACTTCTTGTCCGCCTTCTTTGCTGGTTTTTTCTCTTCTTTTGCCTTCTTCTCTTCCTTTTTCTGGGTCAGCTCGATAAGCGCCATAGGTGCGTTGTCGCCTTTTCTGTTGCCGATCTTCAGAACCCGCGTGTATCCGCCATTGATTGCGCTATACCGCTCCCCGATATCGCTGAAGAGCTTCCTGACAACATTTTTGTCCCTCAAGAAAGAGAATGCCAGTCTCAGGGAATGGAGATCCTTTCTTTTTGCGAGCGTAATGAGCCTTTCTGCAACCCTCTTCAACTCCATAGCCTTGGGGTTCGTAGTTTTTATGCTCTCATGATGAAACAATGAATTTGCAAGGTTCATCAAGAGCGCTTTTCTGTGGCTCTTGGTTCTGTTCAGTGTTTTTACTCTCTTCTGGTGCCTCATGGAAAACCTCTATATATTGTCTTTTCTTTTTAATGCCGATCTGTCAAGATCTTCCCTCGGAGGGAAATTGTCCAGCTTAATGCCAAGCCTGAGACCCATGCATGAGAGGATCTCTTTTATTTCATTCAGGGACTTCCTTCCGAAGTTCTTAGTCATGAGTATCTCTTGTTCCGTCTTCTGGACAAGTTCGCCGATATATTTAATGTCTGCATTTTTCAGGCAATTTGCGCTCCTCACAGAAAGCTCAAGCTCATCAACGCTCCTGTAAAGGTTATCATTAAAGTCAGGTTTTTCGGTCATCCTTTCTTCGTCAGCACCGACCTCTTCAATGTCTTCAAAATTGATGAAGATTTTCATTTGCTCTTTAATGATCTTTGCTGCAAAAGAGAGGGCATCCAGCGGATTGACGCTGCCATCAGTCCAGATTTCCATGGTAAGCTTGTCATAATCCGTTCTCTCTGCAACCCTTGCAGGGCTCACGTTGTGGCTTACCTTCTTGATTGGTGAAAAAATAGCATCAATCGGGACAGTACCAATGGGTTCGTTTTCATCGTAATTCGCTTCGGCAGGTGTATAGCCTCTGCCGACCTTTGCCTTCATCTCAACATACAATTTCGCTTCGTCACTTAACGTAGCAATATGGTGGTCAGGATTGACGATATCCACGCTACTGTCGTGAATAATATCACCGGCAGTTAGCTCCCTGGCCCCTTTCACATCGATCTTGAGAACCTTGGGCATGTCATCGCTTATTCTTAAAACTACTTTTTTGAGGTTGAGGATTATCTCTGTAACATCCTCTTTAACACCCCTTATTGTGGAAAACTCGTGATCAACGCCATCAATCCAGACGGAGACGATGGCGCTTCCCATAATTGAAGAAAGGAGCACCCTGCGCAAGGAGTTACCAATGGTAACGCCATAACCTCGCTCAAAGGGCTCGGTGGAAAACTTAATATAATTCTGTTCTTTCTTCTCCACTTCAATCTTGGTCGGCTTAACAAGTTCCTGCCAGTTTTTTTCAAACATACGCATGTACCCTCCTTAAGGGTAAGAGGCTATCTTGAGTAGTACTCTACTATAAGCTGTTCTCTAATAGGCATAGTTATATCTTCTCTCGTGGGAAGGAGTTTTATGACACCCTTCATTTCCTCCTTGTCCAGTTCAATCCAGGAAGGCATGCCTCTTCTTACCACTGACTCAAGGGCATTTTTCACACTTGGTAGATCCTTATGCTTTACTGATATTACGTCACCTTCCTTCACAATAAAGGATGGTGTATTGACTTTTTTGCCATTCACCATGATGTGTTTGTGGCTTACAATCTGCCGCGCCTCTTTTCGGGACGTAGCAAACCCCAGTCTGAAGACCATGTTATCGAGCCTTCTCTCCAGGAATACGAGAAAGTTCGTGCCTGTGATTCCTTTCTGCCGCTCCGCCATGGTAAAAAATCTCTTGAACTGTTTCTCGCTCAGGCCGTATATCTTTCTGACTTTCTGTTTTTCCCTGAGCCGCAACCCATACTCCAAAACCTTTCCTCTCACATCAACATGAACACCAGGGGGATAATTCCTTTTCTCTATAGCACACTTCTCCGTGTAACATCTCTCGCCCTTCAAGAAAAGTTTTATTGCTTCTCTCCTACACAACCTGCATGATGGACCTACATACCTTGACAATGCTACCCTCCTTAAACTCTTCTTCTTTTCGGTGGCCTGCACCCGTTATGGGGTATCGGCGTAATATCCCTGATAAGGTGAATCTTAAGGCCGGCACTCTGCAAAGCCCTCAATGCCGCTTCCCTGCCCGCACCAGGTCCCTTGATAAATACATCAACAGTTTTCATGCCGTTTTCCATTGCCTTCTTTGCTGCGTTCTCCGCAGCGAGCTGGGCTGCAAAAGGCGTACTCTTCCTTGAACCCTTAAAACCAACGACTCCGCCACTCGACCAGGCTACAACATTTCCCTGCGGATCGGTAATCGTGATGATCGTATTATTGAAGCTTGACTGTATGTAAGCCTCCCCAATGGGAATATTCTTTCTTACTTTTTTCTTTCCAGCTTTTTTGGCCTTTGCCATTGACCCACCTCGTTATTTTCTCTTCATTGAAGTCTTTCGCGGACCTTTTCTCGTCCTCGAGTTTGTTCTCGTTCTCTGGCCCCTTACAGGCAATCCTCTCCTGTGGCGTAGGCCTCTGTAGCAACCTACATCCATGAGCCTCTTGATGTTTATACTGAATTCCTTCCGTAAATCACCCTCTACCTTGTGATTCCTCTCGAGAATATCCCTTATCTTGGCTATCTCTTCGTCAGTCAGGGTCTTGGTTCTCTTGTTGGGGTCTATGCCTGCCTCAGAAATAATCTGCTGCGACAATGTCTTACCTATGCCATAGATGTATGTGAGGGCAATCTCTATTCTCTTATCTCTCGGGATATCAACACCAGCTATACGTGCCACGTAACTACCTCCTTACCCTTGTCTCTGTTTATGTTTTGGGTTATCGCAGATAACTCTCAGCACACCCTTTCTTTTGATTACTTTGCATTTATCACATCTCTTCTTCACGGAAGGTTTAACTTTCATAGGATCCTCCTATTTAACCCTGTAAATGATTCTTCCCCGGCTCAAATCATACGGTGAAAGCTCTACAACAACCTTGTCTCCCTTCAGGATCTTGATGTAATGCATCCGCATCTTCCCGGAGACATGGGCAAGTACCTTGTGACCATTGGGCAATTCCACCCTGAACATGGCATTTGGCAATGGCTCAATAACCGTACCCTCAATCTCTATCCCCTCACCTTTTGGCATATTTTCCTTATAACCTGCTTAGTATTTCAGCACCATTCTCGGTGATGGCAATCGTATGTTCAAAGTGAGCAGAGAGGCTACCATCTTTCGTAATCGCTGTCCACCCATTTTCCTTGATCATAACGTCACTTTTCCCCATGTTGACCATTGGCTCAATGGCAAAAACCATACCTTTTTTTAGTCTGATCCCGGTACCTTTTTCTCCGTAATTGGGAATTTGTGGTTCCTCGTGGAGACTTCTCCCAATACCGTGCCCGACGAATTCCCTCACCACTGAAAAGCCTGCCTTTTCAACACATGCCTGGATGGCGTTCGAAATATCATGGAGCCTGTTGCCTTCTTTCGCTTCCCCAATACCTTCATACAGTGACTCCTCTGTTACCGAGAGGAGCTTTTCGGTCTTTTTATTGATATCACCTACGCTGTAGGTTAACGCAGCGTCGCCGTAATAACCATCGTATACTGTACCAAAATCAATGCTGACGATATCACCATCCTTGAGGAACCTGTTGCCAGGCATACCATGCACTACCTCGTCATTGACCGATACACACAGGCAGAACGGGTATCCATTGTAACCCTTGAAAGCGGGTTTAATATTCCCAGTTTTTCTTATCCTATCCTCGCACTCAGTTTCCAGGTCTATTGTCTTTACTCCCACCTTGATCATTTTCCCCAGGTGAAGCAATATTCCCATCGCATATCTGCCTGCGGTCCTTATTTTCTCTATCTCTTCTGCGGTCTTCAGTATGATCATTCTGCAACTATGTGTACCTCTTTTGGCCCAAACATCCCGCCTCCAGCCTCCGGCGAGAAGTCTTACCTTCTCCCCTTTAACCGTCCGCTCTTTTTAACCAGACCATCATAATGCCGAAGGATAAGATGGGATTCAATCTGCTGTATTGTGTCAAGGGCAACCCCGACAACGATAAGCAGGGCAGTGCCTCCAAAGTAAAAAGGAACATTGAACTTTTTAACAAGTAACGTGGGGAGAACACAAACAAAAGAGATGTAAAGAGCCCCGATGAGCGTAACCCTTGAGAGAATCTTCTCAATGTATTCTGAAGTTTTCTTTCCAGGCCTTATACCGGGGATATAGCCGCCATATTTCTTCATGTTATCGGAGACATTATCAGGATTGAACACAATAGCAGTATAGAAGAAACAGAAGAATATGATGAACGCTATGTATAGCACCTCGTGGAGGAAGCTACCCGGTGTCAGGAGTTCGGAAAATTTCTTCATGTACGGGTGGTTGATAAAACTTGCTATTGTTGCCGGGAACATGAGAATGGATGAGGCAAATATAGGCGGTATAACACCTGCAGTATTAACTTTCAGGGGCAAATGGGTCGACTGTCCCCCGAACATTTTCCTTCCTACGACTCGCTTTGCGTATTGTACCGGAATCCTTCTCTGAGATGTCTCCATAAAGATGATGAAGGCTATCACAAAGAGCATCATTGCGGTCAGGAGTATCACCACAAACCAGTTCATTTCGCCGCTGTTCACAAGGCTCAAAGTACCCGCTATCGCATTGGGCATCCTCGCAACAATACCGGCAAAGATGATAAGAGATATACCGTTTCCAATACCCTTTTCCGTAATTTGCTCACCGAGCCACATAATAAAAGCAGTGCCACCGGTCAGAGTAACCACGGTCATGAGCCGGAAACTCCATCCCGGGTTATAGACAACAAGTTCCCCTGCTGCACCTCGCATCTGTTCCAAACCGACTGCAATACCAAAACCCTGGATAAGGCTGATAACTACCGTGCCATACCGTGTATACTGGGTGATCTTTTTCCGTCCCGCTTCTCCTTCCTTTGAAAGCCGCTCGAGTGTGGGAACAACTACTGTAAGGAGCTGAAGGATGATTGATGCGCTGATATATGGCATGATGCCGAGGGCAAATACAGAGAGTCTCTCGAGCCCCCCGCCTGCAAACATGTCAAAAAAACCAAGGAGCGTACCCTTCGCCTGTTCGAAAATGCTCGCCAGAACCCTTCCGTCTATACCAGGGGTCGGGATATGGACACCCACCCTGTAAACCGCAAGCAATAAAAGTGTAGCGAGAATTCGCCGTTTGAGCTCAGGGATCTTTCCAATGTTCTGGAAACCTCCCATTAAATCAATACCTCCACGTCTCCACCCTTGGCCCTGACTTTATCAATTGCTTTTTGTGAGGCTTTATGAACAGTGATCTTTATGGAGAAATCAATGTCACCGTCAGATAGGAGCTTGATACCATTTTTCATATTTTTTATGAAACCTGACTCCGCCAAGTCCTGGATACTCACCTGTTCTTTTCCCTTAAAAACCTCAAGATCGCCCACCTTGATAATTGCATATTCAACCCTGAAGGGGTTCTTAAATCCCCGTTTCGGGATTCGCCTGGTGAGAGGCATCTGGCCGCCTTCAAACCCTTTTGGTTTTGTGCCTCCGCTGGTGGACCGTTGTCCCTTATTGCCATAACCAGCCGTGGTCCCATGACCTGAACCGGTTCCCCGGCCAACTCTTTTCCTCTTCTTTCTCGAACCTTCGCTTGGTTTTAAATCAGAGAGCTTCATTTATTTTACATCCTCCACTATTTCTAAGAGGTGTATTACCTTCTTTACCATACCCCTTATTTCCGGTGTATTCTTCACAACTTTTTCCTCGTGAAGCTTGTTGAAACCGAGGCTCCGAATTGTATCCCTCTGGTCCTGGGTGCGTCCTATCGCACTTCTTACCCATTTGATTTTGAGGTGACTCACTTTATCCCTCCTCGCCCTTTGTTTTGCCCCGCTGTCTTAATGCTACATCAGGCGATTTTAGAAGTGAAAGTCCTCTAATGGTAGCTTTAACGACGTTGTGGTAGTTCCTCGAACCGTAACATTTCGTTAACAGATTCGTGATACCGGCAACTTCGACAACAGCCCGTACCGCTCTTCCCGCGATAACACCTGTACCTTCGCTTGCCGGCTTCATGAACACCTGGCTTGCCCCGTATTTTGCCATAATCTCGTGGGGAATTGTACCTTTTGATACGGGAACCTCAATAAGATCCTTTTTTGCCCGCTCAATTGCTTTACGTATAGCGTCCGGTACCTCGTTTGCTTTACCCAGGCCATAACCGACTCGGCCATTGCCATCACCGATGACCACGATGGCGCTAAAACTGAACCTTCTTCCACCTTTCACTACCTTGGCAACCCTATTTATGTAAACCAGCCTGTCCTGCAGCTCAACCCCGTTTACCTCTATGCGTTTCTTCTCAACCAATCATGGCCTCCTCTTAAAATATTAGCCCAGCTTCTCTCGCACCATCAGCAAGGGCCTTTATCCGTCCGTGGTACTTGAACCCGTTTCTGTCGAAAACAACATGCATTATCCCAAGGCCAGATGCAATCTTACCGATGTGCTCGCCAACCTTTTTCGCAGCTTTCACATTTCCGCCATATTTTACTTCAGCCTTGATTTCCTTATTGAGGGTCGACACTCCTGATAACACTTTACCATCGGTGTCATTGATGATCTGGACATAGATCTCTTTGAGGCTCTTATATACACATAGTCTTGGCTTATCCTTGGTTCCAAAGATCTTTTTCCTGATCCTTCTCTTTCTTCTGTCTCTTGCCTCGACCTTTTCTCTTCTATCCATTTACGCGCTCCTTACTTCCCGCTTTTGCCTGCTTTCTTCCTCAGGACTTCATTGGCGTATTTAACACCCTTGTTCTTATATGCATCGGGTTTACGTAACGCCCTCATTTTCGCAGCAATTTCTCCTAACAGCTCTTTATCAATTCCTTTCACGGTGAGGGACGTTTGCTTTTCTACCTGGGCCGAAATACCCTGGGGCAGCGCAAAAACAATGGGATGGGAATAGCCAAGATAAAAGACCACATTATTCCCCTGCAATTCTGCCCTGTAACCGATTCCAATGATTTCCAGCTTTCGCTCAAAACCATTATGAACACCTTCCACCATATTGGCAATGAGCGTACGCATCAGGCCATGGTAGCCCATTATCTTCTTTTCTTCGCTTGACCTCTGGACGTTTACAACGCTCCCCTCAGCCTGGACACTCAACCCTTCAAGCAAGGGCCTTTTCAACGAGCCCTTGGGGCCAGTTACGGTAATTTCGCCTTCTTTGAGTTCAAACTTCACACCCTGTGGCAGTTCAATAGGTTTTTTTCCTATCCTTGACATCTGATACCTCACCAAACCATGAGGAGGGGTTCTCCTCCAACTTTGTTTTTAAATGCATTTCGGTCAGACATGAGTCCTTTCGATGTGGAAACGACAACCACGCTCAGCCTGTGTTTTAACTTGGATATCGCATCTGCTCCCACGTAGACCCTTCTGCCGGGCTTGCTGACCCGTTGCAGACCGGTTATCACGCTTTTGCTGTTCTCGTCATAGCTTATATACACCTTTAAGAACTTTTTCCTTGTCTCATCAACAAAGGTTTTATAGTTCCTGATGTATCCTTCTTCTTTCAGTATCTTCGATATCCCGAACTTTATATTCGAGTAAGGTATATCAACCGAATCATGGCGGGCCATGATCGCGTTCCTTATTCTCGTTAGCATATCTGCAATAGGATCTACCATCCCGCTCCCCCTTACCAGCTCGATTTAATAACCCCGGGTATTGAACCCTTAAGGGCATTTAATCTAAAACATATTCTGCATAGCTCAAATTTTCCCAGGTAACCTCTCGGCCTCCCACAAACAGCACAACGGTTTCTGGTCCTTATCTTGAACTTCGGAGTTTTCCTCCATTTTTCCATGCTTGCTTTCTTTGCCATGAGTCCTCCGTCAACTCCTGAAGGGCATGCCCATAAGTTTCAGAAGCTCAAAACCCTCTTCATCTGTTTTGGCAGATGTCCCTATGGTTATGTTCATACCTCTCACTTTGTCCACTTTATCGTAATCTATCTCAGGAAAAATGATCTGTTCCCGTAATCCCAGTGTATAATTGCCCCTCCCATCAAAAGACTTGGGGGAAACACCCTTGAAGTCCCTGACTCTTGGGAGAACGATATAAACAAGTTTATGGAAGAACTCGTACATTCTCTCTCTTCGCAGTGTAACCATGCAGCCAATGGACATACCTTCCCTCAACTTAAATGAAGCAATCGATTTTTTGGCCTTCGTGATCACCGGCTTCTGGCCAGCTATAAGTGCAAGATCACCTGCTGCTGCATCCAAGGCCTTTATGTTCTGAATTGCTTCGCCAAGTCCTACATTCAAAACAATCTTCTCGAGTTTTGGCACCTGCATGACATTCTTATACTTGAACTTTCTCATGAGTGCTGATATTACTTCCTTCTCGTAAAAATCCCCGTAACCTGTCTTCAACGGATGCCTCCTACTTATCTATAACCTCTTCACATTTTCTGCAGAATCTAACCTTCTTGCCGTTTTCAAGGACCTTATTTCCAACCCTCACCGGCTTTGAACACTTTTCACAATAAATCATCACATTGGAAACGTGAATGGGACTTTCTCTTTCCATGATCCCGCCTTTGGACTTCTGGCTCGGCTTTACATGTCTTTTGATCATGTTAACCTTTTCAACAACAAGTCTGTCCTTCTTCTTGGCAATCCTCAAAACTTTGCCGGTCTTGCCTTTGTCCTTCCCGGTCGTGACCATGACGGTGTCATTTTTCTTAACGTGGTATTGTTTCTCTTCCATGTTTACCTCACACAACCTCAGGCGCTAGGGACACGATCTTCATGAACTTCTTCGCCCGCAATTCCCTTGCTACCGGACCAAAAATCCTTGTTCCAATGGGTTCATTGTATTGGTTTATAATAACGGCGGAATTATCGTCAAACTTCACATAGGAGCCGTCGACCCGCCTTATTTCCTTTGTAGTTCTCACGATGACGGCTTTTACCACTTCGCCCTTCTTTACCTTGGCATTGGGTATAACTTCTTTGACCGAACACACAATAATGTCGCCTACAGTGCCGTATCGCTTTCTTGATCCACCAAGAATCCTTATGCATCCAAGCTTTTTTGCGCCAGAATTATCGGCTACCTCAAGTTTAGTTCTGACTTGTATCATTGCCTGTCACCTCTTCCCGGATTAACATAAGCTCTTCTTTTTTGACAATTTCCTTCACAACCCATCTTTTCTCTTTGCTCAGGGGCCTCGATTCTATGATCAGCACCTTGTCGCCGATACTGCATTCGTTCTTCTCATCATGGGCCTTGTAACGTTTTTTTGTCTTCAGGTACTTGTGGTATTTAGGGTGTTTGAGGAATTTCTCCACCTCTATGACGACGGTTTTATCCATCTTGTCCTTAACAACCACCCCTGTCATCTTTCTTCTTTTTGTCTCAGCATTCGCTTCCATGACTACCTCTTTTTAAGCATTCAGCGCTCAGCCTGCAGCTGATAGCTGTTAGCTTCTCTTGCTTACCTGTAATTCCTTCTCTCTCAGAGCCATCTCTATCCGCGCAACATCCCGCCTCAAAAGCTTCGTTCGTGCAGTGTTTTCCAACTGTCCTGTCGAATGCTGGAATCTCAGATTGAATATCTCTTCCTTGAAGTCCTTCTTTTTCTTTTGAAGTTCTTCAGCCGTCAGATCTCTCAATTCCCGTGCTTTCATTGTTCCTCACTTCTTGCTACAAATCTTGTTTTTATGGGGAGCTTAAAAGAGGCAATTCGTAAAGCTTCCTTTGCCTTTTCCTCGGGCACCCCTTTTATCTCATACATTACTTTGCCTGGACGAATAACAGCTACCCAACCTTCTGAAGGTCCTTTGCCTTTTCCCATCCTTGTTTCTGCAGGCTTTTTCGTAATTGGTTTGTCGGGAAATATCCTGATCCACACCTTTCCGGTTCTCTTTACATATCTTGTAAGGGCGATCCTTGCGGCTTCAATCTGTCTTGAAGTGATCCACCCGCATTCCAGGGCCTGGAGTCCGTAATCGCCAAAACTCACAGTATTACCCCGGAGGGCTGCCCCTCTCATTCTACCTTTTTGTTGCTTTCTATAACGTACCCTTTTTGGTGCAAGCATTACGTTGCCTCCTGATAAATCTCTCCCTTAAAAACCCAGACCTTGATACCGATAACACCATATTTTGTTCGAGCCGTAGTAGTTCCATAATCGATATCCGCACGAATAGTCTGGAGGGGGACACGTCCTTCACGGTACCACTCTGTCCGCGCCATCTCGGCGCCTGCAAGCCTTCCGGAGCACATAGCCTTGATGCCTTTAGCCCCGAATTTCAAGGCCTGCGATACGTTCCTTTTCATTGCCCTTCTGAAAGAAACCCGCCTTTCAAGTTGCAAGGCGATGTTCTCTGCCACAAGCTGGGCATCAATCTCGGGTCGTTTGATTTCAATTATATTCAGGATTACTTCTTTGTCAGTAATCTTTTGAAGTTCTCTCTTGAGATTTTCTATTTCGGCGCCTTTCCTTCCGATGACCAGTCCGGGCCTTGAAGTGTAAATATTAATCTTTGCCCTCTTATCCTTGTTTGCAGCTCTTTCTATCTCAATCTTCGAGATTCCTGCCTGATGGAGCCTGTCTTTTAGAAACCGCTTTATCGTGAGATCTTCATGCAAAAACTTTGCATAGTTTTTTTGAGCAAACCACTTTGAATCCCACGTTTTTATGATTCCAAGCCTGAAACCGAAAGGATGTGTCTTCTGACCCATTTAGCCTCCACGTTTATGATTCATCTACTATCATTATGATTCATCTAATATCATGGTGATGTGGCTCGTCCTTTTTCGTATCTTTGTTGCCCGTCCCATAGCCCTCGGAAGAAACCTTTTCATCATGGGACCACCGTCCACAGTCACGTTTTTCACATACAGATTATCCACATCAACATATTTCTTCTGCCTTGCATTAGCGATTGCACTGTCAAGGAGTTTTTTCAAAATGAGGGATGCCTTCTGGGGCATGTAGGTAAGGATGCCCATTGCGTCATTGATATTTCTCTTCTTTATCAGGTCACCGACGAGCCTCACCTTTCTCGGAGAAATTCTTGTCATTCTTGTTTTCGCCGTAATTTCCATAGATCTATTCCTTTCTCTTGACCACTTTTGCCTTTCTGTCTCCCGAATGGCCGTGGAATGTCCTGGTGGGCGAAAATTCTCCAAATTTATGACCTACCATCTCCTCAGTTACGAAGACAGGTATAAACTTTTTACCGTTATGAACAGCAAACGTCAGACCTATAAAATCGGGAATGATGGTTGAATTTCTCGTCCACATCTTGATAATTTTGGTAGCCTTAGATCCTTTTGCCTCTTCAGCCTTTTTCAAGAGCTTTTCTTGAACATATGGTCCTTTTTTCAATGACCTAGCCACGAAGACCTCCTACCCTCTCTTTTTTACAATAAACTTGTCTGTTCTCTTGTTCTTTCTCGTTTTCTTGCCCTTCGAGAGTTGACCCCATGGTGAGCATGGATGCCTGCCACCCTTGGTCCTACCTTCACCACCACCCAATGGGTGATCGACAGGGTTCATAGCCATACCCCTGACAGTGGGCCTTATTCCCAACCATCGTGGTTTGCCGGCCTTGCCAATTGTAATATTTTCGTGGTCAATATTACCGACCTGACCGATGGTCGCCGTACAGGTCAGGTGAACAAAACGTACCTCGCCTGATGGCAGACGCACCTGGCCGTACTCACCTTCTTTTGCGACTAACTGTGCGTAGTTTCCTGCGCTTCTCGCAAGCTGGCCACCCTTCCCGGGTTTCATTTCAACATTGTGGATAAAGGTTCCCAGCGGCACAAAGCGAAGGAGCATGGTATTACCTTCCTTAACCTCTGTGTCCGGTTTTTTACTGGAGACGATAACATCACCCACTTTCACTCCGAGGGGAGCGATAATATATCTTTTCTCGCCATCAGCATAGTGGATTAGGGCAAGATTTGCTGACCTGTTGGGATCATACTCGATACCGAATATCTTTCCGGGGATCTCGAATTTATCCCTCTTAAAGTCAACGGCCCTATAACGCCTCTTGTGTCCACCGCCGATGTGACGGGTCGTTATCTTCCCAGATGAATTTCTGCCACCCGTTTTCTTAATAGGTGAAAGGAGCGCCTTCTCAGGTTTCTTCTTTGTTATCTCCTCAAATGTGAGGCCACTCATGAACCTCCTACCCGCTGAGGTAGGTTTAAACTCTCTGATACCCATTATGCACCCTCAAAAATTGTTATCTTGTCTTTCGGATTTAGCTTCACAATTGCCTTTTTCCAGTCTGGCCGCTTGCCAGAGGATCTTCCAACTTTTCTCTTCTTCCCTTCCATATTGGAGATATGGACAGAAACAACTTTTACCTTGAAAAGTTTCTCGACAGCCTTCTTGATCTCAATCTTGTTCGCATCTCTTTGTACTACAAAGACATACTGGTTAGCAGTATCTTTGAGGAGGGAACTCTTCTCCGTTATAATCGGCTTCACAACGATATCATACTCGTTCATGATACAAGCACCTCTTCTATTCTCCGGAGGGCATCCAGCGTAAGGACAAGCTGATCATGTTTGATGATGTCATATACGTTTAAACCCTCAACCCGAAGGACTTTTACAAATGGTAGATTTCGTGCCGATTTTTCCAGCACCTCGTTCTTCTTGTCAATTACGAAAAGGGGCTTGGTGAGGCTAAAGGTCCTCACAATACCATTGAAATTTTTTGTACTGATTGCTTCCAGTTCCAGTTTGTCGAGGACTTTCATTGCTAAACCGGTATAGCGCACGGTGAGAGCAGATCTGAGAGCGCTTCTACGTACTTTCTTTGGAACAGAGTAACTGTAGTCCCTTGGATGTGGTCCGAAAACTGTTCCACCACCGGGTTGTAAGGGCGAACGGCTACTTCCCTGACGGGCACGACCCGTCCCCTTCTGACGGAAAGGCTTCTTTCCGCCCCCGCTGACCTCTTTTCTCGTCTTCGTAGAAGCAGTACCTCTTCTCCTGTTGGCAAGTTGCATGGTAACAACATCATGCATAAGGTAGGTTTTCACTTCGCAGTTGAAGACCTCGTCTTTTATCTCGACTTCTCCTACCTTCTCGCCTTTTATGTCAAATAAATCTGCTTGTGCCATGTCAAACTCCTCAGGATTTAATCTCCACGTCGACTCCAGCGGCCAATTCAAGCTTCATGAGGGCATCAACTGTCTGCTGCGTTGGTTCAACGATATCAATCAACCTCTTATGGGTTCTAATTTCAAACTGTTCCCTGGATTTCTTATCAATATGCGGGGATCTTAGTACACAGAACTTCTGGATTCTCGTTGGTAAAGGTACAGGACCGACAACCTGGGCGCCTGTCTTCTTTGCAGCTTCAACTATCTCTTTTACCGACAGATCCAGCAATCTGTGGTCAAAGGCTTTCAGGCATATTCTGATTCTTTGCCTCATCTTCCATCCCCTCTATTCTATGATCTCGGTGCACACCCCGGCACCTACGGTCTTCCCGCCTTCCCTGATGGCGAAGCGGAGTTCCTTCTC
>Ga0209253_10003427_pt1 | contig 13949 bp, 13 predicted proteins | sample FrelakmetBRP12BR_FD_187145 | JGI IMG/M metagenome (GOLD analysis project Ga0209253, IMG submission 187145) | Freshwater lake sediment microbial communities from the University of Notre Dame, USA, for methane emissions studies - BRP12 BR (SPAdes)... | ecosystem: Environmental > Aquatic >...
GGCTCGGCCGCGCCGTCGTCGCGCAGGGCGATCGCGCCGCTGGCGAAGCGCTCTTCAGCCGCATCGCGGGCGAGCACAACTTCTACGGCAAGCTCGCTGCGGAGGAGCTCGGCATGCCGCTCGCGATCCCCGGCAAGGGCTTCACCCCGAGCGCAGCAGAAGTGAGTGAAATGGCCGCGAACGCGGGCCTGCAGCGCGCGCTGGCACTCCTGCGACTCGATCAGCGTCCCGAGGGCGTGCGCGAGTGGAACGCGGCGATCCGCGGACTCGACGACCAGCAGCTGCTCGCGGTGGCCGAGTTCGCACGCAGGAACGAGGTGTGGGATCGTGCGATCAACACCGCGGAGCGCACCAAGGGCCTCCATGATTTTTCGCTGCGCTTCCTCTCGCCCTACCGCGACGTGTTCCGCAATCAGGCGGGTGCACAGGGGCTCGACGAAGCATGGGTGCTCGGCCTGGTGCGCCAGGAAAGCCGCTTCAACCCCAACATCCGGTCCTCGGCCGGCGCGATGGGACTGATGCAGCTCATGCCCGCGACTGCGAAGTGGGTCGCAAAGCGAAACGGCATGAACGACTTCAAGCTCTCGCAGACAACCGACGTGCCGACCAACGTGACGCTGGGAACGGCGTATCTGCGCCACGTGCTCGATGGCCTGGAAGGCAATCCGGTGCTCGCGGCGGCCGCGTACAACGCCGGACCGAACCGCGCGCAGAGGTGGCGCGCGGCCCGGCCGCTCGAGGGGGCCATCTACGCCGAAACGATCCCGTTCAACGAGACCCGCGACTATGTGAAGAAGGTCATGTCGAACACCATGTACTACGCCGTGCTGCTGGGTGGAGACACCCGTCCCCTCAAGGCGCGGCTGGGTGTCATCCCGCCCCGCGGCGGCGACCGTTTGGCAGCCGCACGAGGCGAACCGGTAGAATAGCGTCTGCCCGCGCGCGGTTCGGCCGCGCGCGATTTCTCTTCTCTACTTTCGGTTTCGCCATGGCCAGGATCGTCGTCATCGGCGGGAGCGGCTTCATCGGCCGCCATCTCGTCGAAGAGCTGGTACGCCGCGAGCACTTCGTGGTCGTTCCGACCCGCTACCGCGAGAGCGCGAAGCGCAACCTGATCACCCTCCCCACGGTCGACGTGATCCAGGCCGACGTGCGTGATCCGCCGACCCTCGAGCGGCTGTGCCGCAGGGCCGACGCCGTCATCAACCTCGTGGGCATCCTTCAAGGCGGGACGCCCTCGAGCCCGTACAGCGCGGCATTCAAGCGCGCACACGTCGACCTGCCGACCAAGATCGTGGCCGCTTGCCGGAAGGTGGGCGTCGCGCGCTTGCTGCACATGAGCGGCCTCGGCGCCGCGAAGGACGCGCCGAGCGAGTATCTCCGCTCCAAGGCGGATGGCGAGGCGGCAGTGCTCGCCGCGAGCGACGAAATCGCGGTGACGATCTTCCGGCCCTCGGTGGTGTTCGGGCCGGAGGATAGCTTCCTCAACACCTTCGCCAAGCTGCAGCGATATCTCCCGGTGATGCTACTCGCGTGCCCGGACGCGAAGTTTCAGCCGGTGTACGTCGGGGACGTGGTGCAGTGCTTCGCCCGCTCGCTGCCCGAGGACGAGAGCCATGGCCGTGTCTACGAGCTTGTCGGACCGACGGCCTATACGCTCCGGGAGCTCGTCGAGTACGCGGGCCGGGCGAGCGGGCACCCCCGGCCCGTAGTCGGGCTCTCGGATGGTCTCTCCTACTTGCAAGCACGGATGATGGAGTTCGCGCCCGGCGAGATGATGAGCCGTGACAACTACTATTCGATGAAGCTTCCGTCCACCTCGGACGCCAAGCTGCCGTTCGGCGTCGAACCGACGCCCCTGGAATCGGTTGCGCCCGTCTACCTCAAGGGCGTGTACCCGCGCTCGCGCTTCTCGACGTTCCGCTATCGCGCCGGACGCAAGGCACGCGAGGTCTGACCGCGATTCTCTCTCTAGCCTCCGCGCCGAGCGGAGGCTACTCACGGTGAAGCGATACGAGGTCGGGGGGGCGGTGCGCGATGCGCTGCTCGGCCTCCCGGTCACGGACCGCGACTGGGTCGTGGTGGGCGCCACCCCCGAGGAGATGGTGCGCGCGGGGTTCCGTCCCGTGGGCAAGGACTTCCCGGTGTTCCTGCATCCCGAGACGCACGAGGAGCACGCACTCGCGCGCACCGAGCGCAAGAGTGCGCCCGGCTACAAGGGTTTCACCATTCATGCCGCGCCGGACGTGACCCTCGACCAAGACCTCGCCCGCCGCGACGTCACGATCAACGCGATGGCGAGGGACGAGACGGGGCGGGTGATCGATCCTTACGGCGGCTCGCGCGATCTCGCGGCGCGGGTGCTTCGCCACGTAAGCCGCGCCTTTGTGGAGGACCCGGTGCGGATCCTCCGCGTCGCGCGGTTCGCGGCGCGTTTCGAGTTCGCGGTCGCGCCCGAGACGATGGCGCTGATGCGCGAGATGGTCGATTCGGGCGAGGTGGACGCGCTGGTGCCCGAGCGTGTCTGGCAGGAAGTCGCACGGGGGCTCATGGAGGCGCATCCGGCGCGGATGTTCGCCGTGCTCGGCGAGTGTGGCGCACTCCGGCGCGTGCTCCCGGAGTGGACCGCCCTCGATGAGAAGCGCGCGCTCGCCGCGCTCGGCTTCGCCGCCGCACGCGGGTTTCCGCTGCCGATCCGTTACGCGCTCCTGTTCGCGGACGCGCCCGGTTCAGCGGTCGAAAGCGCGGCGGAGCGGCTGAACGCGCCGCACGAGTGCCTGGACCTCGCGCGGCTCGTCGCGCGGCACGCGGCGACGATCGAGGAAGGTCGCGTGCTTTCCGCGCCGGCGGTCCTCGCACTTTGCTACGGCACCGACGCGTTTCGCCGCCCCGATCGCTTCGCGATGCTCCTCGACGCCGTCGACTGCGTGGCGCTCGCGGACGGTCGCAAGGACTACTCGGCAGCTGAGCGCCGCATCGTGCATGGCTTCAAGGCGGCCTGGGGCATCGATGCTGCGGCCGCCGTGGCGCTCGCGCCGGAAGATCCGGCGGGCGCGGTGCGGCATGCGCGGCTCGCCGCAGTAGAATCGTCATTCACTCCGCCGCAGTGCCTCCCCGAGTCATGACCTCCGCGCTCCTCGACGGTCTCAGGCGCAATCTCGCCTCCGGCGCCCGGTTGCTCGGCTTCCGGCCGCTCTCGCCCGCCGATTTCCGCGTCTCGCCGGAGCACTTCGTGGTGCTGGCGGCCTTCAACGTGCTCGTCACGACGCTTTGCGCCGTGATCCGCACCGGTCTCGACGGGCGGTTCGATTTCGAGGCAATGCCTCTCATCCTCGCCCAGTTTGCCGCGGTGCTGCTGTTCTCGCTCGCGATCGCGCGCGCGCACGGCCGCAGCGACATGCTCCTGTCGCTTGCGACGATGCTGATCGCAGGGGACGCGCTCTTCGAAATCGTCGGCACGGGCATCAGTGTTTTCGCTGCCGCCGGGCTCTTCCCTTCCCCAACCGTGTTCCGCGTGTTGTCGTATGGGTATCTTGCGTGGGCGTTCGCGACCATGGTGCGTGCGATGCTGCTGCTCGCGCCGTGGCGCCGGCCCAGGAGCGTCTACGGGGTTGGCCTGCTCGCGGCGCTGTTCGGCGTGTTCGCGCTCGGCTTCATGCGCGCCGACTTGTGGGTGCAGGACGACGAGGTGCTTGCCGCGGGCGAGGACGAGCCCTCCATCGTGCAGGAGGCGTATTTCCACCGCCAGCAGACGCTTCTCGACGAACAGCTCGACGCTCTCGCGCCCGAGCGGCCGGGCGAGGTCGATCTTTACTTCGTCGGCGTCGCGCCCTACTCGCGCGAGGACGTGTTCGTGAAGGAAATGGCGTCGGTGCGCAAGCTTTTCGACGAGCACTTCGGCACCGCCGGGCGCTCGCTGGTGCTTGCCAACTCGCCCACGACGCTTGCCGACACGCCCATCGCAACCGCCACCAACCTGCGTTACGCCCTCGCCGAGGTCGCGAGCATCATGAACCCGCAGGAGGACGTGCTGTTCCTCTTTCTTTCCAGCCACGGCGATGCGCATCACGAGCTCACGTTCGAGCTTCCGCCGCTCGAGCTCGAGCCGCTCACGCCGACGGCGCTCGGGCGCATGCTGCAGGACTCCGGCGTGAAGTGGAAGGTGATCGTCGTCTCGGCATGCTACTCCGGCGGGTACCTGGAGCCGCTGAAGGACCAGAACTCGGTGATCATCACCGCGGCGGACGACAACAGCAGTTCGTTCGGGTGCGAGAACGGGAGGGACTTCACCTGGTTTGGCAAGGCCTACTTCGACGAAGCGCTGCGGCACACGCATTCCTTCGCCGCGGCGTTCGAGGCGGCGCGGGCGCGCGTCTCGGAGCGTGAGCGGGCCGAGGACCTGAAGCCGTCGAGCCCGCAGATGTTCGTGGGAAGCGCGATCCGGGAGCGCCTGCCGAGGATCGAAGCACAATTGACGACTGCGCGCTGACATCGCGCGGCGCATACCGATGTGTGCGCGCCCCGCGTTCGGAGTGGGCTGACGCGTCCGTCAAGTCATACGAGACGCCCGAGCAGCGTCAGGACGAGCGAGAGCAGGAGGGTCGTCGTGAAGGGCAGGTAGACCTCCCGCCTGCCTACGCGCACGGTCACATCGCCCGGCAGCCGGCCGAGCCCGAAGCGGCGAAGCCACGGCGTCGCGGCCGTGAGCACGACGAGCGCGACGAAGATCGTGAGCAGCCACTTGAGCACGGAGGGCCTCCGGGCGACGATGCAACGACGGGTAGCGCCAAGCGCGGACCGCGCGCGGCACGCGCCGGAGCCGTCTGCAAACCTGGCCGCTTTCGCACTCGTTCTTGGGGCGAGGCGGTGCTCGAGTGTACACTTGCGCGCCCGACAACAAACCGGAACCAACGGGGCCACCTCTTGTGCCATCCCCCTCCTCTCGCGCCCGTCGCACGTTGCGGGGCACGGAGCACACCGCCCCACGAAACCCTCTGGGAGAGGGGTTCATCGAGCTCTACACGTGGGGTACCCCGAACGGTCGCAAGGTCTCGACGATGCTCGAGGAATGCGCGCTGCCGTATCGCGTCAACGCGATCGACATCGGCAAGGGCGACCAGTTCAGCCCGGGGTTCGTGGCAATCAGCCCGAACGCGAAGATTCCTGCGATTGTCGATCCTCAGGGGCCCGACGGTTCGCCGCTGGCTCTGTTCGAGTCGGGCGCGATCCTCGTCTACCTATCGGGCAAGACCGGACGCTTCCTGCCTGTCAGCACGCGGGGCAAGTACGTCGCGCTGCAGTGGCTCATGTTCCAGATGGGAAGCATCGGACCGATGTTGGGACAGGTGCACCATTTCCTCCGCTCGGCAAGACAGGAGTTGCCCTACGCGATCGAGCGCTACTCGAAAGAAAAGGATCGCCTTTACGGCGTGCTCGACCGGCGCCTTGCGCAGGCCCCCTATCTCGCGGGTGACGAGTACACGATCGCGGACATCGCGACCTACCCGTGGGTGGCGCGGTACGAGTGGCACAAGACCGATCTCGCCGAGTACCCGAACGTCCACCGATGGTTCAAAGAGATCTCCGCGCGACCGGCTGTCGCGCGCGGCATGAAGGTGCCTGCTTGATCATGCAACACAGCCCCGACCCATCAGGACATCGGCTGGAGATCATCGAGGCAAGGGCACGGGAACGCGCCTTCGGGCATCCGCTGCTCTTCATCCATGGTGCTTTTGTCGGCGCCTGGTGTTGGACGCCGAACTTCCTGCCCTACTTCGCCGAGAACGGCTTCGACGCCTACGCCGTGAGCCTGCGTGGTCACGGCGGCAGTCACGGGCGCGAACGTCTCGCCGTCACCGGTATCGTCGATTTTGTCGAGGATGTGCGCGAGGCGGTGGCGCACATCGGCGCACCGCCGATCCTCGTGGGCCACTCGATGGGTGGCTTCGTCGTGCAGAAGTATCTCGAGGAGGAACGGGTACCTGCAGTGGTGCTGCTCGCGAGCGCGCCCCCGCAGGGGCTGCTCGTGTCACAGCTGCAGCTTGCGTTTGGCAACCCGACGCTCTTTGCCGACCTCAACGCCGTGCTCGCGCGCGGGCGCAGCTCCACCGACGCGCTCCGCCGGGCGCTTTTCGCCGGCGACATCGAGCCCGACGCACTGCGCGCGTACTACCGCAAGACGCAGATCGAGTCGCAGCGTGCGATCTGGGACATGACGCTCTTCAATCTGCCGCGAACGTGGTCGATGGCCAAACCGCCGATGCTGTGGCTCGCGGGGGAGAAGGATGCGCTGTTCTCGCTCCCGCAGATGCGGATCGGCGCCGGCATCCTCGGCTGCCCGTTCGAGGTGATGCCGGGGATCGGCCACGCGATGATGCTCGACAGCCACTGGCAGTCCGTGGCAGACCGCATCATCGGGTGGCTTCGGACGTCGCTTCGCTGATCGCTGACTTCCGCGCGGCCGACCACGGTCGCGACGGACGAGAACCGGGCTTTTCGGCACACCGCCAAGGCCTGCGGCGTTTGCGGTGAGCGCGCCGCTCAGCTCCGGCGCGCGTGCTTCGCGAGCCAAGCGTCGATTTCTTCGGGACGCAGCTGCGGTTCGCGCGGGTCGGCCTGGCTGCCGCGCCCGACGATCCTGGACCATTTACCGGCATGGTGCATCGCAACGAGATCCCACACGTCAGAGCGCGCCCGATCGGTCTCCCCAGGAGAAGCCCGACAACGGCACGGCAATGCCGCGGCCGAGCGCGATCGCCTTGAAGAGCTCGCCCATCTCGGCGGGGGAGAGGAGCTTCTGCGCCGCGGCGGCCTGCGGCAGATAGCGCGCCGCGTCCTCGGGGGGCGTGCGCAGCATCAGTTCGGTGATGCCGCAGTTGACGAGCACGCTCGCCTGGGTCGCATAGCCCAGGAGCTCGAGCCCCGCTTCGCGTGCCGCGCGTGCGATCGCACTGAAGTCCACGTGGGCCGTGATGTCCTGCAAGCCCGGAAGGAAAAAGGGGTCGTCGTGCGCGCGGTGGCGGTAGTGGCACAGCAGCGTCCCGGAAGCGCGCTGGGCATGGTAGTACTCGCGTTCCGGGAACCCATAATCGACGAACAATGCGACGCCGCGCTCTAGCACCGCGCCGAGCGTGCGCACGAAAGCGCGGGCGACCAGCCCGATCTCGGTCGTGTAGCCCGCTTCAAGGCCGAGGCGCATCGCTTCCGCGGCGAGCTCGGCCGGCGCGGCGCGCCACGACCAGGCGAAGCCGTCGGCGCCCGCCGTGACGCCTGCCTGCTCGACGCCGGTCCGCGTCGCACGGATCACTTCCACCGGCATCGCGTCGAGCACTTCGTTGCCGATCACGAACCCTGCGAACGAGGGCGGAAGCTGGTTGAGCCACGCCACGCGATCGAGCAGATGCGGCACGCGTCGCGCGAGCGTGTCGCGGCTGCGCTCGCGCAGGTCCGCCGAGAGCTCGAGGATCAGGTACTGCGCGGGCAAGCGCTCGAGACGCTCGAGCTCGGCGAGCATCGAGGCCGCGAGCGCGCCGCTCCCTGCGCCCACCTCGAGGATTGCGTCGAACCCCTGCGCGAGTACGTCGGCGGCCTGGCGCGCGAGCGCTTCGCCGAAGAGCGGCGAGATCTCCGGTGCGGTGACGAAGTCGCCATCGCGCCCGAGCTTGCGTGCACCCGCGCTGTAGTAGCCGAGCTGCGGCGCGTAGAGCGCGAGCTCCATGTATCGCGAGAACGCGATCCAGCCCTGGTGGGTGTCGATCTCTTCCCGGATGCGGGCGACGACGCGCTCGCTGTGGGCGCGGGCTTCGGGCGCAGGCTCAGGGAGCACCATGGGACGGGTGCGGTAGGGGGAAGCGCGTTACTGTGCGCGTATCCGCTAGAATTCGCAATCGTACGTTGAAGTGCACGGCGCTGTTTGCATGCAGGAACGCGCGCAGTGGCGCGTCTCGTGCCCGGCGCAAGTACATCTCGGTGCACGGGGCTGCGCGGCCCGCTGCATCATGGGCAACCACTTCGGTGCTCGGGCTCATGGCGCTACCGCTCGAAGACAAGGTCGTTCTGATCACCGGCGGTGCAAGACGCGTCGGCGCCGCGATCGCGCGCCGGCTGCACGCGTCGGGCGCGAGCCTGATGCTGCACTATCGTGCCGCGCAGGGGGACGCGCAGGCACTACAGTCGGAGCTCACCGCCGTTCGGGCCCACTCGGTCGCGCTGTTACGGGCGGACCTGCTCGACATCGCCGGCTTGCCCGAGATCGTCCGCAACACGGTCGCGCGGTTCGGTCGGCTCGACGTGCTCGTCAACAACGCCTCCAGCTTTCATCCGACGCCGCTCGGTGAGATCGGACTCGAGCAGTGGGACGATCTCGTCGGAACCAATCTGAAAGCGCCGCTCTTCCTCTCGCAGGCGGCCGCACCACAGCTCAAGAAGACCGGTGGCGCGATCGTCAACATCACCGACATCCACGCCGAGCGGCCGCTCAAGAACTATGTGGTCTATTGCCTCGCCAAGGCCGGTCTCGTGGGTCTCACGCGCTCGCTTGCCCGCGAGCTCGGACCGGAGGTGCGGGTGAACGGTGTATCGCCGGGGCCGGTGCTGTGGCCCGAAGACGGCTCGTTCGATGAGGTGGCTCGGCAGCGCGTGATCGCGCACACGCTTCTCAGGCGCGCCGGCGAGCCCGAAGACGTCGCCCGCGCCGTCCACTTTTTCGTTGCCGAAGCGCCCTATGTCACCGGGCAGATCCTTGCGGTGGACGGCGGGCGGAGCGTGAGCCTGTGATGCCCAGTGAGCAGGGATGAGACATCGAGGAGAGAGGGATGATTGTGGAAGTCGCGACGATCACGGTGAAGCCGGGGCAGGGCAAGCTGTTCGAGTCGATCTTTCCCGAAGCGGAGAAGGTGATCGCCTCGGCGACGGGCTACATCTCGCATGAGCTTCGCCGTTGCATCGAGACGCCCGGAAAATACCTGCTTCTGGTCCGCTGGGAGTCGCTCGAGGCGCACACCGTCAGTTTTCGCGGCTCGGCGAAGTTCCAGAAGTGGCGCGGCCTGATCGGCGGCTTCTTTCAAAATCCGCCGGAAGTCGAGCACTATGAGGCCGTGACGGACCACATGCTCTGACTCCGTCTGCGTCCGTTCCCGAGCCGGGCGCTGCACCCTCTGGGATAATCGCGCCTCGGACCCACCGGTCACTGCCAATGAACGCGCCCGACGCGCGCCGCGTGCGCAAGGAAGCCTACGAGGCCAACAAGCTCGAGAAGCGCCTGCGCCGACAGGTCGGCGAGGCGATCGCCGACTTCGACATGATCCGCGGCGGCGACCGGGTGATGGTGTGTCTTTCGGGGGGCAAGGACAGTTACGGCCTTCTCGACCTTCTGCTCAGGCTCCGCGACGCGGCACCGCTTCACTTCGAAATCGTCGCGGTCAACCTCGACCAGCGCCATCCGGGTTATCCCGCGCACGTCTTGCCCGACTATCTCTCGACCCTCGGGATCCCGTTCCGCGTCGTGGTGAAGGACACGCACTCGATCGTGAAGCGCGTCATTCCCGAGGGCAAGACCATGTGCTCGCTCTGCTCGCGGCTGCGGCGCGGCGTCCTCTACCGCGTGGCGGGCGAGCTCGGCGCGACCAAGATCGCGCTCGGTCACCATCGCGACGACATTCTCGAGACGTTCTTCCTGAACCTGTTCTTCGGCGGCAAGCTCAAGGCGATGCCGCCGAAGCTCGTATCCGACGACGGCAACCACGTGGTCATCCGCCCGCTCGCGTATGTGAAGGAAACGGACCTCGAGCGCTACGCGCGAATCCGGGCGTTTCCGATCATCCCCTGCGACCTTTGCGGGTCGCAGGAGAACCTGCAGCGGAGGCAGGCAAAAGCGATGCTGCGTGAATGGGAGAGGCGCTTCCCGGGGCGCGTCGAGACCGTCTTCGCGAGCCTCGGCCGCGTCACGCCCTCGCACCTCCTGGATCGCGCGCTCTTCGACTTCGCGTCGGTTGCCGCCACCGGGGCCGCAAGCGCCGAAGGCGACCGCGCGTTCGATGCCGAGCCGCTGCCCGTCGCCCCGGGACGTCCTTTGCGGGGAAGCGACGCGCGGACGGCGCCTTTCATGGAATCGAGGAGAGGGGGCCGGTGGCCTCTCGCAGCGCGCTGAGGAATGATTGAGGCCGCCCCGTCCGGGACGCGTCACCCCCGGCGATCTTCGGCCCTGAAGTTCGCCGAGGTTCCGCGAGGGGTCGGCCAAAAGGCCGATTGCGCTCGGCGCGAGTGAGCGATACTAGGAGGAGGAGACCTGCATATGGACCATCACAACCACTTCATTGCGGTGGAAACGAGACGCGACGTCGAACCCATGCCCAAAGACGCGGCGCCGATACCTCGGTTCGAGTGCCGGCGGCGTCGAATCGTCGTCCGCTTGCGCGCTCTGTTGGTGATGGTCCTGGCGACGCCGTGCGCGGTGCTCGCACAGGGCGCCGGGACCATACCGCAACCGGTCATTCCGCAAACGGTGATCCCCGGTGCGACACCCTTCTCGAACCACGGCGCGGCGATTCCCGGTTCCGGCTATGGGCCTGCCTACGTCGTGCCGAACACCGGCGGCACAACGATCATCGGGCCGGGCCGGGGCACCACGCTGATCCGGCCGAATCCAATGGGTGGCACGACGATCGTCAACCCCGACGGCTCCACGACGCTGATTGTCCCGAACCAGCGTGGCGGATCGACCATCATCGGCCCGGACGGGATGCCGGGGTACATTGTTCCGACGCCGCAGGGCGCGTATATCCAACCTCCGAGGGAAGGCGCCCCGACCGTCATCTATCGGCCCTGACCGGCGCGAAACCGGGCGGAGCGTTCTGGATGGGTCGCGGCTCGGCAATTCGAGCTTGGGCGAGAAGGGATCGAGCCGGGTGATTAGAATCGTCGGACTGTCGGGATGCTGAAATGAGCGCTTTGGGGTGCTGGCTGGCCCGCCTTCGGGCGGGGTTCCTCGCGTGCGTGGTCGTCGCGCTGGCGCCGTGCTTGGCAGCCGCTCAAGGGTTCAAGTTCTCGCAGGATCCCGGCGCGGAGCGCCAAGCGGCGGAGACGGCTGCGCGGCAGCAGCGGGTCGGCGAGAATCTATCTGTGCCGTGCAGGCAAGCGATCAAGAACAAGAAGATCATGGTGATCATCGGCGAGCAGCAGTCAAACGGCGTGGTGATCGCTCGCCAGGAAAACTATGGTCCGCATTTCCAGCTGATCAACGGTCGGCTGCAGGCACTTGGTCTGCGCACGTACACGCCCGACGAGATCCGGAAGCAGATCGCTCAAGCTGAGATCGACGCGTATTTCAAGAACGACCCGGACGCGGCGCTCTCGGCGTCGAAGCGTCTCGGCGCGAACTTCGTCCTGCGCGGGCTGATCACTTCGCAGGCGAGCTTCAATCCGATCGTGCAGGTGAACCAGGTGTCGGTCGGGATGGGCTTTACGCTCGCTGCGGCGAACGGCCGGACCGTGGCGAATGCTGCTGCGTCCGCGGCCTCCTACGCGGGGCCGGACGTGGGCGCGATGGCGCTCACGCTGCTCGAAGAACAGGCCGACGAGGTCGTGTCGACGCTGTACAGCGACTACTGCAGGAACGCAGAAGTCACCCCGCCCCCCCGGGGGAAGGCGGGCAGATAACAGTCCGGCGTGCCCGCGGCGTCATTGCGGGCGCCGGCAGGGCGCCTATTCGTTGTCGTTGTCATTTGAGGAGGCAAACATGACCAGCATCCTTCGCGTTAGCCTGCTCGCGCTGTTCGCGTGCGGGTTCGCCTTGACCGGTGTGGTACGTGCCCAACCGACCTTTCAGAGTGCGTCGCCGACCGCCGGGACGAGCACCTCCGAAAAGGCGAACGCCATGGCCGACAGGGCCATGTACCAGTCGGTGGAGTACACGAACGCCGCCAAGCCGGGCGCCGCACTGATCGTGATCCCCGGGGAAATCAAGAGCAGCAACGCGACCTTCATCCAGAAGTTCGGCCCCAACAACATCGCGGATTTCGGCGAGCTCGAGCTCAGCAAGGCCAACTTTCAGGTGCTCGAGCGGAGCAACCTGGGCCCCATCCTCAACGAGTTCACGCTCGCCTACAACCTCGGCGACGCGAACAAGGCGCGCAACTATCTGCGCATGGGCAAGCTCCGCTCGACGCAGTACATCGTCAAGTTCGACATCCTCAAAGCGGAACAGACGGCGTCAGCGCAGCAGGGCTTCGACGGCGCCGTGGCCGGTCGCGTCATCGGCATTCTCGGGGCGTTCAGCGGGTCGCGGGGGGGCGCGGAGGCCGGGGCGATCGGGCAGACCGCGGTCGGTTCGATCAAGACCGGCGACGCGACCGGTGTCTGGGTGATTGGAATGCGCTACAAGATCATGAACGCGGAGACGACCGAGCAGGTGGCGCAGGGCTATACCGAGGAAAAGATGGAGGTCGGCGCGACGGGAACGTCCGTAATGGGCGCAGCCCAGTCGCAGCAGGGCGGGGTCGGGCTCGATACGATGGTGCAGCGGCTGGTCCAAAAGTCGGTGTGGGAGATTGACAGCAAGTACAAGTGATCCACGCGCCGCAACCGGGGACAGCGGCGGCATGAGCGGGGCCGCGAAGCTCGGAAAGTTCGAGATCCGGCGCGAGCTGGCCAAGGGCGCGATGGGGGTGGTGTACGAGGGCTACGACCCGATGATCGATCGGGTCGTGGCGCTCAAGACCATCCTCCCCGAGAACCTGCACGGCGGGGACGCGGGCGAGTTGCTCGCCCGATTCCGCCGCGAAGCGCAGGCCGCGGGGCGTCTGACCCACCCCAACATCGTCGGCATCTACGACTTCGGCGAAGAGGGCGGCACGCACTTCATCGCAATGGAGTTCGTGAAGGGGCGTTCGCTGCAGGACATGCTCGAGCGCGACGAGCGCTTCGCGGTGCCCGACGTGGTGCGCATCATGTCGCAGCTCCTCGAGGCGCTCGACTACTCGCATCGGAACGGCGTCGTCCACCGCGACATCAAGCCGTCGAACATCATCATCCTGCCCGACGGCACTGTGAAGATCGCCGATTTCGGCATCGCACGGATCGAATCGTCGAACCTGACCCAGGCCGGCCTCCTGATCGGCACGCCGAACTACATGTCGCCGGAGCAGTTTCGGGGGCAGACGGTGGACGGCCGGTCGGATCTCTTTTCGGCGGGTGTGATCCTCTATCAGCTCCTCACCGGCGAGCGGCCCTTCACCGGCTCGGTCACCACGGTCATGCAGAAAGTGCTGCAGGAGGAGCCGCTGCCGCCGTCCGGGCTCAACGAGCAGGTTCCACGCGCATTCGACGAAGTGGTGCAGCGGGCGCTCGCCAAACGTCCAGACGAGCGCTATCAGACTGCACGTGAGTTCGCTGATGCAATCCGGCGCGCCGCCGCCGCGCCGGCGCCCGGCGACGCCGCGGTGCTGGACCCCGACGCGACGCTCGCTCCCGCGGACACCGCCCCAAGGATGATTCGCCCTCCTGCCGCAGCGCAGCCGGCGACAGACGTCCAACGCACCGCGGCGACATCGGTTACTCCGCTGTCTTCACCGTCCCCGCATGGGCCCGCGGCGACAGCCACGCGCAAGTCGCGCGTACTGCCGATCGCGGGCGTGGTTGCGGGCGTGGTTGCGGGTGCGGGCGCATCACTTCCACCACCCCCGCCGCAAGCGGCAAGCACGACAACGACCAACAAGGGCAACAAGTGCGCACGCATGTCCACTCTCTTCAGTTTGTTGGCCGGCGCGTACATTCTTGAGCCCGAATCTGCCCTAGTCAATGGTGAGTGCGCGAAGCGCGCGCGACTCTTCACCTCATCTGAGGGGTCCCGGCTCAAGTTGCCTGCCCACTCCATCAAGCTTTGCGCCGCGGAGCCGCCGACTGCGGCAAGGCGAGACCTCGGGCCCGCTCAAGCCGCCGAACGGAATCGATCA
>Ga0209253_10003428_pt1 | contig 13947 bp, 14 predicted proteins | sample FrelakmetBRP12BR_FD_187145 | JGI IMG/M metagenome (GOLD analysis project Ga0209253, IMG submission 187145) | Freshwater lake sediment microbial communities from the University of Notre Dame, USA, for methane emissions studies - BRP12 BR (SPAdes)... | ecosystem: Environmental > Aquatic >...
CCCTCCCGGCGCCGCACCGAAGTCGTGTTCCTCACCAATTGCGCACACGTCGAGTACCAACCGAAGGGCGTCGTCGGAATCATCAGCCCGTGGAACTTCCCGCTGTACCTGTCGCTCGGTCCGCTCCTGGCAGCACTCGCCGCGGGCAACCGCGCGATGATCAAGACGTCGCAGTTCAGTCCGCGTAGCACCGCGCTTCTCGCGCGGATGCTCGGGGAAACCTTTCCGGAAGATGAGGTCGCCGTCTTCGGTGGCAACGTTGCCGAGGCGAAGGCGTTCTCGCGTTTGCCCTTCGACCACATTGTGTTTACCGGCTCCCCGGAGGTCGGCAAGGAGGTCATGCGGGCTGCAGCGGAGCATCTGGTTCCCGTCACCCTGGAACTGGGCGGCAAGTCACCGGCCGTCGTGGCGCCCGGTGCGGATCTCGCCGACGCCGCAAAGCGCATCGCCCACGGCCGGGCGCTCAACGGCGGTCAGACCTGCGTCGCCCCGGATTACGCCCTGGTGCAGCGCAAGGACGTACGGGTGTTCGCGGACGCGGTGTGCGGCGCGTTCCGGCGTATGTACCCCTCGCCCGGCGCGCATCGTGACTACACGGCGGTGGCGACCGATCGCCATGCAAGGCGAATCCGCGACCTGCTCGACGATGCGGCATCGAAGGGGGCGCGCGTGCTCACCGCGGGCACGGACGGACCGGGACGACGCATCGCGCTGCGTGTGGTGACACGCGTGCGCGACGACATGGCGGTGATGCAGCAGGAGATCTTCGGCCCGATCCTGCCGGTCGTGCCGTACGACACCTTGGACAATGCCATCGCGTATGTCGTTTCGCGGCCGCGGCCCCTTGCGCTGTATGCGTTCGGATTCGAGGGCGCCGAACTCGACAAGCTCAAGCAACGAACCCACGCCGGGGGCATGTCGATCAACGACTGCGGCTGGCATGCCTTCAATCATGACCTGCCGTTCGGCGGCATAGGCAACTCGGGCACCGGCACCTATCACGGCGAGGAGGGGTTCCGCGCACTCTCACACGGCAAGGCGGTGTACCGTCGCCATCGCTTCTTTCCGGTCGGGCTGTTCTATCCACCCTACGGCAACATGGCGCAGCGACTCGTGATGAGGTCTTATCTCGGCGCACCCGCATACGCTGCCGATGGCCCGAAGGCGCGCTCGCGCCGGCGAACGCTCGCCACTCGATGACCGCGACGTGTCGAGTACGGCTAGGGCATTGCCGCCGGCCTCGAGCATCCGGGGGAGCTCTTGACGACGGGCATTCGGAACGTCCCCCTGCGGGACGGCCCGAGCGGCGGCTTTGCCGAAGCACGAGCGACCGTTGCGGATCGCAGGCAGACAGCAGTCTTGTTCGGCAATCGTGGAGCAGTTTTCAGTTTGAAGCCGCCCGCTGATAGTCGCGCCGTAAACAGCCGCTCAAGGTTGGCGTCGGCCGTTCGTTCGCCGCCGCGCGGAAGACCGCTGTCGGTCTGAATCGGACATCGTGGCGAAGCCGGGCAATGACGGCAAGTGGCCGATTGCCGCCCTCCCCGGATCCGAATCCCAGTGGGGTAGCCTCGCCCGCGGTCGGTTAGCGAAGGCGCTAACCGGCATCGTCGATCGCCTTCTCGTTCGCCGCGGTCGCTGGAATGCGAATCCGGGGCGCCGGCACGCCTCGCCAAAGTGCGTCCCCGATCGGCTTCAAGCGACTTGATCGACCAGTCGCAGCAACTCAAGGAGTGCACGCGATTCGCCAAGAGGGCGTCGGGGCGACGGGCCCTTTCACCCGCGCCAAGGGCAGGAGACGGGCCTGGATCATCCATGCGACCGGAATCCGGGTTCGCCGGTGGCAGTTAGCGTTGGCGCCGACCAGAGGACGGGTTTCGAGGACCCTGCCGCTGCGCCGCTTCTGGCCGAATTCGGACCCACCGCATCGGCCGGGTTCGACCCTTCTCGGACGTTGCGTTACATGAGGCCCGAATACTCAGGCCGGAAGACCGACTGCGTGGGCGCGCTCGCGCTGCAGCGCGTCCCAGCGCAACGCCTGCCATTCGACGCCGACTGCGTGCAGCGTCCCGCGCAATGCCGCCACCTTGTCGGAGAGCAGCACGCTGCCGTCACGCCGGCGGCCGATCAGGACGAAGGCGTCGAGCTCGCGCTGGCGGGACAGGACCAGCGCCAGCTCACCCGGCAGCGCCGAATGCACGTCGTCGCAGCGCGCCACCGATCGTCCGGCGCGCAGCGCCACGGCCACCGGCTCGTCGGCGTCCGGTAGCTGCGGCGCAACTTTCGGCGATCTCGATCCTGGCATGGCGCCCTGGAACGTGCTTCGTTCGTCACGCCGTCGCGGGTTCAATACGGATCATCGCGCCACTCGATGCGACCCATCGTGGGCGCAAATCTCGACCGGCAGCGGCGTAAAATGCGGTCTTGGCGCCCCCTCCAAGGAAGCCCATGAACGCCCAAGTCAGCATCCGCTTCGGCCACGATCTTGCGATCGAATTCAGCGTTCCCTTCGCCTCCGACGCGACAGCGCAGGCGCGGGCACGCGAATGGCTGGACCGCACGTTCGACCAGTTCGGCTGCGAGCCCATTCGACCGACCGGCAAGGTGCTCCTTTTGGACAAGATTCTCGGCATCGCGGACGCAGCCGGTGAAAAGCACTTTCAGCGGGATCCGGAATGGGGCAAGTCGTACGCGCAGGCCGTGAGCAGCGCGCTCGAGCGCACGAGTGTCCAGGTGGATGTGGAAGGGCGCACGGCAAGCAGTTGAGCCGTGGCAGGCGGCGGCCCGCTACGGACCGCCGGATCGCCGCTAGAGCGGCGCGCCGATCCGCCGCGCGACCTCGCGGTAATGCTCGATCACTTCGCCCAGGTCGCGGCGGAAGCGGTCCTTGTCGAGCTTCTCGCCCGTCTTCGCGTCCCACAGCCGGCAGCCGTCGGGCGTAAACTCGTCGCCCAGCACGATCGGCCCGCGCGGATCGTCGGTCGGATGGCCGAACTCGAGCTTGTAGTCGACGAGGTCGATGCCCGCGGCGGCGAACATCGGCTTCAGCACCGCGTTCACCTTGTGCGTCATCGCCTTCATCTGCGCGATCTCGTCCGCGGTGGCCCAGCCGAGCACGCGGATGTGGTCGTCGTTGCACAGCGGGTCGTGCAGCGCGTCGCTCTTGAGGAAGAACTCGAAGATCGGCTCCGCGAGGCGCGTGCCTTCGTCGATGCCGTAGCGCTTGGCCATCGAGCCGGCGCACACGTTGCGCACCACGCACTCGACCGGCAGCATCTTCATCGCCTTGACCAGCGACTCGCGGGCGTCGAGCACGCGCACGAAGTGCGTCGCCACGCCCGCGGCCGCGAGCTTGCCCATCACGTACGCGTTGATCTTGTTATTGGTCTCGCCCTTCTGCGCGAGCTGCGCGACCTTGACGCCGTCGAACGCGGACACGTCGTCGCGGTAGTGCATGATCAGCCGGTGCGGGTCGTCCGTCGCGTACACGGTCTTCGCCTTGCCTTTGTACAGCTCGTTCTTCTTTTCCATCGGGTCCCCTCGTGTGACGTCAGGCAAATGCGCGCCAGGCGAAGCCTTCCGCCTGGTCGGCGATGCCGATCCAGTCCTCGGCGCACGCGAGCGCGCGCGCGAGCGCAGCGCGCGCCTTCGCGGGCGTGTTGTTCTGCTGCGAAAGGTGCGCGGCCACGATGTGCTGCAGCCGGCTCGTGTCGATCGCCGCGAGCAGCGCCGCCGCGCCGTCGTTGTGCAGGTGGCCGAAGCGCCCGGCGATCCTTGCCTTCAGCGACGCTGGATAGTCGCTGCCGGCGAGCAGCTCCGGGTCGTGGTTGCACTCGAGCACCAGCGCGTCGCAGCCGGTGAGGTTGGCCTCGACGCACGGCGTCGATGTGCCGAGATCGGTCAGGACGCCTAACCGGAACGCGCCGTCGGTGACAACGAACTGCACGGGCTCGCGCGCGTCGTGCGGCACCGGAAACGGGCGCACCTCGAGATCGCCGATCACGAAGTCGTCGTGGCTGTCGAAGCCATAGACGCGCTCCATGCCGGCGAAGCGCGCGCCCGCGACCGACAGCGTGCCGAACGTCAGCCAGACCGGGATGCGGTGGCGCGCCGCGAACGCGGGCACGCCGCCGACGTGGTCGGAGTGCTCGTGCGTGACGAGGATCGCGGACAGCGTTTCCGGCGCGACGCCGATGCGCCCGAGGCGCGCGGCCGTATCGCGCACACCGAATCCGCAGTCGATCAGGATCCGCGTGTCGCCCGCCTCGACGACGAGGCCGTTGCCCTCGCTGCCGCTGCCGATGGACGCAAAGCGCACCTTCGAGGCGCCCGTCGGCCGGCTACTTGAGCTGGTCTTTGAGCAGCGCGAGGATCTTCTCGCTGGTCGCCGTGCGATCCGGCGTGCCGCCCGGATTCTGCACGCTGACGACGCTGTTGGGGGCGACTTCGGCGACGACGATCTGGAACTGCTCCGGCTTGTCCTTCTCGTCGCTCTTCCAGAACTGGAGCTTCGTGAGCCAGCCCGCGTCGTTGGCCTTCTTGGCGAGCTCGTCGGGATCGCCGTAGCGCACGAAGTACACGCCGCGCGAGCGATCGCGGTCGATCACCGTGAATCCGGCGCGGTCGAGCGCCAGGCCGACGCGGCGCCACGTGCGGTCGAATTGATCGTCCACCATCAGCTTGTACGAGCCATCGGCGTTCTTGTCGATGCGCGCGCGTTCCGGCGCGATCGCCGCCTCGACGACCGCGGCGCGGGCGACGGGCTCGGGCGTGCCGAACTTCATCATGAGGCGCGTCAGCATTTCCGCCTCGAGCGCGGGATTGGGCGGCATCACTGCCCAAGCGAAGGCGGCGGGCGACGAATTGTCGATCTTGCCCGTCGGCACCTGCTCCATCCCGCGGTGCGAGATGTAGACCTCGACGGTGTTGGGCTCCGCGCCGCGCTCGATGCGCGTGCGGTACTTGTCCTGCTTGTACGTGGAGTAGAAGACGTCCATGTATTTGCCGATCGTGCGCCGGAAGAAGTCGCCGGGGATGTCTGCGCGATTCTCGGCGAAGTCGGTTTCCATCACGCCGATCTGCGGCTGCTCGACCGCGAGCACGAAGCCCGATTCCTGCCAGAACTCGCGCGACGTGTTCCACGCCTGCTCGGGCGTCGCCTTGACGACCAGCCAGCGCTCGTTGCCCGCACGGACGATCTTCGCGTCGGGCGTCGTCGGGAGGAACTCGGAACGCGTGCCCTTGTTCGCGCCGGCCTGGGCGAGACCCGTCGCCGTCGACACCTTATATCGGTCGTCGTACTTGGGCGTCGTGAGGTCCGGCGGCAATTCGAGCTGCGGCGCGCTCGCGACCGACTTGTAGTCGATGCGCTTGGTCGGCGACATGCTCGCCATTGATTCGCAGCCGCTCAATACGACGGCGATCGCGGCCACGGCCAGGATGCCGACCGCGCTGCAACGTTGGAATTCATTCATGGGATTTGCCACCTTCAGGCTTGCGCGAGACAGCCGGCCTCGCGCAGCGCGGCGCGGACGGTCTCGTGGAACTGCGGCGACAGCTTGACGAGCGGCAGCCGCAATTCGTTGTGGATGAGGCCCATCTCGGCGAGCGCCCACTTGGTGGGCGTCGGGTTCGCTTCGACGAACAGCCGCCGGTGCAGCGCAAGCAGCCGGTCGTTGCATTCGCGAGCCGCGCGCACGTCGCCCGCGAGCGCCGCCGCGCACATCTGCGCCATCAGTTTCGGCGCGACGTTCGCGGTGACGGAAATCACGCCATGTGCGCCCAGCAGCAGCAGCGCGAGTCCCGTGAGGTCGTCGCCGCTGTAGACGGCGAAGTCACGATGCCCGGCCCGGGCGAGCCCGTGCAGGAGCTCGCTGCCGCGGCCCATGTCGGCGGTCGCGTCCTTGATGCCGACGATGCCCGGCACCGACGCGAGCCGCAGCGTCGTCTCCGTCGCGAGATCGGCGACGGTCCGGCCCGGCACGTTGTACAGGATCATCGGCAGCGCCACCTTCTCCGCGATCGTGCGGAAATGGCGGTACAGGCCTTCCTGCGTCGGCTTGTTGTAGTAGGGAACCACCGAAAGATGCGCCTGCGCGCCGGCCTTCGCGGCGAACGCCGCGAGTTCGACCGCCTCGGCCGTCGAATTGGCGCCGGTACCGGCCACCACGGGGACGCGGCCCGCCGCGTGCTCGATGGCCGTCTTGATGAGCAGGCAGTGCTCTTCGACGGTGACCGTCGGCGACTCGCCGGTCGTGCCGACGATCACGATGCCGGACGTGCCGTTCGCGACGTGGAAGTCGATGAGCTTGCGCAGCGCCGCCAGATCGAGGGCACCGCCTTCCTGCATGGGCGTCGCGATGGCGACGAGGCTTCCGGTCAGCATGTAAGCACTTGAGCCAAATAGAGCATTTTACCGCATTCCCTCGGGGGCGTCCGGGCGGTTCGACCGCGCCTGCCGCTTATCGTTCCGGAGCGCACGCCGGTTCGACCAGCGGCGGCGGCCACGCGCGCGCGGCGCCCACCGCGGCGAGGCGCGCCACCACCGCGCGGCGCGCGGCGTCGCCGGTGAGCCCTTGCTCATATCCGACGACCGTCAGCGGGTCGGGCGGCGCCGCCGCGAGCGACAGGAGTTCGTCGCGGCGCAGCAGGAAGTCGGGATTCGAAGGGCGACCGAAGGCCTCGTTGCCGATCGCGAACGTCTCGTACAGGAGCACGCCGTCCGCCGCGAGCGCCGCGCGCAGGTGCGAAAACAACGGCCGGTGCAGGTAGTTGACGACGACGATCGCGTCGAACCGCTCGCCTGCGAGCGGCCAGTTCCCGGTTTCGAGATCGACCGTGCGTGTCTCGACGCCGGCGCAATCCGCAAGCGTCGCGAGCGCTGCGGCATCTCGGTCGACCGCGAGCACCTGCGCACCGCGCTGCGCGAAGAAGCGCGCGTGCCGTCCGTGCCCGCACGCAACGTCGAGCACGCGCGCGCCGGGGGCGACGAGATGCGCGTAGCGGACGATCCACGGCGAGGGTGTCGCGTGGGCACCTGGCGAGCCGGCCTGCGTCAGGGGTTCAGTCATTGGCGCGCCTTGCGCGCGGCCCGCGGCCGTTCGTCGCCGCGGCCGGTCTGGCCGCGCAGCCATGCGATGAACGCGACCGTCTCCGGACGCGCGGCGGCGTGCGGCGCGACGACCGCGAAATATCCGCGCGGCGAATCGTAGCGTTTGGCGAACGGCGCGACGAGCCGGCCGTCCGCGATGTACTCGGCGATGAGCGGCACACGCCCGAGTGCCACGCCCTGCCCGGCCACCGTCGCCTGGATCACCTGGTCGTACAGCGAGAACTTGACCGACCCCGCCGGCTTCAAGTTCGGCAGGCCGTTGGCGGCGAGCCACGCGGGCCAGTTGAGCCACGGCATCAGGCCGCCGGGATCGTCGAGGTGAATGAGCACGTGCCGCGCGAGGCAGGACGGCTGCTTGAGCGGCGGACCGCGCTTCACGAGCGCCGGGCTCGCGACCGGCAGCAGGCGCTCGCCGAAGAGCCGCACGGCACCGCGCGGCGCGCCGTCGTCCGCGAGGTAGCGCACCGCCACGTCGACGTCTCCGCGCGCGAGGTCGATGAGACGATCATCCGCCGACACGTAGACGTCGATGGCCGGATGCGCGGCGCGGAACGCCGGAAGCCGCGGGATGAGCCAGAGCGCGGCGAACGACACGGTCGTGGACACGGTAAGGCCCGGCGCCGGCTGGTCGGCCCGCACGGCGTCGGCGGCGGCGGCGAGATCGCGCAGCTTTTCGGTGACCGTGCGATGGAACGCGGCACCCGCAGGCGTGAGCGCGAGCGCGCGGTGGCGGCGCTCGAACAGAGGAGCGCCGAGCGCATCCTCCAACGCCCTCACCTGCCGCGAGAGCGCCGACTGCGTGACGAAAAGTTCCTCGGCCGCCAGCGTGAACGACAGCCGGCGACCGGCAGCCTCGAACCCACGGAGGAAGTCGAGCGACGGCAGGTCGCGCAGCGTTTTATGCATTCCCAAAATGCATGCCAAGCATGCCGATTGAACGTTTGTGGAAGTCCGGCGCAGCCCCGAATATACGACCACGCCAGCAGTGCATTCCGCTGCGGCCAGGCGGCTCGGGTGCGCCCGCCGCGATTCGCAACCGAATGCATTCTACGCATGTCAACGGAGGTCTGCCATGGCCTGCTTCAAGGACGGAACGATCATCGACCTGACCACCCGCGAGAGCCTTGCGCTGCCGGACTTCCGCGGCACGACGCTGCGCGTCACGCGCGGCACCGTGTGGATCACGCAGGAGCACGACACCCAGGACGTCGTGCTGCGCGCGGGCGACACGTGGGTCGTCGAGCGCAACGGCCTCACGCTGCTGGAAGCGCAGGAAGACAGCACATTCTGCGTGCTTGGCCGCGCGCTTGCCGCGTGGATGGCACCGCGGCCCGCGCGCCCGTCGCCGGCGTCCCTCGCGTGGCGGCACGTCTGCGAGGCGGTGTCGCGGTTTCTCGCGGCCCCGCCGCGGGCGCACGTCCCGTACGCGTAGGCGTCTCCCGGCGGTCTCTTCTGGCCGCCGGGGTTCCGGCGGCCGACCGCTTCCAGCGCGTGCTCGAGCTGGCGGCGGACGACTTCGTGTTCGATCCGCGCTATCCTGACCTCGCGTCGGACCGCACCGACGATTTCGTGCTGGTCGAGATCCTCTGGTCGGTCGGGCGCAGCGTCAAGATGAAACGTGCGCTACTCGCGGAGATCGTCGCCGCTTTGTGCATCGACCCGGGCGTGGATCCGGAACACGTGATGATCGTGTTCAAGGAGACCCAGTGGGAAAACTGGGCGTTCGCCGGACGGCGCCTGCTGCACGCCTGACGTGGTGGAGATTCCCGCCCGGTTGAGCGCGTGTCGCCAATCGAACTGACCACCGGCGGCTGAGTCGATTACCGCCGATAGCCGCTTGGTTCAGCCGTTCAAGGAACAGGCGCGGCGCCCATCTGACCGAGAACCGCCAGTTGCAGACGGTTATCGTTGCCAATCAAATTTCCGGGAAGCGGCCGTTCCCGACCGGACGAAGCCGAGTTTGAGGCGCCGCCGTGGCACGCAGGCCGCATTTGCGTCAAACAAGGTCTCGAATGCGCGTGAGCGGATGATCGGTGCCGGACCCACATCCCCGGCATGCGTAAACAGAATGCCGGCACCCCGCCACTCGATGCGAGGTTGGCCGCAACGTGGTCTGCGAATATTCCCCATTGTAGCCACGGCCGGCAGGTCGCAGAATGCGGCTTCCAAGTGATCCGGACCACGTCTGCCATGGCCGAGGCCGTCCGCGCGAACGATTTCCTGCCGACCGGCACGGTCACGTTCTTGTTTACCGACATCGAAGGCAGCACCCGGCTTTGGGAAACCCGGCAGCCGGCGATGCAGCAGGCACTCGCGGATCATGACGCGATCATCCGCCACGCCATCGAGTCCAATGGCGGTTACTTGGTCAAGACTACCGGCGATGGTGCGCACGCCGCGTTCGCGATCGCCGCGGACGCACTTGCGGCGGCCGTTGCTGCGCAGCGCGGGCTGAACGGGCACATTTGGGGTGAGGCCGAGATCAAGTCGCGAATGGCGCTGCACAGTGGTGGGGCTGAACAACGCGACGGGGACTACTACGGGCCAGCGCTCAACCGCGCGGCACGATTGATGGCCGCAGGTCATGGGGGTCAGATACTTCTGTCTTTGGCGACCATGGAGCTGGTGCGCGATCACCTCCCCGCGGAGACCACGCTGCGCGATTTGGGCGCGCGGCGGTTGAAGGACCTGATTCGCCCAGAACACGTCTACCAGGTCGTCGTCCCCGATCTCCCAAGCGAATTCGCGGCACTCAAGACCCTTGATTCGCGCCCCAACAATCTTCCAGCGCAGACCACGCCATTGATCGGCCGCGAGCAGGAGATTCGTGCAGTCAAAGAAAAATTGTCGGAAACAAAGGTACGACTGTTGACGCTTACTGGGGTCGGTGGCACTGGCAAGACGCGTCTCGCGCTGCAAGTCGCCGCAGAAATGATGGACGATTTTGAGTACGGGGTGTTCTTCGTCCAGCTCGCTGCGCTCAGCGACGCTACAGTCGTGTTGCCGACGATTGCACAGGTGCTCGGCGTGGTTGAAGCGGGGAGTAAACCACTCAAGGACCTGCTTCAGGACCATTTGCGCGATAAGCAGATGCTCTTGGTGCTGGACAACTTCGAGCAGGTAATTGAATCCGCATCTGCGGTGAGTGACCTCCTGGCCGCGGCATCGCGGTTGAAAATTATGGTGACCAGTCGGGAGTCGCTGCAACTGTCTGGCGAGTACGTCTATCCCGTACCTACCCTGACCGTTCCGGATCCGAAGCGGATGCCGAGCTTGGCAGCGCTGACGCAATACGAAGCTGTGGCGTTGTTCATTGACCGTGCACTGATGGTCAAGCCCTCCTTCAGCGTGACCAACGAAAGCGCCCCGGCGATCGCCGAAATCTGCTACCAGCTCGACGGTCTGCCACTCGCAATCGAACTGGCCGCGGCCCGAGTGCGGGTGCTGCCGCCGTCTCAAATGCTCGCTGAACTCGGCGACCGTCTGCGCTTTCTCAGGGGCGGCGCACGGGATCGACCGGCGAGGCAACAAACGCTGCGTGGCGCCATCGACTGGAGCTACGATCTACTGGTTCCTGAGGAGCAGACGCTATTCCGGCGTCTGGCCGTTTTCGCCGGCGGATGCACGCTCGGGGCCATTGAAAGGGTCTGCAATGCGGAACACGATCCGAATGTTCTCGAAAGGACGGAATCGCTCGTCGCAAAAAATCTCCTGAAGCAAACCGAAGTGAACGGCGAACTACGGGTTGCCATGCTGGAAACAATCCGCGAGTACGCCGCTGAACGGTTGCATTCTGCAAGCGATGAAGATCAGGTGCGGGACGCGCACCGGGTTCACTTCCTGGCATTTGTTGAGGAGGCGAGACCGCAGTTGTTTGGTGCGAATCAGGCTTCGTGGTTACAGCGTCTTGAGGAGGAGTACGACAATCTGCGGGCCGCTCTGGAGTACAGCCTCACGGGGCCGGATTCCGAAGGGAGCCTTCGGTTTTGCGGAGGCCTGGGGCGACTGTGGTGGACACGGGGTCATCTCTCGGAAGGTCGTAATTGGTGTGCGCGTGCCCTGGGGAAGCCGGGGGAGCGAACGTTGGCCCGTGCGGACGCGCTCGGCACGGCGGGTGCGCTGGCCTACCATCAAGGCGACTATTCCGTCGCCCGCGAGCAACACGGGGAAAGCTTGGCAATCAGGCGGGAGCTGGGCGACCGAAAGGGCGTCGCCAGCGCGCTGAATTGGCTGGGCAACGTGGCCCTCGCCCAGGAGGATCAAGCTTCTGCGCAGACGCTGTACGAAGAAAACCTGGCGATCCAGCGAGAACTCGGCGATCCGGTCCAGATTGCCGGCGCGCTGAATAACCTCGGTATGCTGGCTTGGGTCCGCGGTAATCTGACCGTGGCCCGAGACCTGCTCGAGGAGACACTGTGCATGGTGCGCGAACTCGGCGACCGGAATGGCGTCGCCGGAACGCAGGGCAATCTGGGGGGAATGGCGCTTGATCAAGGCGACGTTGCCACTGCCCAGGCCCGATTCGAGGAGTGCTTGGCGATCGGCCGGGAACTGGGCGACAAGTTCGGCATCGCGAAGTCATTGAGTTCCCTCGGTAGTGTGGCGTCAGAACGAGGGGATTTCGCCTTGGCCTGGACGCTGAGCGAAGAGAGCCTGGCGATGAGCCGCGAACTGGGAAATCAGCCTGCAGTAGCAGACTCGTTACGCATACTGGGTGACGTGACTTATGAGCAGGGCGAATATCCAACGTCGCGCCTGCTTTTTGAAGAGAGCCTGATTACCTGGCGCAAGTTCGGCAACAAGCGGGGCGTCTGGCAGTCCCTGTTGGGTTTGGCCGCGCTGAATTCCGTTGGTAGCAGCGTCCTCCGCGCGGCCCGAATCTGGGGTGCAGCGGAGCGGTTGTGGGAAGAAATCGGATCTCCGGGCCCACCATTACCGATTGACGGGCCCCGTTATGACCGGCGCGTGTCCGCAGCCCGTGCAATTGTGGGAAATGACGCCATCTTCGACCAAGCTTGGAGCGAGGGCCGCGAGATGTCGATTGAGCAAGCGATCGATCTTGCATTGCGGGGCACAACCGAATCCCCTTGAGGAACTCGTTGAACGGATGAGTCGCGGCTGGACTCGGTCCTGTCTGGCCGAAGGCGCCGGGACGGAAACGACGTAAGACGGGCCCGGGCTACAGCAACTACAAGCCGTAAGTAGCGCGAGACGAATCGCGCGTGGCTAGCCAAGATCCATGGCCGCCTGCCCGATTCGGAATACTGCGTCGATGTGACGAACGCCTGCTCCCGCCGGATCATGTGACGGGTTCGGAGCGTGGTTGCCTACGGTTTCGGGTCGTTCTGCGACACAAGGGCGATCAGGCGGTTCACACACAGGAGGCGACGAACGCGCTCGATACCGATTCGACACGCGTCATCGAGTGATACGCGTACGCGGCAACGCTTTGCCCGCCGCTTCAGGCAGGCAGGGGCGGCGTGATTCAACGCAACAAGCCACCCCGCTTCGGGCTCGGGAAGGCTAGGACGCGCCTTTCTTCCCGGCGCCCGCGGTGCTCTTCTTCGCGTCCTGCCGGCCAAGCTCCTCCTTGGTCAGCTTGACCTTTTTCACCTTTTCCGTCTTGACCTTCTCTTTCTTCACCTTTTCCTTCTTCACCTTTTCCTTCTTGACGACCGGCCCCGTCGTTGCCAGCTTCGCCAGCCGTTTGGCCTGCTTGGCTGCGACGTCGAGAAGCTTCTTGTTCTTCTGGTGCTGCCTTCTGGCCTTCAACATTGACGCGTGACTCATCTCGATCTCCGGTGGATGAAAGATTGAATTCCACTTCAGTTTGATCTGATTTTGCGTTTTTGGCCAATTGACCGCATGAAGACCCGGAAATGGTCCATGCGCGGGCATCCGTAACAGGCTTGCACGGCATCCATGAATCGTCACGCCGGGTTTGTCCACTCAGACGAGCGCGAATCGGTCGGCAAGGCCGATGCTTTGAAACTCGTCATGCACCCGGACCAAGCGATCCGAATCGCCGTAGGTCAGCGCATGCGCGCGAGCGTGTTGTCGCGCAGCACGAGTGCGTGCCACAGCGTCGCCGCGACGTGGAGTCCGATCAGCACCATCATCGCGTTGCCGAGCCACTCGTGCACGTCCTCCAGCTTGTGCGCGAACGGCTTGTCGACGCTCACGAACGTCGGCACCGCGAATCCGAGCAGCGACACGGTCTTGCCGTCCGCCTGCATCATCACGATGCCGATGAGCGGCAGCACGATCATCAATCCGTAGAACGTCCACTCGACCGCGTGCGCGGCACGGCGCTGCCAAGCGGACGGTGGCGGAACGATCTCCGGTTCGACATTGGAAAGACGCCACGCGAGGCGGAACCACACGAGCGCGAGCACGACGAGGCCGGCCTGGCTGTGCCAGTCCCGCATGCTGCGGCGTAGCGCGCTGCCCTTCGGGGCAAGCTCGGTCAACTCGATCAGCGCCAGCGCCACGATGACCAGCAGCGCCATGCTCCAGTGGAAGGCGCGGGCAGCGCTGCCGAACGAAGCCTGGGTATTGCGAAGTGCCATGGTGCCCGTCGCCCGTGTCGCGATTGGAATGGCGATGATTCTATCGAACGTTACGGAGACGCATGACCGACACTTCGTCGTCCCCGCGAAGACGGGGACCCGGCGACTTTCCCGGAACGGCGCTGGGTCCCCGCCTTCGCGGGGACGACGGGAGTCCTGCGGATGCCGTCATCCACATTCACAAAGCTCAGTAGTGGACGCGCACATCGTCGCGCCTGGCGAGGGTCAAACAACCGATTCGGACGGGGCCGGCCGCAGTCGCGCGGCGCG
>Ga0209253_10003429_pt1 | contig 13944 bp, 7 predicted proteins | sample FrelakmetBRP12BR_FD_187145 | JGI IMG/M metagenome (GOLD analysis project Ga0209253, IMG submission 187145) | Freshwater lake sediment microbial communities from the University of Notre Dame, USA, for methane emissions studies - BRP12 BR (SPAdes)... | ecosystem: Environmental > Aquatic >...
TGGCAATGTTGGGTGATCGAACTATGTTGGACGACCTTCTTTTTGGTCTCAAACCAGCCCAAATCATTGCGTATATATTAAAACACGGAGCAGATAGTGTCACTGGAAAGGATCGAAATGAACTCAAAGAACTTGTCAAAGAAATTAAAAAAGAAGATTTAAATCCGCTTGATGTTGAAAAAGATGTAGAAACAAAACCAAAGTGGCTAACCTCCTACAACTTTATCAGCCTAACTAATATACCCAATATTTTAGAACAGTTTGGCCCTGTTCGAAACCTGTGGGAAGGAGGCGGTTTAGGAGAGAAAATAATACAACTTATGAAACCAACTTGGTTTGGGTTCCGCAAAAATTGGCAAGTAAACATGATGGATAGATTGTTAAAATCTATGGCTCTAAGTCGAATAAGAAAGAGTGATGTAACGTTGATATCTGAAGAGAATGAGGAGGATGAAGATGACACAGATGAAGCAATAAAAGTCAATTATTCACAAAAGCTGGTACATGTATATAAAAGTGAAGAAGATGTTAACATTAGGTTTCTTCAACATGAACCATTATCCATTGTAGTCACCAAGGACAACATTTTTGCATGTTTGCTGCCATTTGGAATAATGAAGGAGTTAAATTGTTCAAGGTATCACCATCAAAAGGTTGGAGCTAATTATTATGTATGGAGGTTAGGAAATGTTACAAATAAAAGCAGCCGCCCTCTAAGTACTCAGGATGTGAAGCATTATTGCTTGCTGCTTCCACAGTTATTTCCAGATACTGGATATTATTTGATTAGCTCGGAAAAATCATATACTTTGATTGATTGGACCGTAAGGGACTTCTATGCGTGGAGAAGAAAACACGTACGTAAAACTTGGTACAAAAACGATCAATTTAAATTAAGACGCGCAATTGGATTTTGGGTATCTTGATTACGTTAGGAAGTTGTGTACGATTTATATTGGATGTTGGGAAACTTGATTATGTTAGAAAGCTGTGTACGATTGTGTGTTGTATGTTGGGTAGCTTGATTATGCTAGGGAGTTGTATGTGGTTGTGTTGTGTATGTTGGGAAACTTGAATATGGTAGGGTGTTCATTTATCTGAACTTATTTAAAAGATTCGGTTATCTATGGAGAAGGTCTAGAAAAACTTATTTAAAGTTTTTCTAGATTTTTAATTTTTTTTGGAGCGTATTATGTTAAACTTTGAATATGTACATTAACGTTAATAGTTTAGTGTGTCAGATGTTCGCCATTTGTTGTCTTCAATAAGTGCTTGTACTTGAGCATGTGTTACCCTAGTTTGTTTCACCCATTGGATAAGTTCCTTTTTTTGTATTTCAGATATATTGACTGGGTTTAGGTTATTTCTGAGAAATGTGATCCATTTATTTCTGTTTGCAATCTTTACACATAATTTTCCTTCTTTCGTTGTAGTGAGATTGCTTAGTCTTTCTATGTTCATGTCATTGCTGCAAAAAAAAAGGCCTGACTTAGAACGATCTTCTGGTGTGCCAATAGTTGTAGGTCTTGATGCAAACATGTACAATAAACCGGGACAGCATTGTTCCATTTGTTTGGGTCCTGGATGTACAATAATGCATGGTATTGAGTGACTTGGTCCGACATTTTGTCCTTGGAATGTATGTCCTGTTTTTGCATATGCTAGACTGAGTGGAATGAATTTGAAGCTGCAACAGCGTTTTTGGCATTTCATTTCAATTGGTGGGATTGGAATCCAAGTAGGTTTGTCTGACATCCATGGTGGACCACGGTAAGTAGGAATGTCTACAATAACATATTCTGGGCATGATCCATCCAATGGACTTTGGCTTTCATTGTATACTATTTCTATTACATCTCCTACTGCACCATTGAATAGACCCCAATCAGGTTCGAAATTTTTACCCATTATCTGAACACGTGCACCTCGGCATATATTTAACACGGGATCAATGTCTGATTGTTTCATAAGACATTTAGCTCGGCCTTTGTATGTGATGCCCTTTGATGTAGTCTGTGTTTGTATTCTTGCTATGGGATTTGTTGGTGAATGTTGTTCTCTTAACTTTTCCCAATTATGTTCAATCATATCTTTTTTGTTTGCAAATATATATGTTGCTTTTTTTTTTATTTCATCTATTTCTGATTGGGAAAAGTTACCACTGTTTAAGTGAAGGGACATTAGAACATGTTTGTCTATTTCTCTGGGGTCACTTTTTCGACAATGTTTTAGAAGTTCTAAAAACTGTTTTTGTTCTTCATTCTGTCTCATTATTTTTGTAAGTTCCATTGTCATTCTTCCTAAATTGATGAACTGTTGTGCTCCATTTTGAGACATCTTACTTTTGCCTTGATTGATTAATGAGTCAATAGCTCCTAGTGTAGGTGGAGGTAGCTGGTAATCATCCCCAAATAATGCCACTACAGGGATTCCACCCCAGTCTTCTGTGTCATGACCCCCATTGTGTGCAGTTTCACGAACATTTATCTCTGCAGTGCCTATCACTAATTGAGCTATCATGCTTCTTTCATCAAAGAATAAAGCAATAGCCTTCAGCAGTTTGTTCATAAGCTCTTGTTTGGCATAATTGCTTAGCTCTTCATTTGTTGCATTATTGTTTATGCCTATCTTGTACTCCTTGTGTATGGTTGTACCGCCTACATTATATGCTGCAGCCCCAGTTGGTGCAGTGACAAACACACTGTTGTTGTCTTGAAAAATCGTTCGTATACAGGACACTAAAGTGTTGATCAAAACACTCTTTCCTGTTCCTCCACATCCCATCACTGTCATACGTAAAGGCTTGAAACGTTTTTTTCGTTCCTCAGGCGCTGTTGCAAGGCTAAGCCATTCTTTGATTTTGTTAAGAATAACATAGGCAATTTTGAATTGTTCTTCATTCAGGTCCTCTAGTTCGTATGTATCTCCATTTGTCTTTCTTGGAATTCTTAAATCATTGTCTTTATTGTTGTTGTAGTAATCTATTGTGTCGAATAACCATGTATTGCCATTGTTCGGTGTCTGTTGTGGTATAGACAATCATGTATTTTTCTATTAAAATTGGTTGATGTCTAGAAAAACTTAACTTCAGTTCAAGCAGAGGAACTTACCTCATGAAACCTTTTACACCAGTCGTATTCTCTGCCAATGTCTAGACCTTGTTGTTCTAATGAATCAAATATGTTTGATTGTTCTGAAAGATTATTTGCTAAGTTCACTAAGTCTTTGGTTTCTTGGTCTAAGTCTGAGTCTATATTTTGTGACTCTTCTATTTCTTCTCCTATTGGCTCTTTAAAACCTTTTTTACGCATCTCTATTTTGTGTTTGGCTCTTTCTAAAGCAATATTCACAGATATAGGACAGTGGTCACTTCTTCTAAATTCTTCGAAAATTTCTAATATGTTTGTGTCATTCATTTCAGGTAATGGGTTAGTTTTGCTCCATGGTATGTGCTTTAGCATTTCGACTCTTGCATAATTTTTGGATACTGGGTATGTTGGTTGCCCCCCTCCACCTACGTAGTGTGGTACAAATTCCTTTTTAGGGTTATTGTTTTTTGTTATGTGAAAGTACTCGTGTAAGGATTTATCCAGGTGCATTGTTCGTGTGTTGTATCTAGAAATCAATGTTTTGTAATTGTAAGATTCTGTTTCTTTGACTCTGACCACTCCTGAGAGACTAATAGTATCTATTGACTCAGAGCAAATGACTAGTGGTAGTTTTCCAACTTGACACATTGCTTCTTGTTTAGTTATTGTTCTGTTAGAAATGGATTTGTTAAGACATTTTTGAACTGTTTTCATCACATCCTTTTCATCTCCTGTTTCAGTCTCACAACTATGATTGTAATGATGTTGACAAGGAAGATTGATTTTGACTTTAACAGTTTGGTAAACTTATGTTTAAGTGTATCTGACAATATACATGTACTTACCTTAAAGTGAAATCCTTTACCTGTTTTTTTTCCACTGCTAAAGTAAGATTTCCTTTGCAGGCATAATTCACTACATAGTCAGTTACTTTAGCTATTTCATTTGGGTCTGGGTTTTTTGGATCTGATTCATATATTAAAATTGAAATGTCACAATTTGCTCTCCAACTTTGTACACAATGTAAAGACGTTTGTATGAATTTAGGGTGGTTTCGCTTCAAAAACATCCTCTTGAAGCCACGAATGTCATTATCGATTGTATCTGAAACTCGTAGTTTCCACCCTGGTGTGTCACACTTGTTTGGTTTTGATTCTTTTCCACATCCCATACGACAATGTCTTATTTTCTGTCAATCAGTATCAGTGTCAGAAAAAACTGAATGTAAGTTTTTCTGGATGTTTATTTCAGAATGTTTTACATGATCGAAATTATAATATATTTTACGTACCTTATTCATCTTTGTTTTTGTCTCATTTGTGGATTCTTTGTTAGCAGACTTATCATCCTTGATATTCCTCATGCAGTAATGATTACACTTGTGGATCTGACAAAAATTGCACAGTGAGTGTTGGTCTTCTTCTATGTTCTCAGTTTCACAAAATCTTAATTTACAAGGACTTGACTGCTGACTAGGTTCAGTATTGTCAATTTTAACTTCCGCGGTACAGTTGAATTTCTTTCGTATCCATTTTGCTAAAGTCTTTGTTTGCATTTTTGTATTGTTTTTCCACTTGAATAATTGTGTATATATTCCGTTTGGACCCACTGCATCATCTGTAATTCCTAGTAGATGTAGATGTATTTGTCCTCTTGACTTTGCAAATTCAAATCGTCCCCAGTAGTGTTTGATGCCAAATACATTGAACCCTATCGTTTTTAAATATTCATCAACACGAAGCTGAAAGAATTCTTGAACCACTAATGTATAATCGTTCAGTGCTTTATTCAACTCACTGTGATTTAAACTTAAGTCAACTTTCCTTTTTTCTGCAAGAAGGATGAACTCTTCTAATAGCCTCTTTAGATCAGGCCAGAAGTATTCTGCACAAGATAGTGTCATAAAAATGTTTGGAGCTCCTCTTCCTTTCTCTATATGGTAGTTAATCCAAGAATATAACTCTGCTTTCCTGGACCTCCAGTATGCAGTTGATCCTGGTACAACTTTTCCAAAATACATCAGCTTATCAATGAATGTGGTATCACCATTTTGAAGCTGTTCTTGTAGATCGACAAGGGTCGGTGGTGAATTTCCAACAAAATCCTTCACAAACCAGCGACTTTGGGATTTGTTTCTATGTCTTTGTATATAATTTAGTGTGAAGAAGCACCATAAGTTGTCCTTGGCAAATCTTCCATCTTCATAAAAAAGAAGGTTTTCGGCCCATTCACCTATGTCCACATCACGTTCGCGACTTTCTTTTATATCACCCATTCCACCAGGAAATAACCATGGGAATGCAAGACAAAATAATTTGGTGTCACTGTATTCAGATATTGGTTTCACCTCTCTTGTTGGCCAGTTAATTATTGGTATTGTTTTGCCTTTTGAATCTCTACGGATGGAATCTGCTAGGTTTCTATCGCCTTGAAACATAATTTGGGTTTTTTCACTTGACACACAACCATAAGTTTCATATTCAGGGTTTGCTGTGACATTGTAAGGTTCAATAATTTGGTTCTCACATGGACCTTTGTCGTTGTCTTCATCATCTGATTCATTGCATTCAATTGTTATTATATTTTCCAGGTTTTCTGATTGTTTTCCCTTCATCCAACTTAAATTTGACTCAACTATTTTTATATCACTGTATAAAGGGTTGTGTAATTTCAACCATTTCAAAGCACTAATTACTTTGTTTCTGTTCACTGTTAATGTTCTGCTGACATTTTCACCTTCTGCTGTAATACCGGATCTTAAAATTTTTACCACTGATACATCTGTTGGTAACTTAGGAAGTTCATTGCATATTCCAGAAATGTCTTGGAAAAAACTTACGACATGCCCTCTAGAACCTACTGATCCATTTTTTATATGTATCACTGGGATCAATGGTGATATTCTTTGAATAAGCAATTTTTCAGCGATAGTAAGGTTTTGTAACTCAGGAGGTACAGAATACTTAATCATATTGTTCTTCACCCATGTGGGAAGTGTTTTATTCCCATGACAAAAAGTATATTTCCCTTTCTGACTTCTACATCTAGAGCAAATACCATCTGTTACCAACATCTTTAATCTTCTTTGGTGACAAACATCACATTTTTTGTATGACAATTGTAACATTGTTGCTTCGAATTTTTGAGTTTGACATATGAAAGCTGAATATTTGTTGTTCTTGTCATTTGCCATAACTGTATATTCTTGATTCATACAGACATTTTTAGTAATTGCAATATTATTATTGTTTTCAACTTTTTGAAGCTTAGAAATAAGTTCAGTTATATATTGGACACATGATATTCGTTTGGCTTTAGTTGACAAATCAATGTGTTGTTGTATGCATATGTTTTCCACCTTAGACCTAAATCGTCGTAATTGTTGTTGGTTTGTCCTACTAATCTTGCTTAGTCTCTCTGTCAGATGTTGATATTTCTGCAACATACAATATACATGTGAAAAACACATTTGTCAATTGGTTTACGATTTAGATCTCAGGAAAAACTTAAAAACATTTATTCCGGAGGATATATTTACATACCATTTCCTGACATGAAACGTTGACATATCTTCTTCTTTTTGATGGTGTATAGATTTCAGTACATATTTCATTTGGACTGTTTCTTTTATTTGTTACTTGGGTAAGAGTTACCACTGTATCATTTTCATGTTGTTTTTGATTACATCTCAATTGATTGCTTTTTTTCTGAATGTAATAACGTTTATTTCTTTCTGAACGTACACCTATTATTCATATTAAAAAAAAGGAGGATTGACATAAAATAAATTAATCTTTTTACACTAATTACATAACACACAACTTTGTTCAATTCTTCTTACTTTTTGCAAATGGTCCTGATTCCCTATTAACCCAACCAAACTTTTGATATTTTGCCATTATACTATCTTCCCCAAATAGTTTGTGCAGAATTACAATAATAATGTCATCCGTAAACTTGGCGCTCAGAGCATCCATATACTTCAATTCACTGTTATTTTCCTTCTTTAATTGTTGCCAAACATCTGAATCACCATCACGTAGTACTTTACCTGGTTGTCCTCCATTGTTGGTTCGTTCATTTTGATACACTGTCATCAAAGAGAAAAAATGATCACTATTAAGTAGCTTCACCATGGTGTTTTTGAATTTTTCAACTGTTGCTTTAAATGCACCCTTTTCTTTCGGTATCAGATAGTAGTTAATAAAATCTTTGTAGGTGTAACCATTCTTTTTATTTGCTCGGCATACATTCTCACCATATGGTTTAACACGAAGTTCACCTAAATGTGCATTGCGAATAACATCTTCAAAACCATTGAAAAGAGGTAATGTGTCTGGGTCATCATCGGCAAGGCACTTCAGTACATCATGGATGTGTGAAGCTTTGAGCCAAATATTTAGCTGCTCGCCTTCTTCATCATTTGAGAATTCCATTTCAACAACATAGTACTGTGCTGCTGTACATTCTTTCAAAACGTTGAATTTAAGAGTGTGCCAAGAACTACCTTTCCCAAAACTGTTCTTCTTTGATGCAAGCTTGGTGTATTTCTGTATCAGTAATTCTTTCTTCTCCTGAACATTTTTGATTTCTGTCTTTTCTTCTTCTTTCTGTTTCTTGTTTGTTTTTTTCTGGATTATTTTCTTAGCTACTACTTTTTCTTCCTCTTCTTCTTCTTCTTCTTCTTCGTTCTTTGCCTCTTCTTTCTGTTTCTTGTTTGGCTTTCTTTTGACTGTTTTCTTAACTACAACTTTTTCCTCTTCTTCTTCTTCTTCATCTTCTTCATCATCCTCATTTGCCTTTTCTTCATTATCATTTTCTTCTTCTTCTTCCTCTTCATCTTCTTCTGCATCCTCTAATTCCTCATCAACTTCTTCAATTTCTTCTACTTCCTCTGTTGCTTTACGTTTTTGTTTCTGTCCTAACAAGTTCTTCAACTCTTCGAAAATGGATGCCGCTTTGGCTACAATCTCATCACCAGATTCTTTTATTTCTCGTGTCTATTTCGACATATAAGAAACAAGGAAAAAAAATATATTTAAGGTCGACAAATGACATTTTTCTCTAAACAATTATGGTAAATGATAAATATAATTTGCCATATTGTTGAACACAAAAGTACAAATAGACGTCAATCAGTTTCGCCGATGAGATCAGCTCTAGAAAAACTTGAAACAAGTTAAAATAAGGATTCTATTATCAATATATACAATACAAAGACAAGTATCATTCACCTATAAACAAACATATTCCAAAGATAACGGAAACATCAGTGCTGTCGTATTAAGTTTCAATGTCTAGAAAAACTGGTTTTCAGTTCAAATAAAGACAACCTTCCACGTATGTATATGTATCAGGTTATGGGTATGATAAACGAGTGGCTGTGGATTAATCAAGATTTCGAAAGAATTCGTATTGATATATTTCTACTTCTGTACAGGACTCTGTCTACGAAAAAACTCTAACTAAGTTAAATCATAAGACAAACCTTACCAATTTTTTGGGTGGTGTTACAATTGCCGCTTTTTTTCCACCATTGTTAGAATAAGTTTTTCTAATAGATCTTCTGGGTGCTGGGTTTTTATTTACTTCCTTTTTTACCATTTGACAACTTATTTTTACGGTGCTTCCGTATTTTGACAAGAAAAAAATTATGACAATTGAAAATCTCGAATCGATTCTTACTTTTTTTTTTCGGTAATCGCTGTTCTCACCCATGAGCGTCCGTTGAGACGTTAAGATTTTTTTTTTTTTGCTACAAATTTTTATTTTGGCCAGTAAATTTGCGTCATCATGCGTTGAAATACTATGACGTAGGTACAATTAGCGAGCCCTGGCTATACCTACAACAAACGTAACAAAAAAAAGCGCTAGCCCTACTTATTACTATTACGCATGCACGCTATTGGCGAGTACGATCTGTAATACGAGTGCCAGGTTACGTATATATACTGTGACGTACGTACAATTGGCGAGCCCCGGCCATACATAATATGCGTTGAAATACTATGACGTACGTACAATTACGTATATATACTGTGACGTACGTACAATTGGCGAGCCCCGGCTATACATAATATTAGTAAAAAGGGCACGTGTCCCAAGACAGAAAAATTGTGTACTCGCCGTTACGGAGGAAAAAACGTATTCGCCAGTTGCAGTTTATCGACATACGGCGTACGTAACGTCGCCGATACGCCATCCAAATGTAACACTGAACAATAATAGCGATTACGGTATCGACCGTTATATCGCTTTTTAACAAATAATGTGCATCATTGACACCCAGGTCGTGCGTTACGTCACCGAAACATCGCCCAATCGTACGTCAGTGTGAATACGTACGTTGACATCCATTCAGTTACGGTTACACTACATACGTCACAATATCTCTCAGACAAACTCTCTCTGTACGTGAAACTTTGACACTCAACGTACGTAAGTTGGGAATATTTTAGCGGACATAAATAATACAAGAGCGCAATTTTTACTTTTCTGGACTGCTCATAAATTCGAACATCTTAGGTTGAACGCTACATCTTTTTCTTTTTTTTTTCCAATTTTTACTTTTTTGCTAACTAAACAACAATGGCGTCCAAAAAAAACTCCAAATCACTTATTCAACATAATACTGAAAAAATTGATGGTGGAGAACAATCGTCTACGGTACGTAGGAGCCCACGTATATCTGAACAGGTTATGAGACCTGAAAATCGAACTCTAGAAAAACTTGATTCCAGTAAATCTGGAGATCCCCCTCCATCTAGTTCTCAGAAGCGACAACCTACTCAAATTGGATCTGATAACAAAGAAGTTTCTTCGACTGTAAACTCAACGAAACAAACTCTAGAAAAACTTGATTCCAGTAAATCTAGAGGCACCCCTCCATCTAGTTCTCAGGAGCGACAACCTACTCAAATTGGATCTGATAACATAGAAGTTTCTTCAACTGTAAACTCAACGAAACAAACTCTAGAAAAACTTGATTCCAGTAAATCTGGAGGCACCCCTCCATCTAGTTCTCAGACGGGAAAACATACTCAAATTGGATCGGATAACATAGAAGTTTCTTCAACTGTAAACTCAACGAAACAAACTCTAGAGAAACTTGTTTCGGGTACTGAAACGACTGTTCAGAAATCTATAATCGTCTCAACAGAGGTTGGTGTTCAATCTGATAACACAACTCCAGAAAAACTAGAATCGAGTTATTCCGAAGTTGCTGCAATAGCATCTCTCACTGAGACGATTGTTCATAAATCTAAAGTTGTCTCAACAGACGTTGATTTCAAAGATAATACAGTTTCGAACGATCCCGATGAATCGACTCCAACTTGTCCTTCTGGTTATGAATGGGATAGTGGTTATGAATTCCCTGATGATCATGAAGAAGAAAGTGTTGTTGATAGTGATGCAAACAAGGACTTGAGTACACCACGTTCATCACAAACTGACCAAACTACTAACCCTACCGCATCATTAGCTATTGAAACAGACAAAGAACCAATCTTAATTACAACAGACATAGAAACAACTAACGCTACAGTAGTAGATATAGAAACAAACAACGAAACAAAGCCAAACTCCACGAACACAGATACAGTTAACAGAGATATCGGATCAAAAGCTGCAAAGACTAGTACGAAACAAAATACTACTGGTGCTGCTCCCAAAAAAAAGGGTGCGGATAAAGATTATCCCGTTGAGACCTCTCATCCTGCTAAAAGAAATGTTACTCTTAAAGTTAGTAACACAGATTCCAAGACAACTATTCTTCAATTCGCCGAAGAATCTATATGTACAATGAACTTAATATTATTAACGTGGTTGATGCACAGTACTACAGATTGTTTAGCTTGTCAACCGATAGCCAACTATCGTTCACTACAGGTATCTTCTCTCGCACAAAAAAAATTTATAAACGCAATGGTGGAACCTAACAATGATATCATGGAAGAAATGTATGGGTTTTTGTATGAGGTAACGACAACTGAAACAGAAAACACACTGCCAATATATCGCGCATATACTGTGCAACAAAAAGATCGGATTAATAAGAAAACAAATAACATGGGACGACCTGATTCACAACAAGGTGATGTTGAATTGCACATGGAACAAAATTTCATTGAAGAAACTAAAGATGAAATGAATGAAAATGAGATTGAAGATTTACAAAAGGTTGAAAAACAATTTGCTAAATTTCCTTCAGATAAAGCCCTGAAACAAATGGCTACAGCATTTGGTCTAACACGTGAATATACAACAACTTCTTCAGCTTTAGTATCTGAAATTTTCAGTGACTTACTTCAACATCAACAGGTTATCATTGATAAATTATTCAGGACAAAAGCACCAAAAGAAACTAAAGATTCTGAAGACAAGATTGTTACAGTAACTGCAACGGGTATCCAAAGAAGTTTTTTTGAACTCCGTAAAGAGTTTCAGAGCAAATGTAAAGTTCGTATAGCAATAATTGGGGGCCTCCATAGAACCGCACTTGCGATACATGTGCTTGGCAATTATTTTATTGGGAATCATGCTCCAAAAAGAGAGGAAAGAAGGTCTTTTTATCATATTCAAGAAGATTCACCGGTAAATTCGGCTTTAGCAGTACACATCTTTACTAACAAGGGTTTGAAGTTCAACCAACCTTTCTTAACATCTTGTAGAGCATACAGCGAAACAATAAATGCGAGAAAGCATGTCGCTGTTCAAGACACTATTCGTTCACAACTGTATAATTTGTTAACGAAAAAGACAACGGCGGAAGTTGACGAAAAAAGGTACATACCTAAACAATTACTAGAATCGACTATGGTAAGTTATTTACTCTACAAAAACTTAAAACCAGTTTTCATAGAGACGTACCTAACCTTATTCGATCTATTTCTTTATTTACGCTTAAGTCTTGGCAAGGGTATGGTGGGGACAGAAAGAAAGTCTATGAACATGACTATAAGCAACTTCTACAACATTTGCCTGTTAAACATCTCATTAAACAGTGGAGAACTGGCAAGGTATTGCAAAGTGATGAAGTATATGTCAAATCTGTCACTCAGGCATTACAAGGACTTGGTCCAAACCAGATTATGCACCATGGAAGGGTACATGGCAACACCTCCACAAATGTCAATAGAGCTCCGTCCTACTTATTAACCATATTATGGTTATTACGATATGCAATCCATAATAAGAGATCATTTGACAACTTCAAGGAATTCTTGAAAGATGACAAGTTTAAGCCCCCTCCGGGCTTACTAGAATGTTCAATTCTAAAAATTGAATTCTTTTTAGACTACATCTTGATACCAGTTACTGACATTTACATACACATGCTAGAAAAGAACACTGATCTTAGCAATATTCTTATGCAACATTTCATTGCAAAGCCAGAAATTCACTGGTCTAAATTGAAAGAGTGTCTACCATATGCGTTGACTTCTACCTTCATCAGTATCATTCTACAAAATGGTGCAACACCAGATTTCCTTCTACAAAATAATAATACAATTGAAATAAAAACTTTCTTAGACAAAAACATGAAAGATACTAAGGGGGGGGGAACCAATGTTGGCAGGAGTACCAACTTATATGAATTATTTTTTTCCTCTATTCCGGGAATTATAAGTCGACACATAAAAGACAACTGGCAATGCATCTTAAAGAACTTCAAAACAGCAGATAAACAAATGCAAACAAAGTTTGGAGAAAAAACCACTTTAAAGAATTTTTCGTTCACTTTACCTTTTCGCGAATCTCAAGACGAACCATTTGTTGCACTCACACTACACCAATACTTTGAGAAAATCAGAACTGGAAAAGTACCTCTCAAAGAAATTATTGGCGATACACCAGAGTCAGAAAACATTACAACAACATTAACACCATCAAAAAGAAAACGAAATGAAGTTAACTATGCAGAACCTGCAAGTGGAAAGAAGGCAAAATCTGACAAAAAAACTACAAACAACAAAAGATACATCACCATGAAATATAATGACTATATTAATTACAAAAATACTATCACAAACAAAGGAAAACAATTACTTGAAAAATTAAAAAATGCAAATTCAAACTATACCGATATGTGTCTGGATTTGACAACCATAACCAATGCAGCCAACAATTTATTTTCGAAATTGGATGTGGCTTATCCAGAAGACGAAGAAGAAGAAGATGAAGATATTGATGAATTAGAATTGTGATAAAAACATAAAGAAACTATATAACAAATAACATACATCTTTGAACTTTATTAGAACTTATATTAAGTTTTCCTAAACATATTTGTTCCAGGAGAACACATTTTAACAATAGAAATCGTAAATGCTTCATAGCATAGCTATGAAAGCATAAATTGCGGAGCAACAACATACTCGAAACCAAAACATAATTAGAGAATATACGGAAGTCCCTTACGGTCCACTCTGACAATGGTTCACATGGCCGTCGTTGGCAGAGATTTCCATAACCCACGGGTTATGAACTGGTATTAGTTTAGACTTACCTTCTAGCTACTTTGATGATGTCACAGAGAAAGCAGATAAAATAGATACACTCAATTCATCTGGAAAGCTATATGACTTGATGCAAAGTTGTAATGAGAACTGTTATTGCAGTGTAATGTGTCCATGGGGCTGTACAGAATTTGTTGATGAATGTGGATATATATCATTCAACAGGTTTCTAACCATAAAATTTCCCCACAAGAAGATGCCTCTGAATCATAGCAGCATAAAAGTCAAACACAGTAATAAATTGAAAAATTGTAATACAAACATTTTTATTGGCATGAGGAATGACTATTTGGAGGGACAATATGATTTTATGGACAATAACAAATGGAAAGTTC
>Ga0209253_10003430_pt1 | contig 13941 bp, 10 predicted proteins | sample FrelakmetBRP12BR_FD_187145 | JGI IMG/M metagenome (GOLD analysis project Ga0209253, IMG submission 187145) | Freshwater lake sediment microbial communities from the University of Notre Dame, USA, for methane emissions studies - BRP12 BR (SPAdes)... | ecosystem: Environmental > Aquatic >...
CGAAACGCGCGGCTGGCATGCCAGCCTGCCGCTCTCGCCCGGCATGATCGGCTGGCCGGTCCCGGAAGGCCAGGCTCAGATCTTCGCCCTGCTCGATCCGGGTGAAGCGGGCGTGCGCCTGACCGAAACGGGGATGATGATCCCGCGCAAGTCGCTGTCGCTCGTCCTGGGGCTCGGCGAGACAATGACCGTCGGCGACTCGGCCTGCAGCTTCTGCAGCCTGAACGCTACGTGCCGCTACCAGGATCACTATCCGCCTGATCCTGCACAGGCCCGTGCGGCGGTCTAGCGCCGCAGCCGGTGCTCCCGGCCATCGAGAGGAACCCATGCCGTCGGTTGTGCTTGCGTTGACCGCTCATCCCGACGACGCCGAGATCTTCGCCGGCGGGACGCTGGCCAGGTTGATCGCCGAGGGAGCTCGCGCGCACATTCTGGTGGCGACCGACGGGCGTCGCGGGTCGTTCGATCACGACAGCCCCGCCCTCGCCGACCTGCGCGCCGAAGAGGGCCGGCGGGCGGCCGCCGCGCTGGGAGCCGAACCACCGACCCTCCTTGGCTACCCCGACCTCGAGCTGGATCACCTCCCGCCCGGCGTGCTGCGCGAGGCGTTCATCCGCGCCATTCGACGGCTGAGGCCGGATGTGGTCATCGCCGAAGACCCGTTCGCCCCGTACGATCCCCATCCCGATCACCGGGCGGTGGCCTGGGCGGCCTCGGACGCGCTGGCCTTCTCGCACTTGCCGCTGATGCATCCGGAGCACCTCGAGCAGGGGCTGCAGCCGCACTTCGTCGCCGAGAAGTACTTCTACTCCGAGCACCTGCCGAGCACGAATCGCGTGATCGATGTCAGCGACACATTGGTGACGAAGTTCAAGGCGCTTGCCGAGCACAAGACGCAGGTGTCTTTCCTGGTCGAGGATGTCCTGCGCCAGGCGCGCGTCGCCGGCATCGATGTCGAAGCCATCCTGGGCACGATGGCGGCGGAGCCGATCATGGCCCTCGAGTGGGCGCTGCGAGCGCAGGCCGCCGAGGTCGGCGCCCGCATCGGCGTCGCCTACGGCGAAGCCTTCCGCTACGCTCGTTTTCACCCGATCGTCGAGAACCTTCTGGCGGCTCAGGCCGATGGGCAGCCTTCGCCAACCGGCAGCCGGACGACACCCGGGACGATGTGATTCACTTGACCTTGGGAGGTCTCCATGAATAGGCCCTCACGCTATCGCTGGTTCGTCGTCGTCGTGTTCTTCTTCTTCATGCTCCTGCACCAGACCGACCAGTTGATGATCGGCTCGATGCAAGTGCCGGTCATGGGCGAATTCGCCCTGACCGACACGCAGTGGGGGCTGATCAACACCGGAGCCTTGTTCGTGGCCATGATCCTCTACCCGGTGTGGGGATACCTGTACGATCGCTTCGCCCGCGCGAAGCTGCTGGCGCTGGCGTCCTTCATCTGGGGAGCCACCACCTGGATGAGCGCCGTCGTTCGCACCTACCCGGCGTTCCTGGCCACGCGCGCATCGACCGGCATCGACAACTCGTCCTACCCCGGACTGTTCTCGCTGATAGCTGACTACTTCCCGCCCTCCGTGCGCGGCCGGGTCTATGGCATCCTGCAGCTCACCCAGCCCCTCGGGTACCTGTTGGGGATGATTCTGGCATTGATGATCGCCCCGATGATCGGCGGGTGGCGTTCGGTCTTCTACCTGACGGGCACGCTCGGGCTGGTGATCGCCGTGGTGATCTTCTTCGGCGTGCGCGAGGTGCCGCGCGGCCGGGCGGAGCCCGAACTTGAGGGAATGGAGGAACTGCGCCAGTTCCGCTTCTCATGGGCCGAGGCCAAGCTGGCCGTGCAGAAGCGCACGATGTGGTTCCTCTTCGCCCAGGGTTTCGCCGGGGTGTTCCCGTGGAACGTGATCACCTTCTTCTTCTTCGGTTACCTGATTCGCGAACGCGGCTACGACAACGACTCGGTGCTTTTCACCATGGCGCCGGTGATCCTGATTCTGGCCGCGGGCTACTTCGTCGGCGGCGCGCTGGGGGACTGGCTGTTCAAGCGCACGCTGAGAGGCCGCGTCATGGTTTCCTCGGCCGGCGTGCTGCTCGGCGCCGTGTTCCTGTTCCTCGCCATCCGCACGCCGGTTGAGGACCGGACGACCTTCTTCACCTTCATGTGCCTGACCGCCATCTTCATGCCGATGTCGTCCGCGAATGTCATTGCCACGATCTACGACGTCACCCTGCCCGAGGTTCGGAGCACCACAATGGCTATCGAGTACTTCGTCGAGAACAGCGGTGCCGCCCTGGCGCCCTTGCTCACCGGGATCATCGCCGATGCTCTCAACCTGGAGACGGCTATCCTGTCGATCTCCCTGACCGCATGGCTGTTGTGTTTCGTGATCTACCTCGGGGCGCTGGCCGTTGTCCCGGGCGACATCCAGGCGCTGCGCGCCCAGCTTCGCCAGCGGGCGGAGGCCGCCTCAAGGCGATGATCCTGACACTGCGGAGCGAGCGTGGGCAGTCGGTCGACTCGCGCTGGGCGCGGGAGGATCGATGAAGATCGCCATCCTGGGCGCCGCCGGAATGCGGATGCCGCTGATCTACTCGGCGCTGGTGGAACGCCACGAGCGTCTCGACGTGCGCTGCCTGGCGCTGATGGACTTCGATGAGACCCGCCTGCACTTGCTCGGCGCCTTGTCACAGGAGTTGAGCGGGCGAGCCAAGATCGGCTTCCAGACCCAGCTCACGACGAGCCTGGACGACGCACTGGGGGGCGCGGACTTCGTCATCACGACGTTCCGCGTTGGAGGCATGGAAGCGCGCATCATCGACGAGCGCGTCCCGCTGGCGCATGGCCTGCTTGGACAGGAGACCACCGGCGCCGGCGGGTTCGCCATGGCGATGCGGACGCTGCCGGTCCTGCTCGGGGTGCTGGACCGCATGCGCTCATTGTGCCCGGAGGCGTGGTTGGTCAACTTCGCCAACCCGTCCGGTCTGTTGGCCGAAGGCGTGCAGCGTGTCGGCCGCTGGCCGCGCGCCGTGGGGATCTGCGACGGGCCGTCGACGATGCTCCAGCTGGCCGCCTCACTGCTCGACGTGCCCCCGTCGGAGGTGTACCTCGACTACTTTGGACTGAATCATCTGGGATGGGTCCGTCGCGTCCTGCACCGCGGCGAGGACTACCTGCCCACCTTTCTGGCCATGATCCGCGCCGCCGGCGGATTCCCGGGCATGCGCTTCGATCCCGAGTTCATCGTCTCGCTGGGAATGATCCCGAATGAGTACCTGTACTACTACTATCACGCCCGGCAGGCTGTCGAAGAGATCCTTCGGAAGGGCGAGACGCGCGGCGAGTTCCTGCTGGCATTGAACAGGACTTTCCTGGAAGACCTGAAGCGCATGCAGGCAGCCGGACAGCGCCAGGCCATGGTCGGTCGCTATCAGACCTACCTCGAGCAGCGCAGCCATACCTATATGGACGAGCAGACGGAGGCTGGCAGCGAGCTCTTGAAGACCCAAACCGGCGACGGAGGCGGGTACGCGGGAGTCGCCCTGGATCTGATTGAGACCCTGGATCGCGGCACTTCACGGGTGATGATCCTCAACCTTCCCAACCACGGGGCAGTCGCCGGCATGGCCGAAGACGACGTCGTCGAGATTCCGGCCGTGGTCGGCAAGCAGTTCGTCCAGCCCCTGGCGATCGGGCGCATCCCTGCCGAGTGCCTTGGACTGATGCAGCGCGTCAAGGCCTACGAGCGCCTGACCATCGAGGCGGCCGTCGAGGGATCGCTGGCCAAGGCCCTCGAGGCGTTGACTCTCCACCCGCTGGTGAGCGACGTGGCGAAGGCACGCGCCATTCTGACCGAGTTCCAGGTGAAGCACGCACCGCACTTCCCGCAGCTCCAGTAGGAGTGCCTGCGAAGGCCGCATGACTTCGACGACGAGCGCCATCGGAAGGACCGCCGGCAGGCAAATGCACGGAGCGTCCACGACTGTGCAACCGACCCATGCCTGACTACGACGTTCTCGTCGTCGGCGACTACTGCCTCGATCTGATCCTGACCGGCCTGCCGTCGCTGCCGGAGCTGGGCGAGGAGATCGTCGCCACCGGGTGCGCGCAGATCCCGGGCGGAGCGTACAACGCCGCTGTCGCCATGCACCGTCTGGGGCTGCGGGTAGCCTGGGCGGCCGACTTCGGAAGTGACCCCTACAGCCGATTCGTGCTCGACCACGTGCGGGCCGAAGGCCTGGACGAGACCCATTTCGTTCATCACCCGCGTCCGCTGCGCAATCTGACCGTCGCTGCATCGTTCCCGGCCGATCGCGCCTTCCTGGCGTACTACGATCCTGCCCCGGCGATCCCGGCGGCGGTCAGGGCGCTATCCAGAGTCCGGGCTCGGGTTCTGTACGTCCCAGGCTTGTACTCCGGCCCGCTGCTCGATGCCGCGCTGCTGATGGTGCGCGCGCGGCGCATGCAGATTGTGATGGATGGCAACTCGTACGAGAGTGCCCGGATGAGCTCCCCGCGCGTCCGGCGAGCGCTGCGCGCCGTCGACGTCTTAATGCCCAACGCCTCCGAGGCTCACCGGCTGACAGGCGAAGCCGACATCCTGCGCGCCCTGCACGTGCTGGCGTCGCTGACTCCGTGCGTCGTGATCAAGGACGGTGCCGGCGGAGCGTATGCGTGCGAGGCGGGTGAGATTGCCTACGTCCCGGCCCTGCCCGTCCACCCGCTGGACACGACCGGCGCCGGTGACACTTTCGACGCCGGCTTTGTTGCCGCCCGGCTGGATGGTGGGCCGCTGGCCGAGTGTCTGCGCTGGGGCAACATCGTTGGCGGGCTCTCGACCCTCGGCCCCGGCGGCACCGGCCGCGTGGTCACGCGCGCCGAGGTGGAGGCGCGGCTGGCCCAGCCGCCCGCCGCCCTCGCATGAGATCCGTGCGGCATCCGACCGGTACAACTGGGTACAGCTTCGGCCCACCATCACCCAGCTCGGACCGGGGATCCCTGATCACGGCCCAGCGTTCGGCGCCGATCCGGCCAGGCCCAGAGGCTGCTCTATGCACCTGCCACACATCAAGGAGCAACGCCCGTGAGTGAATCACCACCCGCCGTTGTCGAGACGCACCAGCTGACCAAGACCTACAAGGGAGTGCAGGCGCTCGAATCCCTGGACCTTGTCGTGCAGCGCAATTCGATCTTCGGCTTCCTGGGGCCCAACGGGGCCGGGAAGACGACGACCATCAAGCTCCTGCTCGGATTGATCCGCCCGACGGCCGGCACAGCGAGCGTGTTCGGTATGGACATTGTGCGCGAGAGCGTCGACATCCGCGCCCGCGTCGGCTACCTCCCCCAGGAACCGCACTTCTACGAACACATGAGCGCCCGGCAGACGCTGCGCTTCGCGGCGCGGTTCTTCTTCAAGGGGCCGGAGAAGGCGATCGAGGAACGCGTCGAAGAGATGCTCCACCTGGTCGACCTGGACGAGAAGGCCGACCGGCCCATCAAGACCTTCTCCGGAGGGGAGCGGCAGCGGTTGGGGATCGCCCAGGCCCAGGTGAACTACCCGGACCTGTTGATCCTGGATGAGCCGGCGGCCAGCCTGGATCCGATCGGCCGGCGAGACGTCCTGGAAGTGATGTCCCGCCTGCGCAAGTACACGACCGTGTTCTATTCGACGCACATCCTGGACGATGTCCAGCGCGTGAGCGACACCGTCGTCATCCTGGACAAAGGGTCGCTCGTGGCGCAGGGTCCGATCGAGGATCTGCTGGCAGGGGGGGAAGGCGCCGTCTACATCGTCCACCTGAGGGGCGATGTGGAAGCCGCCCGCCGGCAGGTCCAGGCCCAGCCCTGGGTGACCCGCCTTCATGCCGGCGAGCATGCCGGTGAGACCGCCTGGCAGGTGAGCGTCAGCGATCAAGAGGCGGCGGAAGCGCAGCTGTTGAAGCTCCTGGTCAACGGCCCGGTACTGGTGACCGAGTTCCGGCGCAAGCAGTATGAGCTCGAAGACATCTTCATGCAGGTTGTGCAAGGAGGCCAGGATGTCCGGCAATAGCGCCTTCGTGATGGTGACCGAGCGCGGCTGGCGCCGCGGACTTGGCAATCTGCTCAGCAACGAGTTCGCCGCCTGGTGGAAGACCAAGCTGTGGTGGATCCAATGCCTGATCTGGGGCGGCATCATCGGTTTCATGCTCGGCGCTATCATCTTCGGGTCACCGGACTTCGCGCTGGATGAGGCGCTCTTCATCTACTCCATCTTCGCCGGCCTGTTCCCGGCGGTGGCCGTGGTGATCGTGATGCAGGATGCCATCGTGGGGGAGAAGCAAGAGGGGACGGCGGCGTGGGTGCTCTCGAAGCCGGTCTCGCGCCCGGCATTCATCCTGTCCAAGTTCGCCGCCAACAGCGTTGGCGTCCTGGCGACGATGGTGGTCTTTCCCGGCATCATCGCCTTCGCCATGCTCAGCCTTGCAGCCAAGGCCCCGCTCGACCTGTCTCGCTTCCTGCCCGCCCTGGGCGTCATCTTCCTCAGCCACTTGTTCTATCTGGCCCTCACGCTGATGCTGGGCACCTTGTTCCGCGGTCGCGGCCCGGTCATCGGCATCAGCCTGGGATTCCTCTTCCTGCAGCAGTACCTGATCGGCATGCTGCCGGCCTTGAAGTACGCCCTGCCCTGGACGCTGGTGATCCCGCTCAACAATCAGAATGACGCCATCGTGCCAGCGCTGCTGACCGGTCAGCCGCCCTACTCGCTGATCCCGCTCGCAGCGATCGCAATCGAGATCGTGGTGTTCGTATGGATCGCCCTCGTGCGGTTCGAACGCGAGGAGTTCTAGCGGGGCGTCGGAAAGGGCAATTGCCAGGCTTCTCGGCATCGGGCTGTTGTGAGTTTGGACTGAGCGCCTGCCAGGAGAAGGCCGCTCCGTCTTTGAGCCTGGCTTGTCACGGAAGCCCTGGTGCAAAGCCGCAGCGAGTGCCATTGACCGCGGGCCGGACGAAGGACCGCAGCCCCCGACGCATTCGCCTGGAGAGCCCCGTACTCAGCGCACGGTGAGTTCGAAACCCAGCGCGCGAGCCGGGTCCGGCGTGGTTCACGCCCTCGTGTTTGACACTGTCCATCGAATGGGCAATCCATCGTCTGGAGCCCGTGCCTCACATTGAAATTGCCCCGTTTTGCCAGGCCCGGATCGCAATCCACAGGCGGGTCAATGAGCGCAGGAAGGAAGACCGTTGGGCCGGACGCGGGCGACGACGAACGAGGTTGCGCGGGAGGCTTGGCTCTTGCGGTGCGTGACGAGCTTGCGGCTACCGCGGGTCCATCCCCCCGGTCCATACCCTCTGAGACCGCACGCGCAACCAGCGCCGTCGCCCGTCCCGCGAGAGCCCGCAGCCTCGCCGCCAGCAGGCAGCAGCGGTCAGTCATCTTGGCTAATGCGCACTATTGTGGTATGTATACTGAGTAATGTCGAGTTACTCCCGGTCCGGTGGGACCTCCAGTCGGATGTGGAGCGGTCACGAGGGACTGATCTCTTGGCGTATGTTCGTTGCCCGTCCTGCTCAGGCTCCTGCCCGCAACCTGCGGGGGATCAGTTCCCGCGCCGGTGACCCCGCCAGACCTCGTACCTCAGTCGAGCGCACAATCCAATCCGCTCAACATCAAACTCGGGACCGAGGAACGTGCCTCAGGCCTCCCGGGCTGCTGCGGCTCGCGTCGTTGACCCGGGAGTGGTCGCCGTCTTCGAGTCTGCCGTGAGAGTGACAGATTGGGTGCATCTCCACAACGATTGCCATGAGCCGGATCGGAAAGGTATACGGCGTCGTGCCGCCTCCACGTGGGGCACGACACGCCCGCATTCTGCAACCTCATGTCGAATTCGCTGCCGCGGAATCGATCCCACCCGCGCAGTTCCGGCCGCGATGCCGGCGCGATGCCGAGTTGGGCGCGTCACCAGGCCATCAAGGCTTGGCCGCCAAGGATCGAGATAGAGCGCACAGGGAGGGACTATGAATCTTCGACGCAACGCCGCTTCCCGAGTGAAAGCAAGAGGAATCGCAGCCGCCCTTGGATTGGCACTCGCCTCCCTGGCGTGTTCACTGGCCAGTTCGGGGAATCCGAGCCTCGGCACTCTTGCTCCTGCTGCCCAAGCCGCCTCGACTACCGGGAGTCTCGAAGCCGAAGCGACTTCGCCGATCAGCGTTCAGCTTACCTGGAAGCCGGTCGACGGTGCAAGTCAGTACCGGGTTGAGATGAGCGTGGGCGATGTGCCACCCCTGACGGTCGCCAACCTCCCAGGAAGCGTGACCTCCTTTGAGGACTTCCCCGCCCCATCGAATGCTGAACTTGTCTACCGCGTGCGGGCCGTGACCTCCGCCGGGACCAGCGAGGTGGGCGCGGCGACGTTGACGACGCCAGAAGAGGTGGCCAATCCGCTGACGGTTAAGGTGAACTACGAGCAGAACCGTTTCGTCCCCCCGACGTATGACCCCAACAACCCTAATGTGCCGCCAAGCACATTCATGCCGCCCGGCTTCGACATTCAGAACCCGGACCTGTCTTTGCTCCAGCCGGGGCCCAAGACCGTCCACAAGGAGATTGGTGCGGAAGGGGGAACGCTGGAAGCGATCGGAGCCAGCGGCGTGAAGTACACGTTGACCGTACCAGCCGGCGCGGTTGCGTTCACCATTCCTTTCGGGCTGACGCCTGTAGAGAGTATCGAAGGCCTGCCGTTGAGCGGAGGGTTGGTCGGCGCCGTCCGGCTCGAGCCGGAAGGCATTGAGTTCACCTATCCCCTCGTCCTGGAGATCTCGCCGCCAGTGGATGCCTCCCTACTCGCCGAGGGCCAGGTAGCGATGGGGTTCGCCGTGTCCCCGCAGACCGAAGGGGGCGAGTTCTACTTCCTCCCGATGCTGAAGGAGCCGACGGCCAGCATGGGCCAAGGGCGAGGAGGGCACCTCGCAAGCCCGATGAGGGCACCTGCACCCGCGGGGTCACTGGGAAACGTGCGCCTGACGGTGGTTGACGGCAAGGTGGTCGGAGTGGATAGGGGAACTCCAGCGGAGGTCCGCAATACGGTCAAGAGCCACCCTCCATCCAGCTCGAAGAATCGCACCACCTCGAAGGTCGCGGCGGAACAGGAGGAGCAGCTCGCGCGTCTGCCACAAGAGGAGGAGGCATTGGCCCCACTGCCGGATCGTGAGGTCTATAGGCTTGAGCGGGAGGCCGCGAAGGCCGGCTCGACCGACGAATTCATGCAAACCCTGACCGACTTCCAGGCCTATCTGGACGCGGGTGGAAAGGCGAACGTCGATGGCATCTGGAGCGAGATACTCGTCAAGACCAAGGCGATGTTCGAGCTTCAAAAAGGACGCTGCTTCACGCGCGACGGTTTCATGGCTGCGGGCGTCGCTGCCAGGATGGGCTTCGCGGACGAGGGAACATTCTGGTCGCAATTCCGTGATCGCTACGTCCAGAAGTACGGCCAGGAGAGTCTGGATGATGCCCTGGCGTTCGCGCAAAGGTGCAAGCTGGTCCTGACGATCGACTCAAAGATGACGTATGGCATCGCAGCAGTGACCATCACGTATGACGTGACCATCAAGGTGGAGCCGCTGCTGATGCGCTACGAATCCGACCCCAAAGCTGCGAACTATGGGCCCTACCTGAGAGGGTACGCGCTGGTCTATCCGAACAAGGTCGAGGTGAAGGCTCAGGGCTGCCAGCAGGTGGTCCTGCAGCCCCTGCCCACGGAATTCATCCGGATTGCCATCCGGCCGGTGTTCGCTGACACGGGCAGTCTATCCAATTTCAAGGTCCTTGATTTCGGTGGAGGAGGATCGAGGATGAAGCTCAGCGCGAAGTGCGATAGCACTTTCAACAGTGCCCTCCTGGTAGGTGGCGGCATGTGGGGAGGTGTCTTCGTGGACGCGCGCCGCGGAAACGTGGACTTCACCGGGTTCGGTGTGTCTTCGCCCCCGCCGTCCTCGGGCGTGATCGCAGTGAAGGGATTCCCCGAACCTGGCGCGGCCGGACCAATCTCGGGAGCGACCATCACCGAGGTTACGACGTTCAAGCTGGTTGTGGGTGAGTAGACCGGGCAAGGATCGGCGATCAGCGAGGTGCGTGCCACCTCCCAAGCAATGGAGACACCATCACGCCGCGGGTGCAACTGAATGGGGGTCAGTATAGACTATGGGATCCGTGCACCGCGCCCGACCTGGGCTCATCGCTTGAAGGACAACCGGTTGGCTTTGGGTTGCCGAAGCCGTCCATAACCAAGGGAGATCCTCACGCGAGTCTATCACCTCAACTGTGGGACGATGCGTCCGTACGGACTGCCGGCGCGCGACGGAACGGGCAGCTTCTTCCGGCGGGGCCACGGCGTCATTCACTGTCTGTTGGTCGATACCGGCGACGGGCTTGCCCTCGTGGACACCGGCTGGGGCGTCCGCGATTGCACGGACCCCTCTCCCGCGGTAAGGCAATTCGCGGACATCGTTGGCGGCGAGCGCCAGGTCAAGGAGACAGCCACCCGGCAGATCGAGGCGTTGGGCCGCGACCCTGCGGCGGTCAGGCACATCTTCATGACCCATCTGCACCTGGATCACGCCGGCGGGCTTCGCGATTTTCCGGACGCGATCGTCCACGCCTCTGCGCGTGAGATCGAGGCCAGCCAGCATCCCAGGACGCTGATGGAGTGGCGGGCCTACCGGCCGGAGCACTGGGCGCATGGTCCCAGGTGGCAGCCCGAGGCTGCCTTTGGCGATCCGTGGTTCGGAATGCGCTGCGCTCCGCTGATCCGGATCGGCCAAACCGAGTTCGTCATGATCCCGCTCCATGGCCACACCCGAGGTCACTGCGCCGTCGGCGTGCGGGTGGGCGACCGCTGGCTGCTGCATTGCGGGGACGCCTACGGGTACTACCGTCAGGTCGATCCGGTGCAGCCGTATTCCCATCCCAGCGGACAGCTCATGGAGACGCTTGTGACCTGGGGGTTCAAGATGCCACGGCGTCATTGGGTGACTCTCCGAGGCCTGATCCAGGCTCACGAAGATCGGGTTCAGACGTTCTGCTCACACGATGGCCACGAATTCGAGGCAATGCGTGTGAGTGCGGGAGGCCGATGACTTGGAATCCCTGGCGTCAACCAGATTTCCTGCCTCCTTCGGGGCCCTCGGCTTGCGGCCTGACACCGCGCAAGAGTAGTACCTGGGTCCCCGTATCCAATCCGGCAGGACACCGACTACTATTCAGACGCCCATGGACCTGATGAGCGAAGCGCCGCCCCGCCCTAACTCCAGTGCCGCCCGATGAATCGCGGTTGTGGCTTCACCCTGGCTACCCTGGCCGGGATCGGTCTCGTGGCGCTCATCGCCGGTGGTGCGGCATTTCAATGGGTCAACGAGCAGCCGTGGTTCTGCAATTCGTGCCACGAGATGGGGTTCCACTATGAGTCCTGGCAGGCCTCGACGCATGCCGAGCCGGCCGAATGCCTCGATTGTCATGCCTCGCCCGGGCTGGCCGGCTTCATCGAGGAGAAGGCGCGCGGCGCCGAGCAGCTTGTGGCTCACGTCACCGGCAACTACCCGGTACCCATCCAGATCCTGGTTCGAGTCCGCAACGAGCAGTGCCTCGCCTGTCACGCCGACGCCAGTTCGCTGCCGGACACAACGGTTGACGCGCGACACGACGTACATCTCGCAGCGCAGATTGCGTGCGTCGAATGCCACTCACGCATCGTCCACAACCGCCCCGATCAACCCAGGGTTCTCCCGCTGGTCCAGTGTGACGGGTGCCACCAGAAGCACACTGCCTTCCCTATGATCGGCGTGCACGCCACGCTGACGTGTTCGACGTGCCATGTCGGCGGGGCGTACGAGGGCACACCGGCGCGCTGCGAGTCCTGTCATCAGGTGCCGGCCGGGCACATCGAGCCGTTCAAGACCAACTGCGGCGCCTGCCATGCGGCATCGGGCTGGAAGCCGGCCCGTACGGATCACGGCACGTTCTTGCTGGTCGGGCGGCACGCCGAGGCGGCTTGTGAGGGTTGCCATTCCGGCGATCGCTTCGAAGGCACGCCCACGCTGTGCGAATCGTGCCATCAGGTCCCGGCCCAACACATCCCGGGCATCACTTCAGGCTGCGGCGGTTGCCACACTCCGGAGGGCTGGAGGCCGGCCAACTTCGATCACAGCTTCTTCCCGCTGCAGGGCAAACACGAACCCTTGGCCTGCGCGCAATGCCACCCGGATGGTCGCTACGCCGGGACACCGAAGCTGTGCGAGAACTGTCACACGACCCCCGCCGACCATCCGGTCGGAAAGCTGTCGAACTGCGCCGCCTGCCACTCGCCCGCCGGCTGGGTCCCGGCGAACTTCAGCCACAGCCGCTTCCCCCTGACGGGCGCGCACCGATCACTGGCCTGTACATCCTGCCACTCGTCCGGCGTGTTCCGCGGGCTGGCATCCTCCTGTGCTGCGTGCCATTCGGCACCATCAACGCATGCCGGCTTGAGCACCAACTGCGCCGGGTGCCACTCGACCAGCGGCTTCTTGCCTTCCACCTTCGGCCACCCGCAGGTGGGAGAACATGTCCCGAACGGCGAGCATCCGCTGGCGTGCCGCGATTGCCATGCGAGCACGTTCGCCGAAGCGACCTGCACCACATGCCATTCGTCCAACAATCCGGGAGACGGGGGCGGCGATGACTAGCGAAGCCGAGATACAAGCCGTGGCAGGCCATTCCGCCCCGTCGTCCCGCCTGGCCGCCCTGGGTCGTACTCTCGCACTGGGTATCGCCTTCACCGCCACGTTGACAGCTCTGGCTGTACCGATGGGCGTCGCGTATCTTGCCTACCAACGCTGGATCGGCGGACACTCCCTCCAGGAAGCCTCCCTACACCTGGAAGACGCACTTCTCCTCCTCCACGCCCTGGCCTCGGTCCTGGCGATGGCCGGAGCGTTTGTCTGGGTGGGGGTATTCCTGCGCAGGATCGACAGGCAGGGAGAGCTGCGCGGCTTGGGTTGGAGGCGCATCCCGCGCGGCTGGACCGGATTTGGACTTGGTGTGCTGGGAGGCGCCCTTCTTGCCGGTATCCCGGTCATCCTGGCGCTGGCAGCCGGCGACCTGACGTTTGGAGCGAGCCACGCATCGCTCGAGGGCGGTGCGGATGTGCTCCTGGACGCCCTGGGGGCGGCCATTGTGATCGGCAGCCTGGTGGTCGGTGAAGAGCTTGTGTTCCGCGGGTACATGCCTTGGACATTGCGCCGCGGCCGCTGGCCAGAAGAACTGACCACGCTGCTTCCGGCCCTGCTGTTCGCGCTCTACCGGGTCGTTCTCGCCCCGGCGTCCCTGGCCGTCTGCCTCAATGCGTTGGCGGCCGGCGCCCTGCTCGGCCTGCTGGCGCGGCTCACCGGGTCCCTGCACATTCCGATCGGCGCCCGCCTCGGCTGGGCAGCGGTCGTCGGCGTGGCGCTTTCACTCCCGCTCGGCGGCGCGCCGGTGGAGGGCATCCTGCACTCGCTTCCCACGCCAGGCCTCGCCCTCGATCAGGGCCTCGGCCCGGAAGGCAGCTGGCTGACCCTGCCTCTGCTCGCCGTCTTGGTAGCCATGACGCGCCTGGTAACTTACCTCCGCCGTCCGCGCTGACCGGGTGAAGCCCGCCGCAAGCCATGTCCCTTCAGGGATTGTGGACCAGGCGGGCTTGGAGTTGTCCGGGCCTGCCGATGGCGGCATAGTTGTCCTGCAATACGACCGGGCGTACCAAGCGTCAGAAGGAGAATAGCCTCAGCGCAGGCCCGGGTGCGGCTCTCCAGCAACTTCAGTTCGCCGGTTGTGCGGGGAAGGCCCGCATGCAAAAACTGAACCGTGGTTAAGAGAGAAACTCCTTTTCGGGTGGGACGCACCCGTTGGGGCGTAACGTGGCCGGTTGCGGCGAGCGTGCCCCAAG
>Ga0209253_10003431_pt1 | contig 13940 bp, 12 predicted proteins | sample FrelakmetBRP12BR_FD_187145 | JGI IMG/M metagenome (GOLD analysis project Ga0209253, IMG submission 187145) | Freshwater lake sediment microbial communities from the University of Notre Dame, USA, for methane emissions studies - BRP12 BR (SPAdes)... | ecosystem: Environmental > Aquatic >...
CTCCTTTATCGAATCCACTATACGCACTCCGTGAAAAAAAATCAACAGGCCGAGACAAGTTCACTTCTAATTCATCATTGACAAAACAAAAATTATTGTCATACAATAAACTCCGAGTGAGTAGACCATAAGGAGGCCAACATGGCAAAAGCCGAGCCCAATGTCGTGCCCTTGTGCGATGTTCTGCTAGTTCTGTTAATCATCTTCATGGTTATAACCCCCATCGTCCAAAAAGGAATCGATGTCAAACTCCCGGAAACCCAAGCCGACACGAGCGGAGGGATGCCTACCGGAGTCATCATTCTCACCCTGAAGAAAGACATGAGCGTTTTGATCAACCAGGAGCAGATCGACCTCAAAATGCTGCCGGACAGGCTCAGGACCATTTACTCTGCACGCCAGGATAAAACCATCTTCATCAGAGCTGACGCCAAACTTCCCTACAGCCGGGTTATTGAATTGATCGATATCGCCAAAGGGGCGGGAGTGGAGGTCCTGGGAATCGTGCCCGAGTATTTTACGGAAGAGACGTCCTAATCTAACCTCTCCCCCCCCTATCTATATCTTAGATCATGAGCAGACGAATCTTTCTCCCAATCTTGGTCACGATCCTTTTCAGTGGCCTTCTCCGCGGTCAGGTCGAACTTCTGGGCGAATTAACCCCCGATGAGATCCTGCTGAATCTGCCCGATTGGAAGGCCGTCGTCGAATCCTACTCTCCCAATCCGGAGATCATGAGCCGTCTTCAGGCCGTCAACGAAGAAATCCAAATAGAGATCTTCCTCGGGACCTGGTGCTCAGACAGCAAACAGCACATAAGCGCGTATATAAAGGTCATGGACATGGTTCAAAACCCCCTCCTCAAGACGATTTATATCGGAATTCCTCGTGACAAGGACAGCCGGGCCAAGTACATCCAGGGAAAAGACATCCAGAAGATCCCTACTTTTATCGTTACCATCAGGGGCCAGGAAGCAGGACGGATTATCGAGATGCCTCAGACTTCCGTGGAAGAGGACCTGTGGAAGATTGTTCAGGGAAAGCTCTGACCCTGGGCCTCACTTATCTTTGATCGGGCCGATCACTTCCCGAGAAATCACCAGACGCTGAATCTCATTCGTCCCTTCATAGATCTGGAGCAGCTTGGCATCCCTCATCAGTTTCTCGATCGGATAATCCTTCATGTAGCCGTAACCACCGAAAAGCTGCAGGGCTTCAACAGTTGTCCTCATGGCGACATCCGAGCCGAAACATTTGGCCATCGCCGATTCTTTGCCGCAGGGCTTGCCCTGGTCCATCAGCCAGGCTGAGTGCCAAACAAGATGGCGGGCGGCGTTGACCTCCATGGCCATCTGGGCGATTTTGAAAGCCGTGTTCTGGAAGGTGGCAATGGGCTTGCCGAATTGGATTCTCGTCTTGGCATATTCGATGGCATACTCGAGAGCCGCTCTGGCCACCCCCACGCCGGCGGCGCCGACAGAGGCACGCGTTTTATCCAGTGTCCTCATGGCGACCAGAAAGCCCAGCCCTTCCTTGGCCAGCAGATTTTCCTCGGGAATCTTGACATCCTCAAAAAACAGCTCGGTCGTGTTGGAGGCACGGTGACCCATCTTGTCTTCTTCCTTGCCTAAGGTGATACCTGGGACGTCCCTCGGCACGATGAAAGCGCTGATCCCGCGCGGCCCCTTTTCCGGCGCGGCGTTGGCAAAAATGACATAGAGGCTGGCGATCCCACCGTTGGTGATGAAACACTTGGAACCGTTGATGACATATTCGGAGCCGAATTTCTTAGCTGTTGTCTTGAGCGATGAAGCGTCCGATCCGGCCTCTCTTTCAGTCAATCCGAAGGCGGCGAAAGACATCGTCTTGGTCAAGGGTGTCAGGAATTTCTTTTTTTGTTCATCGGTGCCGAAGAGGATAATGGGGGTGAAGGCCAGCGAGCTGGCCATGATCGTTGTGAACATGCCCGCGCAGCCTGCCGCCAGCTCTTCGCTGATGATGGCGATTTCAAGCTCCTTCAGCCCGCCCCCATTATATTCCTGCGGAATATTGCAGGTGATGAACCCCGCTTCGAAAGCCTTCCTCATGATCGCTTCAGGAAACTCCCCTCCTTTATCGAACTTGGCCGCATTGGGTTTCATTTCTTTCCGGGCAAATTCTCGAGCTATTTCCTGGAGAGCCAGTTGTTCTTCACTCAAGCTAAAATCAATCACGGTTTCCTCCTCATTTGTTCTCTCCCTTATATACTGGAAGTTGACTCGAAGTCAATCCATCTTCCCCTTCAAAAAGGAGCCTTTCCCGCGTCAGGTAAAACGAGGGATAGGCCAGGCTAAAAACCTTTTCGATGATGTCCTGGGAGCGGAGCCCGCGGCGAGAGGTCCGAGGCAGGCAAAAGAGAAGCTGCCTTTTTTTGCCATCCACTCGGAAGCCCGTCAGGGCCTCAGGATTTTCCCTCCAGAATTCGGCCATCTCTTCTTGGACAAAGTCCTCATCACTGGCTTCCGTTCTGTTCTTTAACTGTTTTCGAGTTTGGAGCGCCCTCCTCACGTCCGAGTTTCCGAGATCTAACGAGTAAAGCATCCCTATGATCCGTTCGCTCAAAGCCGGAGCCAATTCCGTGAGACTCTTCAGCCGGGAAAACCTTATCCCCGACCCGGCGTGCCGGTTGAGGCGCCGGACAAATTGCTGTTCATCAAAATGATAGCCGCACTTAAATTCAAAACATTCGACCTTCCCCTCCGTGCCCAGCGGAAGCGCTGGCCCATAGGAGATGAGCATTTTAGGATGAAAGCCCTGGGAGAAAGCCAGCTCGATGCCGGCCCGGCGCAGAGTCCTCTGGAGATGATTGACAAGATCGAGATGGGATAGAAACCTGGCCGAGCCGGATTTGGAATAGGTCACCTCGTAGCGCTGGATTTTGTCGGCGCGTTTTCCAAAAAAAGAAAATCTTCGGGTCTTCAACTCGAGGTCAGCAGAAAATTTTTTCTTGGGCCTGAATTCGGGATCGCATCCCTCGCACTGACGGCAGCTGGCTTCAAGGCAAGATGGAGTCGGCTCTCCCTGCATGGCTTTTCTTAATTCGGCCAGGAGGAAGCTTTTTTTCTTCCCCGTATCAATATGGTCCCAGGGAAGGCAGGCCTCCGTTTTTAAAGGCCCGAGATAGACGGAATAATCCAATTTCTCGGCAGCGAACGCTTCTTCCCAGAGCGAAAAAGCAAAATGATCTTTCCAGCTGTCGAACCGGGCGCCTTTTTTCCAGGCCTGGACAAGCGCCGGTCCAAGCCTCCTGTCCCCCCGGGAAAAAACGCCCTCAAGGATCGAGGTCCTGGACGGCTGGTCTTTTATTTTGATCGACCGGAACGGGCGGAGCCGTGAGCGGATGAACCGTTGTTTTTCTTCGAGGCTCTCCATCTCATCCATGGCCAGCCACTGGAAGGGCGTATGAGGCTTGGGGATGAAAGAAGAGAGGCTGAGGTTAATCCGGGGCGGAGAATTCTTCATGCTCTTCCCCATCCGGATGATCTCTTCGGTCAAACGAACGATTCCCGCCAGATCCTCTAGAGTTTCCGTAGGCAGGCCGATCATAAAATAGAGCTTGAGGAGCTGCCAACCCCGCTTGAAAGCGTGAGCGGCCGCGTCAAGGATGTCCTGATTTTCCAGATCTTTGTTAATGACCCGGCGGAGCCGGTCTGTTCCGGCTTCGGGCACGAGAGTGAACCCGGTCTTCCTCACCCTGATGATGTTTTCGGCCACAGCGGAAGTCAGTCCCTGGGGCCGGAGCGAGGATAGGGACAGGGAGATCTTCTGCTTGGCCAGTCTTCCCATGAGCATCCCGATCGTCTCATCAAGGTAAGGATAATCGCTGATAGAGAGGGCCGATAGAGAAACATCCTCATACCCGGTGGAACGGACGCTTCGGCAGACGCTTTCGAGGAGGGAAGATGGGCTCGGGACCCTGAAGGGGAAGTAGATTTGGGTGGCCTGGCAGAAGCGGCATCTCTGAGGGCAACCCCTTCCTGCCTCGACAGTCACGCGGTCGAAAACGACTCGGATGTCCGGAACGACGATCCTTTCAGGGAAAGAAATCGTTCCGAGGCGGGACAGGATTCTTTTTTTGACCGATCGAGGCGCCCCGTTATTGGGCCGGCGCGCCAGAAGAGGAGAGCCGAAAGGCTGAAAGCTGGAGTAGAGACGGGGGACATAGACTCCCCGGATGCTGGCCAGTTCACGCAGGATATCCTCTTTTTTCGCCCGCGTTTTCCGCAGCGTTATATATCTCTCGGTTATTTCCGGGAAGCCTTCCTCACCGTCGCCGAGGAAAAAAGCATCGAAGATATCCGAGACCGGTTCGGGATTGAAGGCAGCCGGCCCGCCGGCGATGACCAGGGGAAAATCTTCTTCCCTTTCTTCAGAATAAAATGGAATTCCCGCGAGCTCCAGGATAGTCAGGATATTGGAGTAATTGAGCTCGTAGAGAAGAGAGAATCCCAGGATATCGAACTCGCCCAGGGGAATCTTGTTCTCCAGGGACAAGAGCGGCATCTTTCGAGAGCGAAGTTTTTCCTCCATGTCGGGCCAGGGAGCAAAAACCCGTTCGGCTAAAAAAGAGGGACGGGAGTTGAGGACATGATAGAGGATTTTCTGTCCCAGATAGGACATGCCGATTTCGTAGACGTCGGGAAAGATGAGGGCGATTTTGGCTTCGACCTTCGCCGGGTTCTTCTTCGTTTCGTTCCACTCGCCGCCGATATATCGTCCCGGCCTCTCGACCTGCTTGAGGATGTCCTCGAAATCCTGTTGGTGACGCATTCCTTAGATATTGACGAACCTTCTCATTTTGACATTCAGGACCAGGCTAACGGCCAGGAAATTGGTCAGGAGCGAGGAGCCCCCATAGCTGAGCAGAGGGAGCGGAATCCCGACGATTGGGAAGAGCCCGACGACCATGGCCACGTTCACCAGAACCTGGAAGCTAAACATCAGGCCGACCATAAAGATGATATAGACGCCGGTCCTGTCCCTTGATTTCGCGGCCGAGCTAAAAAGCCTGGCGATCAACAAGAAATATAGGGACAGGATCGCCGCCGCGCCGAGAAATCCGAATTCTTCTCCGACCACGGAGAAGACAAAATCGGTATGCCGGGCGGGAAGAAATCTCAGCTGGCTCTGGGTTCCCTTCTTATACCCTTTTCCTAAAAATCCACCCGAGCCGATGGCGATTCTGGACTGGAGGATCTGGTAGCCTGCGCCCCGGGGGTCTTTGCCCGGGAAGACAACGGTCGTCAGCCTTTTCTTCTGATAATCCTTGAGATAAAAATTCCAGCCGGCCAGGCCAATCAGAATGGATAAGATGAAAATCCAGACCAGGGCTCTCCTCCTTAGCCCGGCCAGCGTCAAGGCGCCGAGGAGCAAGGGGAGGAAGCTCACCGCCGTGCCCAAGTCCGGCTGCAAAGCAACCAATATGAAAAGAACCGCCGTGAGTCCGGAGCTCGCCCAGACAGCGCTTAAAGAAACGTAATTCCTTTTGTATTCGGAAAACATCTGGGCCAGCACAAGAATGATGGCAATTTTGGCCAGCTCCGATGGCTGCACCTGAAAATATTTGAACTTGATCCAGCTTTCTTTGGCCGTGAACTGATTGAAAAGGAGCATGCCGATGAGGACGAGTCCCATGAAGCCGTAAAAATAAAAGGAATAGGTCACCAGGACTTTGTAGTCCACGGCCAGAAAAATAAAAAGAACGGCCAGTCCCACGCCCATAAAGAGGAGCTGCCTCATAAAATATTTGCCCGGCAGGTAATGAGAGGAGCTGTAGATGATGAGGACCCCTAAGAGAGAAATGCTAACAAGAAGGATGATCAGGAACCAGTCGATGTTCTCGAGATGCCGTCGGTCAATCATATTTTTTCTTGTAGAGGTCGAACAATTCCTTGGCCAGAGGGGCCGCTGTGGCTCCTCCCATTCCCCCGAATTCCACTAATATCGTGACGACAACTTGGGGGTTGTCCCGTGGCGCGAATCCCGTGAACCAGGAATGGGTCTTGATATGTCGGCCCAGCTTCTCCGCCTTCTCTCGGCCGATGACTTGGGTCGAACCTGTCTTTCCGCATACATCGAATCCCTCGACCATGGCAAAATGACCCGTGCCGTTTTCATTCACCGACCTCCACATGCCCTTGATAACCTTCTCGAAAATATCGGGCCTGATTTCTCCGGAGGGTGAATCGGATATTCCTTTCTCTTTCTTCTTGACTTGGGCCGGTGACTCCAAAAGATGGGGGGTAACTCTTTTCCCGCGGGTGGCTATGAGCGCTGTCTCGATGGCTACCTGGAGCGGCGTAACGACCAGCGGTCCCTGACCGATGGAGACGGAGATGGTTTCCCCCGGATACCACTCTGTCTTCCTGACGCTCCTGCTCCACTCCTCTGTGGGGACAAGGCCTTCCTTCTCGCCGGGCAGATCAATCCCTGTTTTGTCGCCCAGCCCCAATATTTTTGCGTATTGGGCGATCCTCTCCACTCCCAGCATGCGGCCGGTGTTATAGAAAAAGACATTGCAGGAGTGCTGGATGGCTCCGGGTAAATCCTGGACACCGTGACCCCCGGCAAACCAGCAGGCAAAGGGGCGCCCATAAAAACGAGCCGAGCCGCCGCAGTAAAAAGTCGTCTGCTCTGTGATCACTCCGGAATCCAGGCCGCCCAAGGCAACGGTCAGCTTGAAAATGGAGCCGGGAGAATACAGGCCTCGGATGGACCGGTTCTCCAAAGGATGGTCAGCCCGGTTGATGAGGTCCATCCATTCTTCGGGGCTGAAGCGAGTGATAAACTTGTTGGGATCATATGTCGGAAAGCTGGCCAGGGCCAAAACCTCGCCATTGCGGGGGTCCATGACGACGATAGCCCCTTCCTTGCCTTCCAACAATTGGGTCGCTTTTTGCTGGAGGTCAAAATCGAGGGTGAGCCGGATGTTTTGTCCTGGAGATGGATCTACCCTCCCTACCTCCCCGCGGCTTCGCCCGACACTGTCGACAACCTCGGTCAATTTGCCATCAACACCCACCAGAAATGGATCATATTCTTTCTCCACGCCAGTTCGGCCAACCAGGTCGCCCAGGTTTCTTCCCCGGAAGGCCTCGGATTTGATTTCCTCCGGGGAAAGCTCCTGCATATAGCCGATCACGTGGGCCGCCAGCGCGGAAAAGGGATAAAATCGCCTGGGGTCTGTTTCCACCACCAGCTCGGGGAATTCAAGCTTTTTGGATTCAATGCGCGAGACTTGTCGCAGGTCCAGGTTATCCTTAACGACAATCGGTTTGAAAAGAGGAAAGGATTCGTATTTGGCTATCCGCGCTCTCAGATCGGTCTCCTCGATCTCCAGAAGGCGGCTGATCTCCTTCACGGAGCGGTCATAATCCTGGCAGTTCTCCCGGATGAACGAAGCTTTGAAAGAGCCGGCGTTATCGGCGAGGATGACATCATTCCGGTCGGTGATCAGGCCGCGGGGAGCGGTGATCACATTCTCGCGGGTGCGGTTGGCTTCCGAAAGGGCCCAATATTTCCCGTGATCGAGGATCTGAACCTTCCAAAAATAGAAAAGCAGAAGAAGAAAGAGGCCTCCGACCACAAAATAGACAACCTGCGCCCGGCGCAGGATGAGGGAGAGGTCCTCATAAAACCTGTTTTTTTCTACTCTCACGCCTTATGAACTTTCTCCTCTTTTCTTCCGAACGATCTGGAAAAGGAGGGCGACAATAAAAGCTGTTGTCAGGGGCTGAAATAAAACCAGCCCCCCGCCCAGGGCGAATCGCTCCCGGAAAAGGAAAAGAGCCAGGAGCTTCCAGAGAGCCAGTTCGATGGTGGAGACGATCAACAGAAAAACAAAATTGCGGGTAACGGGGGCGACATTGATTTTTCTGGAAATGAAGCCTGTCGAGAAGCCCAGCAGGGTTTTAGTAAGGCCGGCCACGCCGAACAAACCCAGGGATAAGGAATCCTGAAGGAGACCGCAGACCGTCCCCATGGCCGCGCCAAAGATATCGTGTTTCATCAGGCTGAAATACAGAACAACACAGGAAAAGGGGTTGAAGAGAAAAAGAAGTGAGGCCGAAATCTTGCCGAGGAGCGTGTAGAGGGCGACGGCGAGAATGATTCCCAGGCCGGCCTCAAAAAAGCCTTTCATCCCCTTCTTCCTTCATGATAATTCTCTCAGGTCGATGGTGAAGACGGCGACTTCGTCGAGCTCTGAAAAATCGAGGTAAGGCTCGACGACGATTTTCTTGAATAAGGTGGCATCCTCGGTGATAGTAATGATCTTGCCCACTGGGATTCCGGAGGGATAGATGCCCTCGAACCCAGAGGTGCTGACTTCTTCACCCTCCCCGATTTCCTTGTTCGTCCTATAGACGTACTTCATCAGGCACTTTCCTTCGGCATAGCCGGTCAGGATGCCCACAACCCTCTGACGTTCGGAAAGGACCCCGACTCCGCTTTCCTTGTCGGTGACGAGCTGCACGCGCGCCTGTTTCAAGGTGACCGGGTCGATCACCCGTCCGACCAGACGGCCCCGCCTGTCGAGGACAACCATATCCCTTTTCACGCCGTCCCGGGAGCCTCTGTTCAGGACGATGGATTTATGGATGTCGCTTGAATCATACCCGATGACTGAACAGACAAGGATGGAGCGAGAAATCGTCGACAGCAGTTCCTGGATCTCTTTCTCGCCTTTGAACTTCAGCAGCGTGTTCTTGAGGGTCTGATTTTCCTGTCGAAGCAGGAAAATCTCGTCCCGCATCCCTTGATTCTGTCGCTGGACCTGGCGAAAGTAGAAATAGTTATTCCAGAGCCTGTTCACCCCCTGAAAAAAGGAGACGACCCCGTGCTGAACAGGGGAAAACACGGCAAAAAAGGCTTTCTTAAAATAGGTCGGTTCGTTTCCTTTGGGAACCTGAAGAGATATCAGGATCAGGTGGAAAAAAATCAACCCCGCAAAGAGGGCGAATTTTCTTCTCTCTTTCAGGGAAAAAGGCATGAAAATTCAGTTCAATCCGCGCCTCGCTAATCGAGAGCGATCTTCTTCAAGAGATCAAGGTCATCCAGGAGTTTCCCGGCCCCAATCACGACGCTGGTGAGGGGATCGTCGGTGACGAAAACGGGGAGCTGGGTTTCCTCGCGCAAGCGCTTGTCGAGATTCTTGAGAAGGGCGCCGCCGCCGGTCAGGACAATGCCGCGGTCAATGATGTCCGCGGACAGCTCGGGAGGAGTTTTCTCCAGGGCGATCCGGACGGCATTAACGATGGCGGCAACCACATCCTCGAGGGCCTCGCGTATTTCCTGATCGTCGATGACAATTGTCTTGGGAATGCCTTCGCGGAGGTCCCTTCCCTTGATTTCCATGGTCAAGGGCTCATCTAAAGGATAGGCCGACCCGAGCTGCATCTTGACAACCTCGGCGCTTCTCTCACCGATCAGCAGGTTATATTTCTTTTTTAGGTACTGGATGATCTCCTCATCCATCTCGTTTCCGGCGATCCTGATGGAATGATTGAAGACAATGCCGTTCAGTGAGATGACGGCAATGTCGGTGGTTCCCCCGCCGATATCAACGACCATGCTTCCGGTCGGATCAGAAATCGGGAGGTCTGCTCCCACGGCGGCCGTCATCGGCTGCTCGACCAGAAAAACTTCCGAAGCCTTGGCTCTCATGGCCACGTCCTTGACCGCGCGCCGCTCGACCTGGGTAATACCAGTAGGGATGCCGATGACAATCCTCGGCCGCAGCCAGAAGCCCCGATTATTGGTCGCTTTTTTGATGAAGTAGTCGAGCATCTTCTCGGCGATCTCAAAGTCGGCTATGACTCCATCGCGCATCGGCTTGATCGCCATGACAGACATGGGTGTTTTTCCCAGCATATCCTTGGCCCGGCTCCCCACAGCTTCCACTTTTCCGGTGAGCTTGTTGACGACAACGATGGAAGGTTCCTGGACGATGATCCCCCTTCCTTTCAAGAAGACGAGCGTGTTCGCCGTTCCCAAGTCTATGGCCAGGTCGCAGAAGAGCCTTTCTTTGAACCAGCTAATAATACTCATTGTTTTCCTATGTTATTGATATTGTATTCCAGAGCCAACCTCATTGCAAGACCAAACAAACAATCTAATTTCTTGACTTCAGGAGAGAAATTCTAATATACATAAAGGCAACGTACCATGTAAGGAGAAAGGGATGAGCTATCAACCATATGTTCCCGAAAAAACCAACCTCAGGGAATTCACCCTGAAAGCTTTGATCATCGGCATTATTCTGACCGCCATTCTGGGTGCTGCCAACGCCTACCTTGGCCTACGGGCGGGGATGACGATCGCCGCAACTTATCCGGCCGCCGTCATCGGGATGGCCGTCCTCAAGGTTCTGAAAGGCTCAATCCTGGAGGAGAATCTGGCCCGGACGGTCGGGTCGATCGGAGAATCTGTCGCCGCCGGGGCCATCTTCACCATCCCGGCGTTTTACATCGCCGGCGCCTGGACCAGTTTTGACATCAAAACGGCTTATGTCAAATCGGCGGCCCTCATGTTTGTGGGCGGGTTGCTCGGGATTCTCTTTGTGACTTTCTTGAGAAGGGTCATGGTCACCGATCCCGAGTTGGCTTTCCCGGAATCCACGGCTGCTTCCGAGATCCATAAAGCGGGCCAGAAAGGTAGCCAGGGAGCCAAGTTCCTCTTTCAGGCGATGGGCGTGGGTTCATTGATCTACGCGCTTGGAGTGCTGCGCATCTTTGCTGCCACAAAAGACTTCATCATCAAAATTGGAACCATCGGGACCAGCCTCGTGAGATTGGGCACCGACAAAGCCGCTCCGAAGGTTGAGGCGGGCGGAACAGTGGCTGTCGCCGGCCCGGGAATCTATCCTGCCTACATCGGCGTCGGATACATCATCGGTCCACGCCTGGCTTCGCTCAACTTCGCCGGAGGCGTCTTGGCCTGGGGACTCTTTGCTCCGCTTCTGATGTACTTCCTCGGCCCTCAGTTGGTGGCAAAGTTTTACGGACCGTCGGTGGCCTTGGCCGACGTCAGCTGGGGTGACATGATGCTCAATGTCTGGAAGTTCATCATCAGGCCGATTGCCGTCGGCGGGATGCTGGTGGGCGCGGGCTATACCCTTTTCAAAATGAGGAAGAATCTTGCCGCGGGGATCAAAAGGTCGATTGGTGACGTGAAGAAGGCGGCCGGACAGGCTGAAGTCAAGTCCCGGCTCGAGCAGGACCTTAATATGAGGCTCGTCCTGGCAGGCCTGGCCGTCACGTTTGTTCTCATGATCTTCGTCTACAAGGTTTTTTCGGGGACCTTTGGCACGGCTATTGTCGCGGCGGCCGTCATGGCCGTCGCCGGCTTCTTCTTCGCTGCCGTCTCGGGAAATCTCGTCGGGCAAATCGGCTCCTCCAATAATCCTGTCTCGGGACTCACTCTTTCCACCCTCATCATCGCCGCCCTCCTCATGGTTCTCGTGGGAGCTACGGGAGTGACCGGTGTCGCGGCCGTCCTCGGAGTTGCAGCCGTTGTCTGTGTCTCTTCGGCCGTGGCCGGCGAAATGCTCCAGGACCTTAAAGTGGGGCACATCCTCGGCGGGACTCCCTGGAAAATGCAGGTCGGGGACATCTTTGGCATCCTGATAGCGTCCCTTGTTCTATTCTTTCCCTTGCTCATTCTTCATGGAGCCTTCACTTTTGGAAGCAGAGAGCTCTCCGCGCCTCAAGCCGGGCTGATGGCGGCGCTGGCCCAAGGAATTGTCGGCGGGGAAATGGCCTGGCCTCTGGTCATCGTCGGCATGTTCATGGGGTTTGCTTTCATCCTTGTGCAGGTGAAATCGCCCATGCTCGTAGCGGTCGGGATGTATCTTCCCTTTGAGACGACGTTTGCTATTTTCTGCGGCGGGATGATCAAGGGCATCGTCGACCGCCTGGCGGGAAGGCAAAAACTCAATCCTGCCCAGAAAGCCAGGGTGGAAAACGTCGGCATTCTTCTGGCATCCGGCCTGATCGCCGGAGAAGCCCTAACCGGCCTGCTCCATGCGGCCTGGAAATTCCTGTTCTTCCAGAATGTGCTCAAGTTCGACGTTCCGGAAATCTTCAAGAATGCCAGCTATTATCTCGGCTTAGGAGTCCTGGTCTTGATAGGGGTATATCTCGTCTATCTTCCGCTCCGAAACAAGGGGAAAGCGGACGAGCCGGCGCCTCCGACTGCAATCGTCTGAAAAGGCTCAGGGATAAGCGCGAGGGACGCGCTGTGACAGGTTTCATTTTTATCGCCTAAAAAGGCGCAGCAAAATTAAGAGCAAGTTTGAAAAATTTGCCGATATCTCCTACAATATGACTTAAAAAATGCCGATCCTCGAAATCATAAAATACGGGAATCCCGTTCTTTTGCAGCTGGCCAAGCCTATAAAGACAATCGACCAGGAAATCCTTGACCTCGCTCAAAACATGGTTCTCACCATGCACGCCGCCCCCGGCATAGGCCTGGCCGCCCCGCAGGTCAGCGTCAGCAAACGCCTGATAACCGTCGACCTTTCCATCGGAGAAAAGCCCGAAGAGTTGATCATCCTGACGAACCCCGAGTTCCTCGAAACGGAGGGCGAGGAGGTCCGAGAAGAGGGATGCCTTTCCGTGCCCGGTATCCAGGAGAAAGTCAAGCGGCCGGCTCGGGTCCGGGTGAAAGGGATCGATCTCAAGGGCGAAGAGATCATCATTGAAGCGACCGGGATATTGGCGCGTGTCTTTTGTCATGAGATCGACCATATCAACGGCAAATTATTCATCGAAAACTTGTCTCCCTTAAAGAAGGCGCTGGTCAAAAAAAAGCTCAAAAAAGAGCAGGACTCCACCGCATAGGAATGAGAATTATATTTTTTGGCAGCCCGGCCCCGGCGCTGCCGACGCTCGAAAAACTCCTGGAGGCCGGGCATAAAATCGAACTCATCATCACCCAGCCGGATAAACCCTCAGGAAGAGGAAAAATCCAGGCCCCTCCTCCGGTCAAGGAATTCGCCCTGATGCGAAATCTCCCTGTGCTGCAACCGGTGAAGATCCGACAGGACGAGAGTGCGCTTGCGGCGATACAGAAAACGAACCCGGATATCAATGTCGTTGTGGCCTACGGACAGCTGATTCCTGCCTCCATCATCTATCTGCCCAGGCTCAGGTCGCTCAATGTCCACTTCTCCCTTCTCCCCAAGTACCGAGGAGCCGCTCCGGTGCAATGGGCCATTCTCAGAGGCGAGAAAAAGACCGGCGTGACCATCTTTGAGCTTAACGAAAAAATGGACGAAGGTGAAATCCTTTCCAGCGAGGAGACAGATATCCTCGAGCGGGAGAATGCCAGGCAGCTGGAAACGCGGCTGGCCCAGATCGGCGCAACCCTGCTTATCAAGACGCTCCAAGGAATTGAAGATATCCGGCATTCCCCTCAGGATCACTCCCAGGCCTCCTATGCTCCCCGGCTGAAAAAGGAACAGGGCAGGATTGACTGGACCAATGATGCTTCAGCGATAGAGAGAATGGTCAGGGCCTTTAATCCCTGGCCGGCTGCGTATACCTTCTTTAAAGGCCAGCGTCTGATCATTCATGCCGGCCGCCGCTTGGCCGATACGGGGACAGGAGGTCATCCGGGTCAGGTTCTCGCCATAAAAAAAGAAGGGGTTGCTGTGGCCTGCGGAAGCGGCAGCCTCTTTTTGGCGGAGCGACTGCAGCGGGAAAACAAGAAAGCTATGGAGGCCGCCGAGTTCGTGCGTGGAATAAAGATCGAACCCGGCGACATCTTTGAATAAGGATGGGGGAAGGGGCTATTATTCTTCTAGAATATAATCGTAAGGATTCTTCGGACTGTTATTAACCCGGACCTCATAGTGAAGATGCGGGCCTAAAGACTTTCCTGATTTTCCGACCAGGCCG